>Ga0172371_10001084_pt1 | contig 43140 bp, 34 predicted proteins | sample Lak12m_FD_114543 | JGI IMG/M metagenome (GOLD analysis project Ga0172371, IMG submission 114543) | Freshwater microbial communities from Kabuno Bay, South-Kivu, Congo - kab_022012_12m | ecosystem: Environmental > Aquatic > Freshwater > Lake | place: Democratic Republic of the Congo: South-Kivu... | reverse complement strand
TACGATGCTCCACTATTTGTCACAAGCCACCAATCCTCGTCCTGGCTTGGGATCGATTCTTAGAAACTGGAACACCATAGCTATGGGTCTCCGGGAAACACCAAGAAAAAGATCTTTACAAACTGTCACTCTGAGAAATATTATCAATGACCAACTCGCTTAAGTTAACGCTTATGCCCCTCCGGGGTCGAGGATTCAGGGTTTTGGGAGCATTCCGGTCCCACGGGCTGGCGCCCGTGGCTATTATTGGTACGCCCTCTCGGGGCTCAGAATCCCTCCTTCCCACGCGTGAATGGTTACGAATGTCGAACATTTTGATTTGACCCGCCGGCGCCCATCTGATACCACCAAACGTAATTTCATACCTCATCAGGCGCTCTCGATACATGAACCTCAACGACAGGTCCCCGGAACATCTCCCCCCGACAGCGATATCACTTATGGCGCTTCTCTGTTTGCTCTGGGGAGGAAATCTGGTCAGCATCAAGGTTAGCAATCAAGGTATCCCCCCCATTTTGGGAGCCGCTATGAGGTCCGTGTTAGCTTCGGGCCTGCTTTGGATTTACGCTCGACTCAGCGGAGGGCGGTTCTTACTGAAACGGGAATACCTTGCGCACGGCGCGGCCATAGGTTTTCTTTTCGGCATGTCGTTTCTGTTCCTTTATTGGGGGCTCGTTTTCACTGACGTTGCCCGATCCGTAATATTCATTTACACTCACCCGTTTTGGGTGGCGCTCGCGGCCCATTTCGTGTTGCCGAACGAACGGTTGACATGGGCGAAAATCGCCGGGCTATTCGTCGCATTCGCCGGTTTAATTTCAGCGTTCGGCGCAAAATCTTCCACCTTGGGGCCTCTATACTGGCTCGGAGATTTGATGACGCTGGTCTCAGCGATGTTCTGGGCCGCGAACATGGTTTACCTCAAGAGGTTCATATGGAACAGGCCGATCACGCACTTTGAAACTCTTTCCGCTCAGCTGTTTTTTTCCATTCCTGTTCTGGCGGTCGGCGCCCTGCTTCTTGAGAGTGACAAGTCTTTAAATCTAGGGGTTTTGGTTGTCAGCGCATTTGCGTATCAGGTCGTCGTGGTCGCTGTTTTGAGCTATCTCTTGTGGTTTTGGCTGATTCACCATTTCCCCGTTACCAAGCTGGCCGCATTCACTTTTATGGCCCCGCTGTTCGGAGTGGCGCTAAGCGGTCTCCTGCTACGCGAAGCTATTCCGTTGAGGCTCTATTTAGGTCTTATCTTAGTGGCCTCCGGATTGTATCTCGTGAATAGACCGACGCCGGTTCGATCAAAAGATAATGCTCTCGGCTCGACATAATAGACCTGCGCAACTCGCTGTGGTACATTTTCCACAAAGGATTGTTTCTTTTGCTCCGCCGGGAGTCCGGGGGGCTCTTTCTTGCAAGAAAGCCGGCCCCGGTCCTCTCGCAAAGAACTCCTAAATATGCTTCTTCAGGTCGTGTGCGGGTAAGCGATCCTGTCGCCAGTTCATGGCCACTCTGCAACCATTTAGGAGTTTTCGGAAAGGGGCTCCAGTCCCGCGAGACGCGGGATTTTGCAAAAGGGTTTTCCCCCTGGCAGTCCGCTTTCTGAAAGTCATTTCTCCTCCTACAAGCGGAGCTAATGCAATAATCCATTAGGAAAAAATATGAAATAACCTTATTGAAAATTTAGAGGAGGGTCTTCGTGAAAATTGCGATTTTTGGCGTAGGTGGAGTTGGGGGCTATTTCGGTTGGCGGCTGGCCCAAGCGGGAGAAGAAGTCGTCTTTATAGCTAGAGGCGCCCACCTGAGGGCGCTCCGCGAGGTTGGTCTGAAAATGGAGACGCCGGACGGCGCCTCGTTTGTCCAGCCAGTTCAGGCAATACAGGACCCGGCGGAAATAGGCCCGGTAGACACAGTCATTCTCGGAGTCAAGGCGTGGCAGGTCCCGGAGGCCGCCGAGTCCATTCGGCCGCTTATTGGGCCTGATACTTTTGTGGTTCCACTCCAGAATGGAGTCGAGGCGCCGATGCATCTGTCTCAAGCATTGGGAGCGGAACACGTGTTTGGTGGATTGTGCTACATTGTGGCCTTAAGAGTGGGACCGGGCCATATCCGCCATGCAGGCATGGAGCCGCGAATCGCTTTCGGAGAACTGGATAACCGCGTCTCTGAAAGGGCCAGGCAATTGGAGGCGGCTTTTCTTCGGGCGGAGGTTAATGTAGAGATCCCATCAGACATAAATACGGCTATGTGGGACAAATTCCTCTTTATAGCTTCTTTCAGCGGCGTGGCTTCGATTACGCGAGCGCCCGTCGGGACAATACGGAGTGTGCCTGAAACGCGCCGAATCTTACAAGATGTGATGGAAGAGATTTTTGCTGTAGCAAGGGCGCGAAACATAGCTCTGAAAGATAATGCAGTGGAAGTGACGATGGCTGTGGTCGATCGGTTGCCGGCGGAAGGCACGGCTTCTATGCAGAGGGACATCATGGAAGGCCGACCGTCGGAGCTTTCCTCTCAAAGCGGCGCTGTAGTGCGTCTTGGCGAGGAAGTAGGACAACCCGCGCCGCTAAATTCTTTTATCTATGCGAGCCTCTTGCCTATGGAACTTCGGGCCAGAGGGAAACTGGGCTTTTGAAGAGCTTCCGGGGAGCCCCTTTTTGCAAAAAGGGACTCCCCGGACCCCTCTCCAAAAACTCTTATCATTCGTTTGGGTTAGCCTGTCGGCCTTTGGCCGACAGGCTAACCCAAACGTCGAAACCTGAGTTTATTATGGCCAAGACCAACGGGGATTTCTCGACAAATGTTCCGTGCAGAACAACTGGAAGGAAGTGGCTGGCGATTCCACAAAGAAAATTGTGAGGGCCATCAGATGGAAAAACAAAGGATCTTGCCTGCTGAAGCGCTAAGAATGTTGCAGAAAGGTAATTCCCGTTACATGAGTGGAGGCTTGGAACACCCGAACCTGGGCCAAGGAAGGCGAACTCTGACCGCAATGCAGGGACAGCGACCGTTTGCAGTCATTCTGTCGTGCTCCGATTCCCGAGTCCCGGTGGAACTGATCTTTGACTGCGGCATCGGTGACATTTTCGTAGTTCGTGTCGCAGGGAACGTCCTTGGTAACAGTGAGCTAGGATCCATAGAATACGCTGTGGACCATCTCGGAGTCTCTCTTTTCCTGGTCCTTGGGCACACAAAATGTGGAGCGGTAAAGGCTGTGTGCGAGGCGGGGCTTCTCGATGGGAATTTACGCGGAATTTCGGAAAAGATATTACCTGCGGTCCAGGAGGTCGATGCGACAAGCCCGGGATCAACTTCTGATCAGAAAGTGACTGAGGCTGTAAAAGCTAATGTTCGGAACTCCATTCAACTGGCCTTTATGTCGAGCAAATCGATCAGACTAAAGGCATTGGCCGAAGAACTCATGGTAATGGGAGCGTTTTACAACATTGAGACAGGAGAAGTCCACTGGATGGGAAGCCACCCCGAACAGGAACGCCTGGTAAAACCATATCATAAATAGAACCGGCGACTATTATGCGGTTCCGTCAGTGGAACCGTCTCATATCAGCCGTGGTTTGGGACTGCTTGGCCAAGTAGACCCGGCGCCAGTCGTTTATTCACAAACCAATACCAGCGTAACATCGTCGTTGTTCCCTCTGTGAGCAGCTCTTTCCATGAGAGCATCACAGCCGGCCTGGGGATTTTCAGCCCCCTTAATGATTTGCAGAATCTCCGAATCATCCAACACATCAGTAAGTCCGTCCGAACAGAGGAGGATGCAGGTTTCACCATTCCATGACAGTTCAACTGTTTCAGGCTCCACCTCGTCCTCAATACCCAGAGCCATGGTAAGTCCGTGCCTTGATTGATGGGTGCGCGCTTGCTCCGGGGTTAACCATCCCTGTTTCAGACATTCCGCAACAAATGAATGATCTTCGGTAAGTTGAACTATATTTCCATTGCGGATCAGATAGGCTCGGCTGTCTCCGACATGAGATATGGTAACCCGACCATCCTTTACAAAGGCGATCACGACGGTTGTCCCCATATCGGCCCATTCGGGCAGCCATGCAGCGGAATCAAGTATAGCGCTATTGGCTGTTGTAATCGCATGATTCATAATCGCCACCGGATCTTGTCCTGATGAAAGTTGCTCACCAATAACGTCCGAAATCTTTTCCACTGCTATGCGGCTCGCGACGTGGCCAGCATTATGGCCGCCCATCCCATCGGCAACTATGAAGAGACCGAGATTTTCATCCACTAAATAAGCGTCTTCATTATTCTTACGGTTAAGGCCTTTCCTGCTTTTGAATCCTACTCTCAATTCAGTCCTCACTCTCGGACACCCTAATGATGGCCGTGGTGTCCACGTGGTTCGGGAAATTGAAGCGGCCTGGGGCGTGGGGGTGGCTCTTTTACCGGCGCCTTTTGTTCGATGGCGTCGGGTTTCTTTATTTCTTGCCGGTCTTCAATACTCCGAATCACTTCATGGAGCTGCACGATCCATTTTCCATCTTTTTCGGCCGCGAATTTGGCGGCGTCTTCCTTGCTCGAAAACGGGATCAGTTCATAACCCATAGGCCCTTTCACATTGCTGCCCAAGACCAGAAAAGCCTTAGACAAATCTATGATTTTCTTTGCAGTGAAATCGGTGACAAACTGGCGAGCTATGTTTTTCACATCCACATTGTAATTCTGAGGGACCGAATTGTAGATGAAGAGGCAGCGAGCCCCTTCAAATCCCACCACATGGCCATCCTTAAAGACTGCCGCGGCCACACCGTGAAAGCCCACTACATGTCCGTCCTTGAAGGTGACGCTTGCGCCTTGCCTCTCCGGTCCACCGATTATCATGCCGCAAACCGGACACTCTGCCGCCAGATCGACCTTGGAACCGTCCGGCAGTCGTAAGGAATCCGCTGCGCTCAAAACGGACGTAAACAATATCGAGACTAATGCAGCGGTCAATATGCTAAGTAGCCCGAATACGGCGTTTCTGTTCCTTGCCGTCATCTGTTTTTTTCCTTCTTCACAAAGAATGGGCCGGGTTCACTCCGATAACGTTGAATGCTCAGGCTTGCTAAGCCGCTCCACGCAAAACTGTGCGAATTCCTCGATCCGCTTGTCGGGATTGTTGGCGTTCCAGAAAAGGAATACAGGGACGACGAGCGGGTAGTCTCCTTTTTTCGAAATCTCTGTGGAAGGACTGAGCGCCGGAGAGCCGGCTGTCGCCCGAATGCTGAGAACCTTGATTTTCGATTGAGGTTTTCGCTTAAGAACTTCGGTGAGCTGGATGTTTCCCAAATATGCCACCGCTCCCGCGTGGACGCTGACATGCTGAACCAGGAAATCCGGTGTACGGACCCAGATTATTCCCGCAGCAAACTCGGCTGCGCTTAGAACATTATCAGCAAACCAGACCGTAATATCATCTTTCGGATAAGGTAGACTGTGCGGTACGATAGGCAGGTCCGGTCCTCCCAAGTCTCGCCAGTTTTTGTGCTCGCCGGTGTAGATCTTCCGCAGTTGATCCAACGTGAGTTCGCTCAGAGAGGCGTCCGGGTGGGAAATGACGGCCACGTTCTCCCAGGCGATGCGCACTCCCTTCCACTCGACACGTTTGCGTTCTGCCAGGCGTCTCTCCACTGCATTGGGCTTCCGCGCAGCCGTTACGAGGTCCGTTTGCTTGTTCAGCAACGCCTCGAAACCAAACTCGGACGTTTTGCATAGGATCTTCACCGGAACATCGGGGTGTTCTTTCATAAATTTCTGTCCCAGGTCTTGAACCAGTTCGGCAAATGTCGTCGCCGCACAAACTCTGATACCGCTCTCTTTCGCCTCCGGCTGCGATATGCCTGAGGCGACCGTCAGAAGAATGCCCGCCAAGATCAGCAAGGACCGATAACCTATGTTCATATCTTGCCTCCACAATCATTCGTGAACCAATTAACGACCAGGCCACAAGCCGGCTCTTCAACTTGCCCTTTTTGGATGCATGTAAGCATTTCACAAACCGGGCACTCCTGAGCCGGCTCTAGCTTGGTGCCATTGGGAAGCGGCCGTAACCTCTGCCGCCACAGAGGACATAGGACAAAGTAAAATTATCATAAATGTAATCAGAGCCAGAGTGATAGGAAAAGAATTTCTTCCACTTATGCATTTTTCTTCTCCTCTTAGATAATCAGGAGATCACTCCCAGAGGAATCAGTACAGATAAGCATTCAACACGTACTGTTGCACCATTCTCTGCGTATTAAAGAAAGAGGCGTTGAGGGCTATACTGTGCCGCATGATGTCGATCCACTTTTCTCTTTCCCGGTAATACATTGGGAGAATGACATGTTCTAATTTGTCGTAGATCTCTTGGGCTTCCTTCCCGTAGCCGTCCGGTTCACTTGGCGCTGAACCAATGGACCATCCAGTGACCCCTTCGATGTGCCCTTCGATCCACCATCCGTCAAGAACGCTCAGACTCGGGACGCCGTTGTGAGCAGCCTTCATCCCGGAAGTGCCCGAAGCTTCCAGAGGCTTTTGTGGGGTATTGAGCCACAGGTCAACACCGGACGTGATCATCCTTGCAAGAGCCATGTCGTAGTTGTTTAGATACACAATCTTGATATCGTCCTTCAACCTGCGGGCAACCTCAAATATCCTCTTGATCAATTCTTTTCCCGGCCAGTCTTTAGGATGGGCCTTTCCGGCAAATATGAGTTGAATCCTGCCCACATGAGCGGCAATCCGTCTGAGCCTGTCCAGATCCGAGAAGATCAGGTCCATCCTTTTGTACTGCGTGGCGCGGCGAGCAAATCCAATCGTAAAGGTGTCATAATCCAAGCCGATGTTCGTTTCCCTGTTCACATAGTCGCACAGCAATCTTTTCGACTCCGAGTGGGCCTCCCAAATCTCCTGCTTCGGAATGGCCAGGCTGTATCTGAGCGCAAAAGAATCTGGGACCCACCCGGGAATGTACTTGTCGAAGAGCTGTCTGAAGCTATCTGACGTCCATGTATAGGAATGAACGCCATTGGTTATGGAATCGATGGTGTACCCGGGAAACATCCCCCTAGATATCTCTCCATGTCTTTTCGCCACACCGTTTACGTAATGACTCGTGTTCAGAGCTAGCAAAGTCATGTTGAGATGATCGTCTCCTCCGAGCATCTTCACAACTTCTGATGGAACATAGTCTCCCAGAAATCTTTGAACCAAATCATACGCGAACCGATCATGGCCTGCTGAGACAGGGGTGTGGGTGGTGAATACACAAGATTTCCTCACGCGGTCAAAATCCCACTCCGGGACCTGATATCTTTTGCCTTCTCTCAGAAGTTCGATAGCCAGCAACCCGGCATGGCCTTCATTCATGTGATATCTTTCGATATTGCTGTAGCCCAACATCCTCAACATTCTTATTCCTGCGACACCCAGGATGATTTCCTGGGCAAGTCTGTAGGCTTCATCTCCTCCGTAGAGATTACGGGTAAGCTCTCTGTCATGGTCGCTGTTAGGCGCAAAGTTTGAATCCAGAAACAGGATCGGCACTCGGTATCCGGTTATTCCTGTAAGGTCGTATTGCCACGCGGTGACCCCCACCGATCTCCCATCGATTTGAACTTCCACCCGTTCGGGCAGAGGGCGCAAAAAATCCTTTGGATTCCAATCTACGGGCGATTCGTCTTGTTCTCCGTGTTCATTCAGTCTTTGGCTAAAATACCCCTTTTCGTATAGAAGTGTCACGCCAACGGCAGGCACTCTCAGGTCGGCAAACGATCTAAGTGTGTCTCCTGCCAGAACTCCCAACCCCCCGCTGTACGTAGGCATTCGCGAATCTAGAGCAATTTCCATTGAGAAGTACGCTATACTTCTTCTCCCCTCCAGGTGTTCTTCGGTCGCTCGGATCGAGTCGAGACATGTCGCGGGAGACTTCTCAAATAAATCTCTACAAAACTCTGAACAGAAGTGGTAGGTTGAGCCCATGTGATCGTGAGTTACGGCTTTATTCGCGTCTACCGTCATCATGCAAACAGGATCTTTAGCCATTTCAATCTCTCCTACCCATTCGAGCCGGATGATCTCTGTCTCTGCTCAAACTGGATCTCTTTCTCCAAACAATAGATTGTGGGAACCACGAAGATGGTAATCGTGGCCACCAGCATGCCTCCAAAAAGCGGCAGCGCCATGGGTACCATGACGTCCGACCCGCGTCCGGTCGACGTGAGCACCGGGATAAGCGCAAGGATCGCTGTAGAGGCGGTCATGAGAGCCGCCCTGATCCTCTTCATGCCGGCTTCTACAGTTGCTTGCCTAATTTCGTCTACGGAATGAAACGTGTGCTTCTCAAACACCTGGTCCAAGTACGTGGAGTAAATTACTCCATCATTCGTGGCGATACCGAATAAGGCGAGAAACCCTACCCACACTGCCACGCTGAGATTGTATTGCCTCACCTGGAATAAATGCCTCATATTGACGCCGAAAATGCTGAAATCAAGGAACCACGGTTGCGAATAGAACCATATCAGCAAGAATCCGCCAGACCATGCCACGAAAATCCCGGAAAACACATTCAATGAGGTCGGCGCCGATCTGAACTGAAAGTACAGGATCAAGAAAACCAGCAGCAAAGTCCCGGGGATTACGATCATCATGGTCTTTTCCGACCGAACCGCATCTTCGTATGAACCGGCGAACCAGTAAGAAGTGTTGGGAGGCAGCTTCAATTCGCCCATCTCGATCTTGTGTTTCAAATACTTGTCCGCGGCTTGAACCACGCTTACCTCGGCAAAACCCGGTTTTTTGTCGAAGAGCACATAGCCGACCAGAAAAGTGTTTTCACTTTTGATGACCATGGGACCTCGAACATATTTTATCCGGGCTACCAGACGCATGGGAATATGTGCGCCGTTGGCGGCGGGCACCAAGATGTTGTTCAACGCTTCAACCGAGTCGCGTAGCTCTCTTTCGTAGCGAACTCTCACCGGATAGCGCTCCCGACCCTCGACTGTGGTCGTTATTTGCTTTCCCCCGATCGCTATTTCAATGACATCATCAACATCCTGGATATTAACCCCGTACCTGGTTATGGCGTTACGATCTATATTGATTTCCAGGTACGGCGTTCCGATCAGCCGGTCCGCGATAACTGAGGACGGCTCTATACTCGGCACTTCCCTGAGATACTTTTCGATTTCAAGGCCGACCCTGTTGAGATCCTCCAGACTGTTTCCCCTGATTTTCACTCCCATCGCGGATCTCATGCCGGTTGAGAGCATCTCTACTCTACCGGCTATGGGCTCCAACCGGGGAGCGGTCGTCGTACCGGGGGTACGTGCGGCTTTAATGATCTCATTCCAGATATCGTCCATGGATTTGATTTGCGGCCGCCAATTCCGGATGGGGAGACCGGTCTTAGGATCGAGCACATGCTCGCCCGTTTGAGAGTCGAGCTCGTATTCAGGTTTCACGTTGATGATAGTTTCAATCATTGAAAGGGGCGCGGGATCGAGGGCGCTTTCCACGCGGCCGATCTTTCCTACTACGGACTGCACTTCAGGAATTGCCTTGATTGCCAGATTCTGCTGACGAATCACATCAAGATCAATCCCGATTGAGGCATGAGGCATCAAAGTCGGCATATGAAGGAATGTGCCTTCCTCCAGAGGCGGCATGAACTCCTTGCCTAATCCGGGAAAGACATGAGAGAGCTTCTTCCATATGCTGGTAGACTGTATCGGACCTTTTGGAATTTCAGCCTCGCCGGGCTTTCCCATGCTCATCCCGGGCATACTCATCCCGGGCATACTGGGCTTAGGAGCTTTCGTTTGCGACATTTCCTTGATTTCGCTCATCGCTACAGGACGCGCCAGCCCGGTCCATTCCGCGGCTGCCGGGATAAATGAGAAGACGCGATCAAAGCCGAGCCATATCATCACTCCCAGAAACACGAGAGAAATCGGGATGATCAGGAAAGTAGACTTGTGGTCCAATGCCCAGGCCAAGGCGCGAGGGTAATAGATCGTGAGGAGCTTGTTGAACGCCAAAAGCACAAAAATGATCCCCGCGGCAAAAACCATGTTCCTGACCAGTCCCTTTTCCAGTCCGAGAGGCATCCAGTGCTCAGTGAGCAGTAAGACGACCAAAGCCAGGGCGATCAGGTTCATGGCCATCGGCGCCTTAGCTTGAATTGCCGGAGGCAAAAAGAGCGAAACTAGCTTTATGGCGCCCATGAGCATCACTGCGAAACCAATGGGCCACGAGACCCAAAACCCGATCACCAAACCTGCAGTTGTCACCGTGCCGTACGCGATGGTGAGCGTTTTCGTTCTGAGGTTCCTTTTGGTGAACAATATGTGGGCCAAGGGAGGTATAATAGACAGAGCCAGTACAAGCGAAGCCGCTATAGCGAAGGTTTTGGTGAATGCAACAGGTTTGAACAGCTTCCCTTCGGGACCGGTCAACGTGAACACGGGAAGAAAGGCAATGATAGTAGTGGCGGCAGAAGTTATCACCGCGCCCCCCACCTCTGTCGCTGCCTCATGAATGATCTGAAAGCGACTCTTTCCCGGCGGATCATGTTCTATGTGCCGCAATATGTTCTCACAGAGGATAATTCCCATATCCACCATCACCCCGATGGCGATCGCGATTCCGGAAAGCGCCATAAGATTGGCGTCCACCCCGACACCCTTCATTATCATGAAGGTCATGAGCACAGCCAGCGGGAGAATAAGTGAAATGAGGGCTGAAGTGATCAGGTTGTTGACCATGACAATCACGACGATAATTGCTACCAAGATTTCGTCAGTAAGAGCGTTCTTCAGGGTGCCTAGTGTTTCGTGGATGAGTTGTGTGCGGTCATAGAACGGCACAATCTTAACCTGGGAAATCGTGCCGTCCGGTAGCGTCTTCTTGGGCAGAAAGGGCTCAATCTCCTCGATCTTGGCTTTGACATTCTTGATCACCTGCAACGGGTTCTCTGCAAAGCGCACCACCACCGCGCCGCCGGCAGCTTCGGCTCCCTCCTTATTAAGAGCGCCTTCCCTGAACGCAGGTCCGAGCGATACTTTGGCCACATCCTTCACTCGGATAGGGATGTTCTGGGTCACCTTTACGACAGCATTTTCAAGGTCCCGGGTGGAGCCGATCCATCCTATCCCTCGGATTATGTAGTCCACGTTGTTCAGCTCAATCGTACGTGCCCCTACATCAAGGTTGGACCGTTGCACTGCCGTGTAAACATCCTGCAACATTACCCCGGCCGCTCTCATTGCATTGGGATTCACGTCGACCTGATATTCCTTGACATAGCCGCCCACAGAGGCGACTTCGCTTACCCCTTTGGCCGACTGCAAGTAATATCGAACGTACCAATCCTGAATGGTCCTAAGTTCGTCCAGTCCAAAACCCTTGCCCTCGACGGTGTACCAGAACACCTGCCCCACTGCTGTGGCGTCGGGCCCCAATACTGGTTGAACGCCCACCGGCAATGTGCCGGGCTGAAGAGAACTGAGCCTTTCCAGTATCCGGGTTCGCGACCAATAGAAATCGATCTTGTCTTCAAAAACCACATATATGGTGGAGTATGAAAAGTATGAATAACTTCTGATCGCTTTCACTCCGGGGATTCCCAGGAGCGCTATGGTCAGAGGATATGTGATCTGATCCTCCACGTCCTTAGGAGATCGACCCACCCAGTTGGTAAATACGATCTGTTGGTTCTCACCAATGTCGGGGATCGCGTCCACGGGCACCGGGTCCCGAGGCAAAACCGGTATGTTCCAGTCAAAAGGAGCGACTACTAAGCCTACTGCGACAAGGACGATCAAACCTATGAACACCAGCAGCTTTTGGGTCATCCAAAAGCGCATCATCTTGGAGAAAAATGTGGGCGTTGCAACTTCTGTTTCACTATCCTGAGTGGCCATTACTCTCCCTCCTTTCCATGAGAGGAATGAGCGCCGGGCGCCGTCTCCATGTTCGGCATAGAACCCATACCTGGCTCATTCGTCATCGGATGGGGCTTAGTTTTAGGAGTCGTGCGAGAGCTTGGCATATCGACAGTGGGCGGCTTCTTAGAATCCGCGGGATTCATCATGCTGGGCTCTCCAAGAATCTGAACCGAACTGTCGATCTGGAAATTGCCTTTGATAACTACTTTCTCCCCTTCTTTCAGGCCGTCGTAAACCACATAATCATTCCCGACCTCGGGCCCCAGGGTCACATCCCTTTGCTCATAGGTTGGCTGGGGTTGATCGGGCACTTCAACATAGACAATCGATCGCTTGCCCGTGAACAAAACGGCTGTCGCGGGTATGACTAGAGGGGGGACCGGATTCGTAACACCGGAATACCCGTAGGCGGTGGCCGGCTGCAAAGGTTGCTTGGTTTTGGGGCAAATTCCGGGTTTGGCGCTTACTTCTTCGGGATGAAAAGGACAGATGTACTTTCCCACCCACTCGCTCTTTATCACTCTGCCGTGATCGTCCACTTCTGCTTCAAGCTCAGCATTTACGAACATGTGAGGTTTTAGTTCATAGTCCGGATTTTCTGCATCAACCCGCACCTTGACCGTGCGCGTCGGCATATCCAGGACGGGCTCTATAAAGATAACCTTCCCCTTAAAAGTCTTTCCTGGAAATGACGGCGTCGTGAACGTGACCTCCTGGCCATACTTGATCCAAGGCAGATCCGGCTCGTACGCGTCAAGCTTCACCCAAACGCGGGACAAGTCATTAATGACGAACATGTCCTGGCCCTCTTTAACGAATTGGCCGAGAACCGCCTTTTTCTCCATCACGATTCCGCTAATGGGGGCTCTGAGAGTCACGTACAGTTCGGGCTTCTTGTTTTCTCGAATCTTTTCAACCTGCTCTTCCGTCATGCCGTACTGCATGAGTTTTTCTTCTGCACCCCGGACAATGCCCTCGGTGTCTTTGCTCTTTATGCTCTCGAAGAGCTCGACTTGGCTTTTGATCAGAGTGGGGCTCCAAATGGTGACCATGGGGTCTCCCTTGGCGACCTTCACGCCAGTGAAATCGATGAAGACTTCATCGAGACGTCCGTCAATACGCGCGGTCAGCGTTGCTACTCTCGTCTCGGCGTCGAAGACCATTCCGACCATTCTTAACTTCTTCGTGGCCTTCTCTCTCTTTACTTCCGCGGTCTGCACTTCCGCGAGCATCTTGGCTTCCGGTGACATGGCGTAACGGACAGGGCCTCCGCCTGCAGATTCGACCTTAGCAGGCAGCCCATGTGTATGGCTTGCAGGTGAAGGCCCCGCTTTTGCCATCTGATCCTTCTTCTCCGATTGCGAGGCAAGCTGTTGCTTTTCGGTGTGATTGCCGGCTTCTTTGCCCTTGAACACGTGGTACCCCAATGTGACCACTATTAACACCAGCGCCAGCAGGATAATCTTCTTTAATGTCTTCTTAGAAATGGAGATCGTGTCATTCATTGAACTCCCCCTCTTGCGTGGGCTGTTACGTTACCACTTCTTATTAGGAGTTCGGTGAAAGCAAATAGGTTCATTGCCGCGTTCCGTAAAAGTTTGCTCCCGATAATCTGGCGCCGGTAAAGTTTGCGCCTGACAAATCAGCATCTGTCAGGTCCGTTCCAGTCAAGTTTGCTCCAGTCAAATTGGCGCCTGATAAATCGGCGCCAGGCAGATTGGCGCCAGTCAGATCAGCCCCGGACAAATTCACACCGACAAGTTCGGCTCCCGGTAGATCGGCAAAGGAGAGATCAGCTCCCGATAGATTTGCGCCGTTCAATCTTGCGCCGGATAATACGGCCCCGGACAGATCTGCGTAAGACAAATCTGCTCCGAATAATTCCGCCCGAGAAAAGTCCGCGGCTGACAGAGCTGCACGATTAAGCTTGGCCCCACATAAGGATGCCGCTGATAAATGGGCAAAGGGCAGAAGGGCATCGATCAGCGCCGCTCCGGATAGAATAGCCCTGGATAAGTCCGCTTGCGAAAGATTTGCTTTTGAAAGGTCCGCGCCGCTCAAATTGGCGCCGCACAGACCAGCCTTAGTGAGATTTGCCTCCACTAGTTTGGCCGCAGCCAAACTTGCTCCCAGCAACCGGATCTCTGAAAGATTTGCACGGACCAAATTTGTCCGATCGAGCTTCGCCACAGTCAGGTGGGCCTTGGCAAGATTCGCTCCCGAGAGGTTGGCTTCGGACAGATTTGCCGAATTAAGTTTGGCATTGGCGAGCTCTGCAAAAGCCAAGTCCACGCCGGATAAGTCGGCAAACGTTAAATCCATATCCGAGCGTACCGCCGACTCTAACAACTCTTTGATGGAACTCGCCTCTCCACTGCATACACACTCTTGAGACGGCATCCCTTTGATTTCAAATTTCATGACCATTCTCCTGTGTGATTCTGCAAAACTTTTCCACTGCGAACGTTGACGAATCTATTTCTCGTGAACCGGGACATCGGCGGCGCAGCGGAAACCCACATCCCCGAAAGCGGCCGAAGCATCTTGTGGAAGGCCCGGGATCAGAACCGATCCATGTAGCACGCTCCCACGCAGCCCACTCAGAATGACGTAATCAGCTTGTCGTTCATCTTTGACTGAGGCTCCGCTGGGCCGTAAACCCCATTCACTCACGTTTTCGCCGATACCGCGAATGCCATTGGCATCCGGCCCGAAAGTTGTAACCGGGTGAGGAACCAACGATGCCGAAGATCTGGCGGAGAAATCATCCGGCCCTTCCACCTGATCTTTCGGGCTATATCCTTCAAGCCACCCTTGCATTTCCGTTGCCAGATCAGTGGACGGCGTCGTAGGCCACCCGCCCCTGGGACGCACAGCGGCAGATGACTTGCCTCCTTTTACAGTTGCTTGCAACCACTCCTGTTCCGTTGGCAGCCGGCATCCGTAAAACTGAACATAAGCCGACGCCCCATAGGCCGTCACCCGCACCACCGGATAAGACGCGAAGGAGTTGTCTTTCAAAGAAAACCTGCCGTCTCGGAAGACGATCGGCTCATACCCTTCGTACACAGGGCCAAGAAATAGCCAGATGCCACCCTTGGTTCCAACCACGCCATCCTTGACAGTGAGCCTCGGCAGGACCAGATTCAGGAACTCCACGTATCGAGCATTGGTGACTTTGGTCTCGCCCATATAGAACGGCGGCATATTCAAAATCCTGGCGCCATTTGATCCGCCAAATGCCGAAACAGTGAGTTCGCCTCCCGGAACCAACCGCATGGTGGCGCCGTCTTTGCCTAGTATGGCGGATGCAGGCGCAGTCTTCTCAACGGTCCCCTCGTTTGGACTCAGTTCTTGGGGCTGAGTCGGGGCGGCAATCATAGGCTGAGATTCTTCATGTGTCATTATTAGATGATGATACACATTGGTCGCTGCCACAAAGATGATTAAGACGACAATGATGGCAATTATTTGTTTGCGGCGCAGACCTCTTAATAGCGGCTGTTCCGCCGCCTCAGCATTCTTCAGCAGCACCTCCAGAGATTTCCGAAGCGCTTTCACCGAAGGTGTCCTCTTTTCTTTGTCCTCCGCTGTGGATTCTTGTACGATGAGGTCCAATTCTTTTAGAAAAGACGTGGACGGGTTTGAGAGGCAGACGCCTTTGAGGGGGCAAGCGGTTTTGTGGTCCACCATTTTTCCTTGAACCGCTTCGTAGAGGACTTTGCCCAACGAATAAACATCGGCCCGAGCGTCAGTTTCACCTAGATCCAGAAACTGTTCCGGCGCCATGTATGGAATGGTGCCCTCGACGTGGTGGCTTTTCGTAAGCCGTGTCCACTGTTGACCCCCTGCAATTCCAAAGTCGACAATTTTGGGAGTGGAACCATCCAAGAGGACGTTTTCGGGCTTCATATCTCGATGAACGATGCCAAGCTCGTGGACGGTTTCCAGGCCGTCAAAAATAGGCAGGAAATAAATTCTTATCCATTGCCGGAGGTCTCGCTCACTGTCTTTGAACCCCCCAATCGGCATTGTGTCTCGGAGTGTGCGGCCGCCGGGAACATATTCCATCACCACATACAGGATTTTGGCTTCTTTTCCGTCCTTCAATAGTGTCGCCACATCCTGGTCGTAAACCTGTGCCACGTACGGATGCCGCACCCGAGCCATAGCCAAAGCTTCTCGATGAAACCTTTCGATTTCCGTTTCAACTTCCTGCTTATCGTCGCCGAATTCCGCGAGATACTCTGTGGAAACGATTTTGACCACTACTTCTCTATCCAGATTGGTCTGACGGGCACGATAAACCTCACCTTTGCCACCAGTGGCGATATGCTCCAGGATCTCCCACTTGCCATTGATAATTGTGCCATTGACCAGCAGGGGAGCCTTGGTCGTTGGACTCATCGCGGTTCCTCATGCATCATTATGCATCCTCGGGGTGTCCGTAAACACACGTAAAGGGATGCCAGGAGCGTCCTCTCGGACACCACTGGCGTCATCAGGGGTGATCTCTCACCGCTTGCTATTCTCACCACTCGTGCACATGCAAATCTGACCTTTCGGAGTGGGTGGGCAGGTTACAGCTCTTTGTCGTGCCGGTACAGAGGCGCCGCTAACGGCTCTGGCGGCGTCCCTGTCGATCCTGGACAGCTCCGCGCTTATCCTTTCCTGTTGCGCTTGCTCGGCATTCCAAGCCTTCTGAAGCTCGTAACTTGCATTACCTCCTCCCGCCATCGCATACGGGGCGGAAAGCAGAAGCGCCAACAGGGCCAAACTTAGGATTAGTCTTTTCATTATATGTCTCCTCTCTGTTTCAAAAGTTCAGTTACCAATACGCTTCACCTATGAGTGCTCCACATCCCTTGGACTGATAGGAGCGGTGATCTCAACAAGGCCGGCAGAGACGCAGGCCCGTCGACCCCAATAAGAATCATGGCGCCACCGGTCAACGTTTGTGAACGCGGCGCTAAATCAGTAGATATGTTTTGATATGATTAAATCAGGAGGACGACCGACCGTAGGTTACTGATAAGAGTAGGCATGTGAACGGAAGGACCGGGCGGACCGAAGCTCGTTGTTAGAATTTCCACCGACGGCGCAACGGAAGCGAGCCAGCCCGAGGCGCCCAATCCGTTTGACTCCCCAGACACCGGGGCATTCACGGTATGAGAGGAATCAGTTCCAGCCGCGGCCCAGCAAGGGCACGAACAGTGGACGCATTGGTCAATGGGCGCAGGTTGGTAAATCTTGGAATTCAGATCAGCGGTTCGGCTTGAAGTTGTATCCGAAGGCATACCGCAACCATCATGATGATCGTGGCGCTCCACGGTTGGCGCGCCCACTATGCAACACAAACAGCCAGCGGCCATCCCCGAACTTGTCAGGGCCAAGTACAGTCCGACGGTAATCCATATTGCTGATGTGCGTTTGCGTAATCGAAACATTCAGATTCACCTTGAACCAGCGTAATTGTGAACGCCTAGTCCTAGGGTAGATGCTCGTCATGAAATTGTCAACGGTTTCTTGACAAGTTTCCTGGTAGAATGCTTAGTTCGGCGAGCGTGTATTCACCAGGAGGCCAGACCGGGATGGAACTAGACTGCCGGGAAGATGTCGGAACAGGGAAAAACAACCACAAGGGAGGATTTTCATGAATAGCCGATCTTTCGCAAGGATTTTTACAGTGGTCATGGTTTGTGGAGCCTTTTTGATCATGGCTTCTCTTCACGCTGCGGCGCAAGGAGCGACAAAGGCGGCGCCGGAGGAAACAATAACGAAGGCCAAAGCCTCTGTGATGGACGCCTCTAAGAAGATGATGGATGGGGCAAAGATGATGCAAGAAGCGATGAATATGATGAAGGAGGGGAAGGATACAGCAAAGGCCCAACAAATGATGGCCGACGGGAACAAAATGATGTCGGAAGGTGAAAAAATGATGGGCCAAGCTCAGGAAATGGCGGGAAAACAGAAAGAAATGATGCAGAAGATGAAGACGATGATGGAAAACTGCAAACAGATGATGCAAGGCTCCAAAATGATGAATGAAGGCATGATGATGATGAAACGTGAGAAGAATATGCCCAAAGCCGAACAGATGATGAATGAAGGTCAGAAGCAGGTTGAGGAAGGCGCAAAAAAGGTCGAGGGACCGCCTACGGAAAAGGCCAAATAAATTAGGTTCCTGAACTTATTATCTCAACCGTTGGAGGAGGCGCAAGAACAAAAGCAAAACGTGAGGATATTACCAGTTAGGCATCGGAATCTCGGTTCGCTGCGGCGCCTGACCAAGTGAAACAAAATGTTGAACCATGCCCGTGACCTGAGGATTCTACCCACACACGCCCTCGATGAAGCTCCACAATCCGTTTCACTAAGGCCAAACCAAAACCAGTGCCTTCCACATCCTTGTCCAGTCTGTCAAAGAGTCCGAAGATCGTTTGTTGATGCTGCGGATCGATTCCCATGCCGTTGTCTTTTACATACAAGACTGTGTCCTCGCCGTCTCTCCGTACACCGACTTCGATTCTAAGTGGTCTTTCCGCGTTCCTGAATTTGATGGCGTTTTCAATCAAGTTCTGAAGAACCTGCAACAGACGCGAGCGATCCCCGTATAACGTGGGTAGGTTCGGGCTTATTTCGACCTGTCCGCCACTGTCGGCTATCCGGCCGGCGAGCAATCCAACCGCCTCCTGAGCAACCTCACCCAGCGGTAAGGTCTCCGCCGGGTTTTCTACTCGACCAATGAGTGAAAGCTCTTTCAGCTTGTCGAGGAGGCGTTCCATTTTAGCCGCCGTTGTTTCCATGACCCGCAGGCTCGTCTTCAGGCGCTCAATATTACCTGAAGCAACATCCTTCTGAACCAGCGGCAGAAAACCTCGAATAGTGATGAGAGGACTTCTCAGATCGTGTGAAACGGCACAGCCGAACATCTTCAAATCTTCATTGGAAGTCTCCAGTTGGCGGATCAAATTCTCGCGCTCGGCCTCAATCTGCTTACGCTCCGTGACATCGAGGCCATATTCCAGGATCTGGACCACATTTCCTTCGGCGTCGAAAATCGGGTACGCATGAACCTCAACGTTTCGGGCATCGCCTTCCTGGTCGTAGTGCACCTGCTCCACGGTCACAGGTGTTTTGGTTTTCTTGACCTCTTCGATGGGACAAGGATGTCGAACGGTGTCACAGGGTCTAGTCCGGCCATGCGTAAGGGCATAACAAGTTGTTTTTTCAGAAGAAGGGCTCCATTGAGCGGCAGAGTTCGCCATGAGCACTCTGTGATTATTAGCGTCGATGACATAGAAAGGATGCGTCAAAGATTCCAAAACATGGTTGACGAATTCATTTTGTTGGCGCGCCTTTTCCTCGGAAAGCTTCATGTCGGTAATGTCATGGATAACCGACATTTTCGACATCGATCCGTCTCGATGCCGGAGCGGAGCGTTCACAACATGGTACCAACGGTTGTCTTTCGGGCTCCTCACTTCCCAGCGAACAGTCTCGCCGCGAAACACACGCTCGTTGACGCACCACGGGCACACATGGTCCATGTCATGCATGGCTTCGTGGCAATTTTCACCCACAGCGTTGCGACCCGTGCGTTCAATGAGCCTCTTGTTCATAAATTCAACTTTGTAATCAGAAGAACAAATATATATGAACCCCTCGAACGCTCCCACAATGGCTTCATATTTGGCCTGAGATCCCTGAAGATTGTCGATCCGAAGCCTGAGCTGATTATTCAGCGCCTGCAACTCGGCAATCTTTTTCCGTAATTCAACCCCCTGAGTCCAAACTAGATTGTCCTCGGCAGGCTCGTTAATCACGACTGTTTTTTCCACTTCTGCCATGGCCCCGCTCCGGAGTTGGCGAATCGTTCTTGATAATAATAGTAAACAATGGCCGTCGTTGTGTCAATCGAGGACTATTGCGCCAAGCCGCGAACTGGACCCGACGCGAGGCGCGGAAAGGCCCGCCTGAACTATTCACAGGACGGTTGACCCACAGCCCAAAAACAGGTAAGCCTTAACTGAACACTTAATTACCTGGGGGCCGAAATGAAAGCGCTTGTTACCTCGAATCTTCCGAAAGAAATTATCGCCATGTTGACGGCGGAGCACGAAATCGTGGTCAACACCAATGATCGGCCGATGCCCCGTGGGGAGATCCTCGCGAATATATCAGATAAGGACGGCCTGCTATGCACGGTCACTGACCGGATCGACGACGAGCTGATGGAGAAAGGCCCCAACTTGAGAATCATGGCCAACTACGGCGTGGGATACGACAACATTGACTTGGCCGCCGCCACCGCCCGAGGTATATGGGTAACCAACACGCCCGGCGTGCTAACGGATGCGACCGCAGACTTGACCTTTGGGCTGATACTGGCTGTGGCCAGGAGGATGGTCGAGGGAGAGGCCATGCTCAGGGCCGGGGAATGGAAACACTGGGCGCCTCTTCTATTTCTGGGCTCAGAAGTGAGCGGGAAGACGCTCGGAATAATAGGTTTGGGTCAGATTGGAAAGGCTGTCGCAAGACGCGCGTTGGGATTCAATATGCGAATCCTCTACCACAATCGGCTCAGAATCGATGAAGAACAAGAAAGATACCTGAACGTAACCTATGCGGATCTAAAGACACTGCTTTCGCAGGCTGATTTCGTCTCGCTTCACGTGACTCTAACGGAGGAGACCAGGCATCTGATCGGCGCTCGTGAGCTGACCCACATGAAATCGACGGCTTACCTTATAAACGCGTCTCGCGGCCCGGTGGTGGATGAAAAGGCTTTGGTGGAAGCGCTCCGGGCGAACAAGATAGCGGGCGCTGGACTGGACGTTTACGAAAAAGAGCCGGCTCTGACACCGGGGTTGTCAGATCTGAGGAATGCGGTTTTGTTGCCTCATATGGGAAGCGCCACTCTCGAAACCAGGACCGCCATGGCCAGACTTGCCGCGGAAAACCTGCTCGACGGGCTGAAGGGCGTCTCACCGCGTAACTGTTTGAACTGCCTCTGATATGTCATCGCAAGGAGTTGAATGGTAGGGGAGGCCTCGGCCTTTACCGAAGCAAGCGGGCGGTTCGTGAAGGGGCCGTCTGCCTGTGCGCCTTTTGACTGACATGCAGGTCTGCCCATTGGATATCCTGTAAATGTAGAAGCAAAAATCTATTCTAGATATCAAGTCCCTTATACGGATAAGCCTTTTCCGTCCATTCGCTGTCAGGATACTCTTGCAAAAGCCTGTCGTAAGCTTCCTTCATGGACCTCAAATCATTTGTTAATTTGTAACGAGCCACTCCGCGGAAATAAATAGCTTCGGCAACGTAGTCATTCTTTGAAGATGTTGCGATGAGTTTATCAAAGTTCGAGATTGCGCCTTGATATTCACCTTTATCGAAACGCATCCTACCGATTCCCAGCATCAGAGACGAAACCAGAGCTTCCGGGCGCAAGAAACCAACGGTTCTGTAATGTTCGTTTCCCTCTTTATCCAGTGTAAGCGCCGTGGGCGTCCATCTAATTTTGAACTTGAGCGCTAACGCTGCGTTATCAGATTGAATTCGCAGCGGGATCATGTTGCGTTGAATGAAGTCAATTACAGCCGGGTTTGAATACGTAACTGCATCCATCTCTTTGCACCCCATTCATTTGGGATTGAAAAAATCAATGAGGATGGGTTTGTCTTGGGCCTTAGCCTGCTCAACGGCTTGGTCCATACTGGTTAACCAATTGATTTTGGAATCACCCGGCTTTTGCGGCTCCGCAGCCAACGCAGCGGAAGCGCTGATAGAAAGAACTGTGAGAACAAGAAAAAGTACTAATTTGCGCATGGCTTACTCCCTTCAATGGCCAAACATACTACTAAGTGTGGGCTTATGATTCAAAGCACGGACAATGGCAATTCTTTCCGCATTCTTTCCGATAGCCCTTGCGATACTATATATTAGATGCCCTTGCGTAGATAAGGTTCGGGACATTTATCGCATTTTTCAGTTCAGATTTCCTCCTGGGCAGTCTTCGTCCAGGGACGACTTCCAACATCTAAGTGTCTATCCATCAGACAACATACCTTTATGTATGATTCCGGACTCACCCATCCACGCCGGAGAGCAGGTAACTTACCGCTTTTACGAGGTTTAGCTCGCATTGTCTTTGTTGGCACGATCTTGGCAAGTTGCGTGGTGGAAACTTATACCCGGATACGAATAGCCAAGAGGGGTCCCCAATGTGGGACGGAGGCGCCGTTTTGATTTCGTGTTACAAAAATGTAACATGATTTCAATGTGATGGGCCATCTTTTTGCTTGACAACCTCTGCTCGATTTAATTACCCTGTGGTACCCGGTCTAGTCAGCAGGGTTATGGGGTGTCAACCAAAAGTGCGTTTTGCTTTTACGGCCGCGGCTTTGCTTGCTGCGAGCCATGACATTGTGTTTGCCGGTTTGTTTGCAATAGGAGGTTGGATTCTGTGAAAAGGATAAAGTTGGTTGTTGCTGTATTGACGTGTATGGCTTTGATTCCCGTGATGGCTGGTCCATCACCGGCATGGGAACTCCAGTTGACGGGAACAATGAGTTGGACTTACGAATATTACTATCAAATGGGGTCCCAGGGTTTTTTCGGCCCGTACAACGTTGATAACGGCGTCGGTACCACCACCGCCAATCTCAATTTCTGGTGGAACGGCGCTCGTCTGGCACAGAACCTCGTGACGGGAGCGAGTGCCAATAAGTCCTACTTTTATGTAGTGCTCGATCCCGCGATCAAGATCAATCCGGCAATAAGCCTCAAGGGGAGGTATCGCCTGGGTCAGTGGAATAATCCTCAAGCTTCATATTATTACACGTGGGACGCTCCGGGCACAGATAATGGCTTTAGCGAAGGACAGTGGACAATGTTCTGGGCCACGGCGTCTCTTCCGTGGGGCACTCTGGGTGTCGGAAAAAGGCCGTGGAGATTCGGCACGGGACTACAGTACGACGGTGGCGACGGGCTGACCACCGAATCTCTTGTCTTGGCCGCGCCCATGGGGCCCTTGGACATCGGCATTGCATTCTATCCGCACAGGCCTGTGAGGAGCACCGGAGGTGGCCCTCCGGAGACGAGCGCTTTCGTGATCGACCCATATGACCTCGCGGTTGCCCAGTATTTCAACCACGCGGATGCAAGCGGCGCTCATAGCTGGGATCTGATGGCTTTTGTGGTCTACAACCACGGTCCTCTTCAGGCCGGAGTTCTAGGATCGTATGCCAGCTATCATATCGGTCCTGAAGGGCCGTTCGGTCCTCCCGCGCCAATAGCGCAGGATTCGCAATATTGCCACGGCACGGTCTTTACGAAGTACAACAACGGGAGATACTTTTTCAATGCCGAAGCCGCTTGGCTGTATTGGACGGACAGATTTTCAGACCCCACATTGTTACAATCTCCGCCCAATCCCAGATACACTGAGCAGTGGCGGTTTATGTCTGAAACAGGGATCATGTGGGGACCGGCAAAACTGACCTTTCTGTCCGCATGGTCACCGGGACCCGATCGGAGGAATGGCGTCCTAATCGGCAAGCAGCAGGCGGCCTTTGTTTGGCACCCCACGTTTGATACGTTTCTCGGGAACTACGATGTGTTTCGCCCATACAGTTTTCTGTTGAGTTACAATTACGGTTCAGGGTTTAATGCTTACAACCTGTCGCTCGACGGCTTTATGAGAGATTCCTATGTGCTGGCGGCCCGTGCCGACTACGCGGTCGCTGCCAACCTGAATCTTTTCGGGACCTTCATGTGGGCGGAGAGGACCTCTAACGGCTATGGATGGGCTTGCATTGCGCCGACAGACCCGCTGATGCCGGCTCAATTTGTGCTCGCGCCTAACAACGGCAATCTCCAGTTTGCGATAAATGGGGCCGCGGGCTCGCCGAATATTCCTGACCGTGCGCTGGGATGGGAAATTGATACGGGGTTCGATTGGAAGCTTCTGGAAGGCTTCACCACAAATTTCACGCTCGCGTACTGGGTCCCGGGCAAATGGTTTAATTATGCGTGCATAGATCGCTCCGTGCCCGCGTGGAATGTCCCCGCAGCTGCCAACTTCTTCGGCACGCGTCCGGATAAGGTCATCAACCCTATTCTGGGAGGTCAGGTTAACATGTCCTTTTCCTTCTAGTCCTTTTTTGCCTCTCCACTACAAGAGGGGACTAGCGATCTCTTTTCTCGTGGACAAACTTTACAAGATCTCGATATGCGGTTCCGTAACCGCCTAAGAAGGTGGGACGCTTGTTGAAGCGTCCCGCTAACAGATCGTCCGCTCTGCGGACATCCAATCACCGACACAAGGAGCTTTCAAATGATACGGCTCGTCGTTACATCAATTTCTGTTATGGCGCTAATAATCGGCATCGCTTACTTGACCGAAACGTATGCAGTTCAAACCACAACCCCTGTCGATCTCGGCGCCACCCAATTGCTCTGCGCCGCGGATGAGGCTGAGGGATCCAGCGGGGATGAGGAGAAAAAGGAAGATGAGGCCCCGGGAATCGATCGCATCGCGTGTTCCGTCTGTTACGGATGATGATTACCTGCGTCCAACATGTGGCAGGTTTGACGAATGGCGCCAAAATGGTAAGCATTCGTCAAACCTAACCGAATTCTAACATTAACGTGCCCGAATTTGGTTGACCGGCGGAGTCCTGCGAAAGTATCCTTTCCCCACGGGCAACTCCGAATGTGAGAGGCCACGTATGGGATGCCGAGAATTCAAACGAAATCCAGGCATTCTTCGTTATTTTGAATTCTGTCAGGGGGAAGACAATGAGGAGTGGATCGATCATGTGCGCCATAGCGTTGGCGCTGGGGATTTTCGTCGGAAGCGCGAACGCTGACAAGGCTGAGGATGCGGTTAATCTGGTTGACAAGGCTGTCGACACGTTTAAGGACCAAGGAAAAGATTCTGCTCTGAAATCTATCAATGATGCGAAGGGACCATTCATAAAAGGCGAAATTTACGTTTTCGCCGCAACTATGGACAATGTGCTGTTAGGACATCCGTTCGACCCTTCTTCGAGAAGGATCAACCTGAGCAATATGAAAGATAACAGCGGCGTCCAGATCTTCCGGAAGTTCAAGGAGGTGGTTGAGAAAGACGGCTCCGGCTGGGTCGAATATCTCTGGGGCAAACCCGGAGCAGACAAACCCTCGCGCAAAAGGTCCTTTGTTAAAAAGGTCCCTGGAGAGAATATTTACGTGGGCGCCGGATATTATGCGGATTAATAAATGAATCTACTGGGGCGCTCGCATGACTTAGCAACTTCAGTAGTCCGGGATGATGAGGTCACCAACGGGAAGCGCATCAGTCGAAATTTTTCACGAACGATGTGTTCGCTTCGGGCGCCACATCCTACTTTTACTGAAACACTGCTGGGCAAGCCAGCAGTGGCACACGGCGTCATGCGCTCAGTAAGAGTTTTTGAAGAGGGGCGCAGGGGAGGGACTTTTTGCAAAAAGTCCCTCTGCTGCAAAATCCCTTCTTCAAAAGCTGGTTGCTATCAAGCGGCCGCTCCGGCTTTTCCTTTTTCCAGCCTACGGCGCTCTTCATCACGTATTTCGCGGCGAAGAAGCTTACCAACCTTGGATTTCGGCAGCATGTCCCTAAACTCTATATAGGCCGGCACCTTGTAAGAGGCGAGTCGTTCCGAGCAGAATTTGATAAGCTCCACTGCCCCGACGCCCTTAGCGTCCTCTTTGATAACTACTATGGCCTTTACTCTTTCTCCCACTTTGGGATCCGGGACACCCACAACGCACGCGCCTACGACTACCGGATGATCTTGCAGGACGGCCTCTACCTCCGAGGCCGACACTCGGTAACCTTTGTGCTTCAAGATATCCGCTGAGCGTTCCACGTAGACTATCTGGCCGTCTTCGGCCGCCTTGACATAGTCTCCGGTGCGGTAATAGATTTCGCCGTTTACTAATATGAAAGACAACCTGGTCTCATCCGGTTTGTTAATGTACTCTTTTACCGTGTGCTCCGAACTGACCACGAGTTCTCCGGACTCGCCAAATGGGACCGGCTCCAGTGTATCCGGATCGATAACTTTGGTCCGCCGCGATGACAATGGCACACCGATAGACATGGGCTGAGGTTCCCCGGCGTCAAGTCGGCTATAGCTCACATGCCCGGCTTCAGTCGAGCCATAGACCTGGTAAATCGGCACGCCAGTCCTGGCTTTCCATCGCGTAAGCACTTCCCGGGGCAGAACATCGCCGCCGCAGTAGCAGTATCGCAAGGAACTGATATCATAGAACTCTTGTCGGTCATTTTCCAGAATCATGCGATAAAGCGCAGGCACTCCGAGCATGATACGGACCTTGTACCTCTGAATCGCGGCCAGTATGGCGTCAACCTGCGGGACAGGCATCAATACGGTAAGATTCCCGAGATTGAGTCCCACGGCCATGAAGAGCCCCAGAGCCATTATGTGAAATAAGGGATTAATCGCTATATAAACATCTTCGCCGTGTTTGACATATCCGCCGAAAACCTCATCGCTGACGTCATTAACGTACGAGACATGGCCCCAATGATTACCAGGCACCCCTTTCGGAAACCCGGTTGTGCCGCCTGTATACAGAATGTACGAGAGGTCTTTTATGGGATCTATGTCGACTTCAGGTGGATATGGATCCGATCTGAGCAAGTTTCGAAAACTTATTGTCTCTGCCCCGCCCCTGACTTTTCCGTGAGGCGCTTTATCGAAAAGAAATGCGATTGCTCGTTTAGGCCACGAGACAAGGTCCAGTAGATTAGTTACTATTATGTGCTCAAGCCCACTCTTGGCATATATCTCTTGAACGTAGCCGTAATTTGTGTCATGACAGATGACAGTTTTAACCCCGGAGTCTTTTATCATATAATCGATTTCATGGGACGTATAGATCGGCGAAACCAAAACCGCCACAGCCCCAATCTTCTGACAGGCGAGGAAAGCGACTACCAATTGTACGGAATTACTTAAATAGAGAAGGACCCGATCGCCTTTCTTTATACCCAGCCCCGCCAAGCCTGTTGCGAATCGATAGATAAGTCGCTTGAGTTCCTCATAAGTGAATTCCTCACCCAGGAACGATATGGCGATGTTTGTGGGATATTTCTCGCATGCCTGTTCAAAACGGGTGAATGTATACTCATGCTGCATGGGTCATCTCCTCGTCAGGTGCCAAAGTAGGCGGATTTCACGTCAGGGTTGTCCATCAACTCTTGATTTGTGCCCTCAACCACGGAAGCCCCGTTCTCCAAGATGTACCCATAGTCAATGATCGGCATGATGGGCCGTGCATACTGCTCGGATACGATTATTGACGTGCCTCGCTGATCGCGGATCTCCTTAATGGATTTGGCCAACAGGTATTGAATTGACGGGCTTAGGCCCAGAAGCGGCTCATCCAAAAGAAGCAGCTTGGGTTGAGCCATCAATGACCGTCCGATAGCCAACATCTGCTGCTCACCTCCGCTCAGGAATCCCCCTAATCTTTTGGTCAGCCTTTGCAGCGCAGGAAAAATAGTAAAAACATAGTCCAAAGTTTCTGAAGCTTGCCGCGCGCTAGCCAGGTACCCCCCGATTTTGAGATTCTCCAACACGGTGCTCTCGGGGAATATTCGACGTCGCTCCGGACATAAAATGATGCCTTGTCTTGCCCTAAAGGAAGGCCTGGCATTCATGATATCATGGCCCTGGTAGAATATCTCGCCTCTGATCGTTATCCGCTCGCCGCCGGCCATAACCTCCTTTTTCTGAATGTCGTCCATAATGCCGGAAAGTGTATACATAAGGGTGGATTTGCCGGCGCTGTTAGCTCCAAAAACCCCGATAATCTGATTAGAGCCGCAAGACAAACTCACATTATTCAGAGCCAGCATGTTTTCATAGAAGACCATGAGTCCTTTGGCATTAAACATAGGTGTACACCTCCTCTGACCCGAAGTAAGCCTCTTTTACCTCCTTATATTCCATAACCTCTTCGGGGGCGCCCTCGGCTATTTTACAGCCGAAATTGAGCACCATTACTCTCCGAGCCAGGCGAAATAGCTCCCGGAGCCTGTGTTCCACCATGATCAGTGTTATCCCTTCCATCTGCAATTTTTCCATCAACGGAACCATGCTGGCCATCTCACTCATACTGAGACCCGAAAATACCTCATCACACATGATGATTTCGGGCCTCAAAGCCAGGCATCGAGCAAGCTCCAAGCGCTTCAGATAGCCCGTTGGCAGTGTGGACGCCACTTTGTAAGGCACATACGAATCGCGCTCGAATCCTATTTCTTCCAAAATATCAACAGCGACAGTGTCCCGACTTCCCATTCGCCCGCCTCCCCTCCAGCCGCCTGTCCGTCTGGCGCGAGGAGAGAACAGTGGCGGAATGAGGTTCTTGAAAGCCGGGAGACTGAAATAGGGGCGCATGACCTGGAAGGTTCTTGTCAATCCCTCATCCGCGATTTTATGCGCCTCCCAATTCGTTATATCTCTCCCCTTAAACGAAATCTTACCGGTGTCGGCTCGTATGAACCCTGTGATAGCATTGACTAGAGTGGTTTTCCCAGACCCGTTGGGACCTATTATTCCCACGACCTCGCCTGGGTAGACTTTGAGATCCACGTCCGTAAGAGCCATAACCCCGCCGAATGTCTTACTCACGTGCTCGACAACCAACAGCGGCTCTTTGTCCATGCCGGAATTAGAAGACATTGTTCCTCACTTGCCTGATGATCTATATTTGAACCCATCTTTCGAATTGCTGATATTTTCTTGTCCCGTAATTCATGATCCCCTCACTTTTGTAAACCACAAACGCTGTGAGGATGATGGCGTAGACTGCAATGCGCAGAGTGCCGAAATCTCTAAGAAGCTCGGATATAGGCACGAGAATAAGACAACCCAGCACAGGCCCTATAAGAGTCCCACCGCCGCCCACAACAGTCGCTGCAATAGGAATAATGGAAAAATCCAGCGCAAACTGCGAAAGCCCGGCCCACATGTAGATGTGAGCCAGGCAAGCTCCCCCCAGACACCCGAGAGCAGAGGCGATATACACACCAAGGGCCTTGTAAGTATTAATGTTTATTCCTGACGCTCTTATAGCCTGATCGTTATCTTTAACCCCTCGGAATACCAGGCCTATGTCCTCCCTGACCATTCGTCGAAGCCCGAATACAAGAATCAGTACGCTAACAATAAGGAGGTACCACTCGGTCCATGCGCTGGCGAAGCCGTCCACCCCGAGAATCCCGTCAGTGCCTCCGAAAATGTCTAGGGCCTCTATCAGACGCATTGCCAACAGGGGATACATCAGGCTAACAATGGCAAAATAGACTCCTCTCAGCGGCAAGCACGGCAGGAAGAGCAGGGTGCAGATCGCTCCCCCCAGGATTGTGGCCACAGGAATGGTCAGCACGGGCGGGAGCCCGAATGTGGTGTTCAGGAGTGCCGCGGTATAAGCGCCCACTCCGATATAGAACCCGCCTCCCAGGGAAACCAAGCCTACATAGTTGGCCAAAAAATCGAAGCCTATAGCCAGGAGCGCATAAATACATATAATCGAGATCACTCTCTGCCAATACGGAAACGGGGTCAATAACAACGGTAAGGCCAATAGGCCCAAAATGAATATCAGACGCGGGCCCAATAAATATGTCATCTCAGCCCAAGATGAGATGGCATAAACTCCATCGGTGCGGACCTTGATTCCACGATCCAGCCGCTCTTTTCGCCGGTCTTTCATCTCTTCGGCCATTTTTAGACCCTCTCCTCCAGTTCCTTTTGCTGGCCGAATAGCCCGCTAGGCCGCAAAATCAAGGTAATGATGATGGCGATTAAGGCCACCACCACCTGGTAATGAGTTCCAAGGTAGACCACCGTGAGAATCTGGGCAAATCCGATGAGAAACGCGGCCAAGATGGCGCCGGTCCAACTGCCCAATCCTCCGACGATACAGACTGCCACGGCCATAATCAGGACGTTATAGCCGGCCTCTACTACAATGTTCCCCAAAGGTAAGAGCACGAGGCCGGCGATTCCGGCCAATACGGACCCTAAAGCCATAGCCACCACGGCCATGAAATCCGAGTCGATACCCAGGGTCAAAGCCGCTCGCTCATCCTGGGCCATGCCTTTCAACCCCAGTCCTAACCTGGTTCTACTGACAAATAGCCAGAGCAGACCGAAGAGCGCCGCCCCGATTCCGACCACCAGCAGCCTCTGGAAATCTACGGAGACGCCGAACAGTTCGATACTTCCTTCCACAAAAGGCGGCAGAGTGAAGGTGGCTCCTTTCAACCCGCCCCAGCGGAGGCCCTCCAGAATAGCTAGACCGACCGCGTACGAAGCGATAATCTCGCTAATGGCCATACCTCGAACCCGAACAAGTATGAACTGATACATTGCTGCGCCGATCAGGCCGGTCACCACCAGCGATATCACGATCGCTGCAAAGTAGTTCAGACCTACACGGTTCAAAAGCAGCCATGCAATGTAACCTGTAAGGACATACAGTGCCCCGTGGGCGAAATTGGGGAGCCGGCTCACTCCGTAAACCAGCGTGAAACCGAGGGCCATGAGCGCGAGAGTAACGCTGTTGATTACGCCGTAAATGATAATGTCCATGAAATAGCCTCTGCGTTAGAGAGCAGAAATCATCCTGCTCCTTGCCTAAAGAGGAACAGATTTTTTGAATAGAGGCGCAGGAGGCATTGGCATTGAGCCTACCCTCCTGCGCGGTTAGAGCTGAAATGAGGTTATTTCTTCATCCAAGGAGGCAGCAGAATGTCACCCGTAGCGATTTTCGGGGGGAAAACCACAACCCGTTTTTCAGCCTGCCACTGAAAGATCGTGCCTACTGCCCCTTCTTTTGGATCCAGGCTCGGGATAACCTGATTGGTTTTGGGATCAAAGCGGATACGGCCATAAACGCCTTCCATATCAGTTGCTTTCAGGGCCGCAACGACCTTATCCGAATCCAGGGCGCCCGCTCGCTCGATGGCGTCCTTCAGCGTATATACGGCCTGGTAACTTGAAGACGTGCCATAACCTTCAGGCTCGAGGCCGTACTTCTTCTTGTAAGCCTCCACAAATTTCATCGTCAATGGAGTAGCGCTGCTGGGAGCGTTGCCCGCGTTGACTACATTCGCCAGACAGTACTCGCCCTTGCCCTCCGTGGCTTTCCAGAAGCCGGGTTGCTCCGCAGCCGCAATTATGGTCCCAAATGGGAGCGCAGGCACTTTCATGTCATACCACTGCTTGAGGAGAATGGCCGACTCGGGCATATCCATCCAGATGATTATCACTTGGGCGTTCTGCTTCTTGGCCTCCAACAGTCCCATGGAGTAGTCCGTGGTCCCTGTCGGATAGACGATAGGATCACCCAGCACCGTCCAACCCTTCTTGGCCATCACCTTGGCAAGGATGCCTCCGCCCGTCCTGGCGTGAGCCACGTCCTGAATCATTATCATGAGCCTATTGATATTGAACTTCTTGCCGATGTGTTCCAGACACGGGACTATCTCGCCCCCAACCATCCATTTGGCCTCACCGGAAATTCGGAAACAGTACTTGTATTTATCCGGGTTCTTGGCGACCGTGTCCGAATATGCGGGTGTGAGCGCACCTGTAGTCAGAATTGAAATCTTCTTGTACTTGGAAAGAAGAGGCATAGCCGCCAGGGCGGCTTCTGAGCGCACAGGTCCTCCTACAATGAAATCGGCCTTCTTTTCCAGGATGAGCTTCTCCAAGGCCAGGAGCGCATCACTTGTGGGAACCCCGGGCTCGAGGTCACGGGTATCGATCACCTCCACCTGAAAGGGGCGCTTCTTGTCGCCTACCTTAACTCCGCCCGCGGCATTGATTTCTTCCGCCGCTAACTTAATGCCACGCTCGGCGTCCCATCCGTAAAGAAACGCGGTGGCCAGTGGCGCTCCGATGATAATGGGCTTTTCGGCCGCTGCGGCAAGTGATACCGCACAGATCGCCAGAAACGTCACAATCGCGGCTACGATTGTCGCTTTTCGCTTCATCTCATTACTCCTTTTCGTGGATGTCGTCGCCCATTCCGAACAAACGGAATTCACGGGCGCCATTTTGTATGCGGAGTCAGGTTAGCCGACGGCGCCAGTTTCAACTGCCTTCCTTCAACCGGCGTCATGTATCGGAAAAAGTCACATAGAAAAGCACTTCTCGCAACGTATCACTTCTTTGTGTCGTCCAGTTGCTCAACATAGATTCCCAGTTCCTTGATTCTGCGGCGTAGCTGTCCAACCGAGATGCCCAGAATCTTGCTTGCCTGAACCACGTCTCCCAAAGTGGAACGAAGCACCAGAACAATGTGCTCCTTCCGAATTTCTCTGAGAGAATGGCTCTCATCCATTTCCAGCGCTCGGTTTCATTTCTCGTCCGACGTGACGCACGGCGCCGGCGGAGGCATTGTCCTTCAAGTTTGCCTTGAAGCTATCTGACCGACCTCGAAGCTGATTTACTCGCATCACCGGACAACCTTGACAATGTTTCTCCGGAAATGACACTCAAGAAATAGTGTGAATCAGATGCATAAACCTCGTCTCGATCTGACCGGCAAATCTCCAATGAGAAGAGCATTTTCTGTGCCAAGACCGACTCCACCACAGAAGATTGTTTGCGCCTGAGATTATCAGACAAAACAGATTGCGCTACAACAAAAAACTATGCCAACACTCTCGGGTGGAAAGACATTTTCCAGCGCCGGAAGAAAATTTGCCGATTGGGCGCCTTTGATCGCGGACGCGAGTCGACGAAAATTTGTGACACAACCTGCCTTCCAACCCTCGCCAAGCCGCGGCCGATTAGCCATCGCAAAGTCCCTTTTCGACGCTGAATCACTTGGCCCACTCTCCTTTCATGTCTGCGTATGGCGGCATTGCCATGAATTCTCCAGGATTCCAGGTCCAAAATTGGCTGACCGCAGGATAAGTCTTGATGGGCACGTTTTGCCACTCTCCGTTAAACATTTGAACTTTGCGGATATAGTAATTCTGAATAGGACCGCCGATTTCGTCGAATCTTATGGTTCCACGAGGGGCCTTCAATTCCAGGGAGCGCATAGTCTTTACGAAGTCCCTGCCTCTGATTTGGCCTCCGGTCTTATTCAGCGCTTCAGCTATGACCATCCCGGTAACATATCCCTGCTCTGAGTACAAGGTTGGCGGATGCCCGTACTTCTTTGCGTAGGCTGTTTTGAACTGATTATTTTCAGGGCCATCAAGGAGAAGCGACCAGTGAGACTCGGTAACGATGCCTTCAGCATCCTTTCCATTTTTGGCCAGCATGTTCTCATCTACCAAGAATCCCTTACCGACGACCGGAATCTTGCCTTTGAGTCCGGATTCTGAAAATTGCTGAACGAATCGAGCTGCATCACCCCCGGCAAAAAAGACCATGATCACATCAGCGTCCGGTTTGATTTGAGCGAAAAATGGCTTAAAATCCTGAGTTCCTAATTTGGGCCATATTTCCTGAACTACCTTCCCGCCCATTTTCGTGAAAGTCCTGCAAATCCCCCCCACTTGCTCATACCCGGCAGGGTTGTCCGCGCCCATGGCCACGGCCTTACGAAACCCTTGTTCATACGCCCATACACCTAGAGGATGCGAGCCACCGCTACTGCTGAAGGACGTGCGGACAATGAGCGGGCTGGCTCTTCTTTGGGTAAGATCATCAGCCCCCGCGTTGGATATGACAAAAGGCATTTCTCGCTGTGTTATGTGAGTGGCAACAGAGTAAGCGACTCGTGAATCTATTACTCCCGCTATGATATCCACTTTGTCCTGTTCTATTAGCTTGTGAGCAGTCTCCTGTGTTAACGTGACAACCGCGCTGCCGATGTTTTCAACAATAACTGAAATGTCACGACCACCGGCTTTGTGCCCAATTTGCTCCAAGTAGAGATTCAAGCCATCCCTGAGGTCCGTCCCTAGTGACGCATAAACCCCGGATAGAGACAGACAGTAGCCGATTTTAACGGGGTCAGCAGACCAGCTCACTGCGGAAAAGCAGCTCAACGAAAGTAGCGCAGCGACAAAGAACAGGCAAAACGCTTTGGCTCTCAGTCCTTTGACCATTTAGCTCTCCTTTCTTGTCTTATTGGAATCTCTTGCAGTCCAAGTATTCTTTTACACAATGGATTATTGCATTTGCTCCGCAAAGAGTCCGAAGCCGCTCCTTCAGCGCTAATATGCCTTAACTCAGAACAGAGGCTCGCGTCCAGGATGGACGCTTCGATAGTAGGCCGGCGATTCATCGCCGGCGCCATGCGGCACAATAGCCCCCGGAAGTCCCGTTAGGGGCGGCTGAAAAAAATATTTCTCGACGACAGGGGCTCAGTCGTCCCTACGGGACTCAACCTGATATTTCCTTTCGCCATTGCCCTGCGACAAAATCACCGGGCTACTATCAGTCGCCCCTCCTGGGGCTTTAGCGGAGCTAATGAAATAATCCATCACACAAATACTGTGACGTATTTTTGGCGACGGAGATTGCTTCGTCGTTTCACTCCTGCAATGACAGGGCGATCCCCCACGTGACTGAATGGATACAGTCCGGCAAGACCTACTTTCCTTCTTTCAATCGTTTCTCGAAGTTCGCCCGCACTTCTCTGAGTTCCTGATCAGTTCTGCAGATTTGTTCACCCTGAATCGATTGAATATTCTTAAGAATTGCAAAGCCGTATTTCTGGCTGAACGTGGTTTCTCCCCAGACCACATCCTCCACAACCTGGTGGTCCTGCGTGCGCAAGATTTTCCAGCCTTCGGGCGTCTCCCAAACCAACGGTTCTCGCTCGACCGCCTCAACAATTTTGTCCGCGTCTACCGATTTGGCTCGCTCTATGGCCGCTTTAAGAAAATACACTCCAGCGTATGTTTCTTCAGCCATATAATCGGGATATTCCTTAAATTTTTCCAGGTAGCTCTTCACAAATTTCCTGTTTGCATCCGAATCCGGCGTGGTGAAAAAATACCGACTGGCCATCAATATCCCTTCAGGTGTGTCCTTACCCAACGGAACAACGGTTTCGAGCGCGGCTCCCACAGGAAACGCGAACTTGACCTTTTCAAAAAGTTTATGTGGCAGGGCTTGCCTTATGAATCTCACAGCGTCGTCCCCCCATAAAGGGCACCAGACAGCCTCGGGTTTCATTTCAACGACTTTCTGAATGAATGACGCATAATCCGGTTCCATAAGTTTGGGAAACACTTCTCCTATGAATTCGACGTCGGGTTTAAGTTCTTTCAGTTTAGTTTTGAACATCTCCCAGGAGGTGTGCCCATAGCTATAATCCGGACCCACGCACATCCATCGCTTGTACGGCATTGAAGCGACCACATAGGCCCCTGCCCTGGAATGCATCATGGCATTGCTGAGAATGCCGAATACGTAAGGGTGAAACAACGGACCGGTCAGTTCCGGGGCAGCCGCCTGCGTTACTACAAGTATCTTTTTGTGTTTTCGAGCGAAATCCGAGAAGGCCGGAGCCAGACCGCTGGATGTCGGTCCCATCAGGAAATCTACCTTATCTTCTTGTATGAATTTCTCCGCGTTTTTGGCCAAGACATCCGGCTTGAGTTGAGTGTCCGCAAAGACTGGTTCAATCTTTCGCCCCATAATGCCGCCACCGGCGTTTATTTCTTCCGTAGCCATTTTAATGGCACGCTCGGCATTTTGCCCATACCCGCCGAGCTTCCCGGACATGATGAATTGAACGCCGATTTTGATCGGCTTGTCCTGAGCCAAAAGCGGAATAGCCGCACAAAACAAGCACACCACCGCCCAGACCAACACCCTCACTTTCATTCCAATCCTCCTTGGGATGTATTTCGCTCGTTGAACCCGCGTCAGCGGCACGAGCTACCACTCGTGTTCCGGTCAACAACTAACTCGACTGTGATCAAGTCTCTTGGACTAAGTAGCGCTACCGATTAATGACTTGTTTTCGAACGCCCTGGACACTCTGTTCAGAGAGGACCCAGCCATCTCAAGCCAGTTAACGACGGGCGGAGAATCAAAGCCCTGACTCAACGATGTTTGGTAAATCTCTTTACAAACGCCTTGCCCCAGCCAGCGTCACGATCTTTATCGGATTGGTGGGACCGCGATACTTGCCAGCCGAGAGTTATTGACCGACACGGAAAGACCGACCCAAAATTATAGCTTGCTGCATCCGCGATGTACGAGGCGGTTCATCATCCGCACTTGCCTAAAGACGATGCCTTGACGGACAGTTGGCATTATTTGTGCCAACATCCGGCGCCATCGAGCGATTTCTTGCGAGGTTGAAATCCTTGACAAAAGTAGGCAGGCGTGAACGAAAGAGACACACGCCTGACGGATCCGGTGGAAAAGCTTTTTCCACTGCCGGAACAAAATTTTCCTTTCACATGCCTTTTCCTCGCGTTCGACTCAAAAACCATATCTCTTAAGGCGATGTCGCAGCGTAGGCCTGGAAATTCCCAGCGCCCGCGCGGCTGCGGACAGGTTTCCACTTGTTTGTTCCATAATTTTGAGAATGTGTTCCTTCTCTATCGCATCCAGGGTACGCAAATCAGACACCTCATGCGCTTCTGCCTGATGACCGGCAAAAGCAGCCTCCACCGTATCTCTGAGGAGGATTGCGCCTCCGGACTGCAGGACTGCGCGGGTCAACAAGTTTTTCAGTTCCCTGACATTGCCGGGCCAGGAGTGATCTTTGAGCCTTTCCATGGCCTTCTTTTCGACCCGACTGACCTTTGTGCGCAACTCGCAATTGATTCTAGCGATGAAGAACTTCACCAACTCCGGCAGATCATCGATGCGTTCACGAAGAGGCGGGACATGGAGGGTGATGACCTTGAGCCGAAAGAGCAGGTCGTGCCGAAAGCGCCCCTGCCCAGCCATTTGATCCAGGCTCCTGTTGGTCGCGGCTATGACGCGAGCCTCGGATCGGTGTGACTGCGTTGCTCCGACTCGGGTAAATTCACGGCATTCAAGAAAACGCAACAGTTTCGACTGAAGCGCGAGCGGTAGGTCACCGACTTCGTCGAGGAATATGGTTCCCTCCTCGGCTAGCTCCAACCTGCCTTTCTTAGCTTCAATCGCTCCGGTAAAAGCTCCACGCTCATGACCAAAAAGTTCCGACTCGAGCAAACTCTCGACCAAGGTCGTGCAATCGACAGTCACAAACGGCTGTTCGCTCTCGGAGGACGACTCGTGTATTACCCTTGCGATCAGCTCTTTGCCGGTCCCGGTCTCTCCCTCGATCAAGACCGTAGCACGGTTGCGTGACAGCAGCCCAATGGTTTTGAACACGCTTCGCATCGCAGGCGTTCGACCCACAATTCGCCGGCGCAGCAATTCTTCGCCGTTCTCATCTTCCAGCGGCGGTGTGCGCAGCGAAGCCTCGGCCATCTGCAAGCTGCGCTGAACAGCATGGTCCAACTCGTCAACATCGAGGGGCTTGTGAATGTAGTCGTACGCTCCGTAGCGCATCGCCTCGATAGTGGTTTCCATGTCGTGGAACGCGGTGATCATTATCACCTTCACGTCGGAATTGCGTCCCGTAATCTGCTTGAGCACCTCCAATCCGGAAATATCGGGTAATCTGATGTCCAGAATTATGACCTGCGGTTGATATTTGAGCCAAGCCTCAATGCCCTCAGCGCCGGTCCCCGCTGTGTGGACCGACAGGCCTTTCTCCTTGAGGAACATTTCGACGGACTCCCTGATGGAAGCCTCATCGTCTATGACCATGACTTTGATCTGCGGATTCATTCGAGGGGAACCTTATCACAAATGTTGCTCCTCTTCCTTTACGGCTACGCACGTCCACCTGTCCTGAATGGGCCTCCACTATGCGTTTAACGTTGGATAGGCCCAGCCCCGTCCCCTGTGCTTTGCTCGTGTAGAAAGGAGTGAAAAGGTGAGGAAGCAGTTCCGAATCAATTCCTGGGCCGGTGTCTCGAACTCCCAGTTCCAAAAAGTGGCCGTCTTTAGCTAACTTCGCCTTGGTCCACAGTGTAATCACACCGCCCGTGGAGGTTGCGTCAATGGCATTAAGCAGCAAGTTGATCAGCGCTTGCTCCACCCTTCCGCCGTCCAACCGACAGAGAGGCAACTTGCGAGGGTATCGCTGAACAATCTGCAATCCTTTCTCTCCTGCCTTCGGTTCCATCAAATCGGCGCAGCCGCGGGCCAGCTCGGAGAGGTCCACCGGCTGGAGTCTGATATTCAGAGGCCGGGCTGTGTCGAGGAGCTGACGCAGAATGCCCTCTAATCGTGACACCTCATGCACGGTTATCTCCATCCGTCTCCGGTCAAAACCGTCCAATTCAAGCTTTCTGCTCAGAATCTGCAAGTTCAGCATGATGGAGGACAAGGGATTTCTAATTTCGTGAGACAGAGACGCGGTGAGGCGCCCAACATAAGCCATTCGCTCATGCTCTCTAACCTTGGACTCCATAGCCACCCGTTCACTTATGTCCCGGCAGATGCCTAAAATAACCGGCCCTTGGCCGAGATCTACAACTCTGGCCTTGATCTCGGTCGCCGCCTTATCGCGCGGACAGCCCAGGCGAACATATTCGAGCGGCCCGTTCATGGGACGATTCGCCAGAGTATCCTGATAGCGACGGAGCACGCGCTCACGACACTCAACGGCCACGAACCGCAGAAAGGGCCGACCTTGCACTTCTTCCAGAGTCGTCCCATGCATGCGGGAAAAAGCTTCATTCGCGAAAATGATCAGTTCATCCTGAATCACGAAGAAACCGTCATTGATTTCCTCCACCAGTGTCTTATAGCGTCGTTCGCTGGCAGCGAGCTGTTCTGTCCGCAGGGTTATCGTTCTCTCGAGGTTCTCGGCGTGCTGGCGAATGGAGCGCTCGTGCATGCTTTGAAAGTGGTCTGAAAACCTGTGGATGGTGAATGATAAACAGGAGTTCAAGGGTTCTATAAATTGGGCCAACACGTCTACGCGATCCTCGACTTGCAGCCGGCGAACCACAATAAGTCTGAATAACTCGAAGGCTCTCTGCACGTCTGAAAGCGCAAATCCCGCTTCCAGGCGCTTCTGAGTGATGAAGTCAATAAAACGCTCCATTCTGTCCATCTTACGGAAGGCCAGAACTTCCCAGTTGGCTTCAAAAGCTTCCGTAACGGTCTCAAAAAGCTCCTGTCGAGGACGTCGCTCATAAGAAGGGGAGAGCCCTGAAAGCCTGTCCACCCACTCTTCAATAATTTGCTCCCGATATTCGTTGAGCCACTGGAGCATGGTCCGAGACTCCGCATGGCCCGATTTGAACAAATTCGGAGAGCGCTCTGAGCGCGCCCCCGAACACGGAACATTCCCAGCCGTACTCGACCACATGACCGGCCTCCAAATGGGGGACGAGAAGCGCCGAACCTCTCGTTCACCAGTAGGGGTAGCTATCAGAACCTAATTCCCGAGCTTACAGCAGGCGGCAGCAGCGATGCGCAAATCATTTCCAGCAGAATCGATTCGTCTATCAAAAGACCCAACGGGCAATTCTTTGGCGCCGTTGCGGGTTTTCACAAAAGTCGAGCTAATAGGCATGTCCTTTCGATTAGGCATGAATAAACATCGGAAGCGTTGATGCAGCAATCCTGAGTATAGAAATCGAAGTAAGTCCTGTCAAACGAATTTGCGCCGGTTTGCGTGACCATTCACTTACGTGTGGAAAGAAAAGATTCTGAGCCCCGAGGGGGCGTACCAATAATAGCCACAGGTACAAACCCGTGGAACCGGAATGCTCCCAAAACCCTGAATCCTCGACCCCGGATGGGGTCGACCAAACATACAACGGGTCCAGGCGAGAAGATGCGGCCCCTCCAGGGTCCTTTGGATTGGCGCTGTGCCCTTTTCCGTGGGTTTCACCCACGGCTACCTTGGGTTGCCCCTCCGGGGCACTGATCACACCGCCCCGCGTAAGTGAATGGTAACCGGCCTGCAACCATCTGTCACGATAGAGCCTATGGGAACTATCAATGTGGGCCGACAAGGCTCAGCCTAATTATCTGTAATGAGGGTGTCTTCTCTTAATTCACATTCAAGTGAGCCGTTTCGGCGCATTATTTGTATCAATGTCAGTCAAATCTCGATTTTTTCCGCGACCTGTTCTAAAATTGCATTCTCCCGAAATGCTTAATTTTTGTGACTTGTTTGTAGCAAGTGGCAGAAAATGGCACAAAACTTGATACGTCAATTGAGTAATCAGCCAAAGTGACCTGTGCGCATCGGTCACGACCGATGTCCACTGTTAGCCTGACTATTCTGCCCTAAACATAAATTTGGCCGACCTAGAGGGAACCGTAGCAAATGTCTTTCGAGCCCACAAAGATATTGTTGATTGAGGACAATCCCCTCGACCAGGAAGCCGTTCGGCGGATCCTTAACCGGGACAAACCTTTCCCGTTTCAAATGGAATGCGCGGACCATCTGGCTTCGGCCCTGGAACGCCTGAACAGCGACAATGGTTTTGGTTTGGCGCTGATCGATCTCGCGCTTCCTGACAGTTTCGGCTTGGACACATTTCGCAAGATTCATGCCCAGGCGCCGGATATTCCTGCAATCATTCTAACGAGTTCCGACAACGGCGAGGAAGCGACCGAGGCGCTTCGCGAGGGCGCTGAAGACTATCTGGTCAAAGGAGATCTCAGCTCGGGCTTGCTGGTACGATCAATGCGTCACGCGGTCGAGAGGCATCGCGCCAGGAAGGCCCTTCAGCAAAGCAACGAATCTCTACGCCGGGCCAACCGCGCTCTCACTGTTCTGAGCCGATGTAACGGTGTGTTGACGCGCGCCAAAGATGAGTTGGAACTTCTCGGAGAAACTTGCAGAATCCTGGTAGAAATTGGGGGCTACGCTCTGGCGTGGGTAGGGTTCGCCGAATCCGATCACGACAAAACGGTCCGTGTTGTCGCCAAGTGGGGAGATGACAAGGACCGTATTGGCAAGACCCGAATCAGTTGGGCAGACAACGAGTATGGCAATAGTCCCGCTGGGACCGCTATCCGCGCCAAATTGCCTCACATCTCGCGCTTCATAGCCACGGACCCAGGTTTCGAGCCCTGGAGAAGCGCAGCGCTTAAACTTGGCTATCGTTCAGCGGCAGCCTTTCCACTGGCAGCCGGGGACAGTTGCTTTGGCGCTCTGTGTATCGTTTCCAAAGAGCCCGATGCATTTGACGATGATGAGGCGAAGCTCCTGACCGAGTTGGCTGGTGATTTGTCCTACGGAATCATGAACGTCAGAAGCATGGCGGAACGCAAGAAGATCGAAGAAAACCTACGGCAAAGTGAACGATTTCTTACAAACGTTCTGGCAAGCATACAAGACGGCATCAGTATCCTGGATACTGAGTTCAACATAGTCCGCGTCAATCCGAAGCTGGAATCGATTATGGCTCATGCGATGCCTGTCGTCGGCAAAAAATGTTTTGAGGCGTACCGTGGTCGGCCCACTCCATGCGCAATATGTCCTGCGCAGGAAACCTTGAAGACGGGTGAGCCGGCTAGGGCGGTCATATCGGTTGGCGGGCCCAACGGAGAGGACATAGTGTGGGTTGAGGTCAATACTTTTCCTCTGGTGGACGCGGAGACAGGGAAGATTGAAGGAGTCGTCGAACATGGCCGGGACATCACCGAACGTAGGCAAGTTGAGGAAGCGCTTCGTCAAAGCGAAGAGCGTTATCGCACGCTTTTCGACCAGTCCAAAGATGGCGTTTATATAACAACGCGGGACGGCAAACTCTTGGAAGCGAACCAGGCTTATCTGGATCTTTTTGGCTTTACCAAGGAAGAAGCTCAAGATCTGGACATCTTACAAATATACCCTGAGCCCGCGGACGAAAATCGACAACGCTTCCGGGAAGCTATTGAGAAAAACGGCTCCGTGAAAGACTACGAGATCAAGCTTAAGACCAAGGACGGTCGGCTGATCGACTGCCTGTCAACCTCAACATTGAAACGTGGGCCGGATGGGGCAATTCTCGGTTATCAAGGTATCGTCAGAGACATTACGGAATATAAGCAACTCCAAAACCAGCTTATCCAGGCCCAAAAAATGGAAGGAATCGGCGCCTTGGCCGGAGGCCTTTCCCATGATTTCAACAACATTCTAACCATTATTCATGGATATGCCGAATTGCTCATTATGGACCACGATGATGGAGACCCTCGCCTAAATGACCTCTATAAGATAGTCGAAGCAGCGAAGACCGGTTCGGAACTTGTTCGCAGCCTCCTCGCGTTCAGCAGAAAATCCGAAATCCAACAACAGGCTATGGATCTTAACAAGCAGGTCGAACAAATCAGACAGCTATTGAGTAGAACGATCCCCAAAATGATTAACATTGAGACTGCGTTGTCAGCCGAACCGGCCACGATAAACGCGGACCCCGGCCAAGTTGGACAGGTATTGATGAATCTGGCCATCAACGCCAAAGACGCCATGCCTGACGGCGGAACCCTGATCATGGAAACCCGGGATATCACGGTGGATGATGAACATTGCAGAACGCATTTGGGACTAAAACCTGGCGCTTATGTCTTGCTCAAGGTTTCGGACACCGGCTGCGGAATGGATAAAGAAACCTTGTCGCACGTCTTTGAGCCGTTCTTTACGACTAAAGAGGTGGGCGCCGGCGCCGGGCTCGGGTTGGCCATGGTTTACGGTATTGTCAAGCAACATGGGGGAGAAATCTTCTGCTCAAGTGAGCTTGGCCGCGGAACGACGTTCAGCGTCTACATGCCGGCATTCGAACAAAATGAACCGTGCGCCGAAGCTACCGCTGCGTCGGACTTGCCAACCGGTGGCAAGGAGACAATCCTGCTGGTGGATGATGAAGAGTCCATAAGGAGCCTGGGAATCAAGATGCTTAATCGAGCAGGCTACACAGTACTGACTGCGCCCGACGGTCGAGCCGCTTTGGAGATATATGAGCGGCGACGCGCAGATATCTCTCTGGTGATTCTCGATCTTATGATGCCCGAGATGGGCGGAAAGCAATGCCTTGAAAAAATTCTAGAAATGGACCCGAAAGCAAAGGTCATTATTTCCACTGGGTATTCGATGGACGATCAGACTGAGGAAGTAGCCAAGAGCGGCGCGCGGGGATTGGTCCGCAAGC
>Ga0172371_10001082_pt1 | contig 43149 bp, 45 predicted proteins | sample Lak12m_FD_114543 | JGI IMG/M metagenome (GOLD analysis project Ga0172371, IMG submission 114543) | Freshwater microbial communities from Kabuno Bay, South-Kivu, Congo - kab_022012_12m | ecosystem: Environmental > Aquatic > Freshwater > Lake | place: Democratic Republic of the Congo: South-Kivu... | reverse complement strand
AGGTGTAATTATTTCTGCTGGTGGTGTAATTATTTCTTCAGTTGAAGGTGTAATTATTTCTGCTGGTGGTGTAATTATTTCTTCAGTTGAAGGTGTAATTATTTCTGCTGGTGGAATAGGGTTCTCTTGAGCATATGCAAAAGAAAAAATTTTATCAAAAAAAGAAACTGGTGCAGGATTATTTTCTTCTGGTGCTGGACTTGGTTCAGGTATTACTTCTGGTGTTGGACTTGGTTCAGGTATTACTTCTGGTGCTTGTTCAGGTATTGGTATATTTTCTGAAGAAATATTTTCATCAGGAATTGGTAAAATTACTTCTCCAGAAGAATTTGGGGTAGAATTTTCTTCTAGTGGAGTTGTAATGTTTGTTGGAGAATTATTTTCTGGAACAATTTGATTTTCAATATTTTCTGTAGGTAAAATTGCATTAGCAGTTAATAACCAAGATAATTTTACTGTAAATTTTCTTGGAACAGCATCTGGTGGAGTATCACCTCTAAAACCTCCACAGTAAATTTGTAAATTATTTCCAGATGCAAAAGCAGAATTTGCTTTAGTAAAATATGACTCTCCTTCTGGCACATCTCTTATTCCTTCGGCTTGTGTAGAATTTTGCCAAGTACCTAAACAAGAACTTGCATATAAATTAGCTTTAGCTACATCAGCTTTTAAATTGAAAGAAAGGATTACAAAAAATAAAACTACTACAAAAACAGAAATTCCTATTGATATAATTTTACGATGATTTTTATGAACAAAATTAAAAAAACTCCAATTATCAAAATTAATTTCAATAATTTTTGTATCTTTTTTACGAGAAATAATTCTCTTAGTTTTTTTATTTATTTTTTTTATGAAACGAATGTCTTTAAGTTTATAAGACATAACTTTATTATAACAAAAACAAAAAATTAATTCTATTTAAAAACAACTAATTAAAGCAATTTTTCTTCATTTAGTCTAAAAAACCTATAAATAAAGAAAGAAATCACAATGAAGGAAAAAATTGCTGTAAGTAATACAAAAAAACTAATAATAAAAGCTGTTTGAAAAGCTATATTAAAAATATTTTCATAATTTTGCTCTAAAACCATATAATAATTATATTCAGGAACTTTCAAAAAAGTAATAACTTCTTTTTCATCATCAGGAATATCAAAAAATGTTACCATACCAATATTTTTTGATAAAGAATTAAATTGTTTTTTTACTAAATTATATTGTAATGATTCTATTACTTTATCATTGTATTTTTTTGATTCTCTAATTTTTGCTTCTTCTTCAGTAGTTAATTTTCCTAAACTTTTAAAAATTCTTTCTTCTTTATTAGAAACTAAAACTATTCCAAACTCATCAGTGAACATCATAATATTTTCACCAATTAATTTTTCATTAAAAATATTATAAATTTTTGATGGAGAAGCTCTAAGTAATACACTTCCAATAATTTCACCTAATTTATTTTTTACTGGGAAAGTAAAAAATAAACTTGCTTCATTAGTAATAATTCCAACTCCACTATCAATATATGGATTTCCTTCCATATTTTTTTTAAAATAATCTCTAAAACTAAAATCCTTATTAAGAATTTGTTCATCGGTTGAAACAACAGAAATACCTTTAGTGTCAAAAATGGAAGCAGTTAAATAAAAAGAATTTAATAATTTATCTTGCAAAATAGCTAATATTTTGGGATCTTGATTCTTCTTACTTTTATTTTCTAAATAAGAAATAATATCTTTATCTTTAGCTAATATTTGAACTTCCATTGAAGACTGATCAAAAAAAAGTTTTATTTCATCAGAAATACTTTTTGTAAAAATTTTATTATTTTCTTCTTCAAGATTTATTAGTTTTTGTTTTGTATAAAAGAAAATTGAAACAGCAGTTATACTACCAAAAATTAATATAACTAACAAAACTAAAAGAATAATTTTTTTCTGAGCCGAAATGGTCATATATTTATATTATATATATTATATAATAATGTATATAATTTTTTATTTTAAAAGTGGATAACTTTCTTATTTCTTTGTTAAAAAAATCATCAAATCTGAAACATTAGCGCCAGTTGCGCCAGTTATAATTATATCTCCAGATTTTTGAAATATAGGATAAATATCAAAATTTTCCAAACAATCATCAATATTTAAATTAGTTTTTTCTATATTTTCAAAAGTTTTTTTATCAACAACTACACCAGCAGCGTCAGAATTATCCATTCCGTCAGAAGCAAGTGGAATTAAAACAGAATTTTCATCAACAAGTTTTTCTTTAACTGCTTTAAGAGCCATATATAAATTTCTTCCACCACTTCCACCTTTTTTTGTAACAATAAGTTGAGGCTCGCCTGCTGCCAAAACAACAGTATTATCAGCTTTTTTACTTACAATTTTATTTAAAGCAAAACCAACTTCTTCATATAATTCAGTGGAAACAATATTAGTTTCAAAACCAAGTTCTTTAGCTTTTTTATCCATAGCTTCCACTGCAGTTTTATTTGAAACAAGAACAAAATTATGAACTTTTTCAAAATACTTATCTTCTTTCGGAGTTTCAATTAAATTAAATTTACCTAAATCATTACAATCAATTATTGCCTGTGCATCAGCAATAATTGTTTCGTCTTTATAAGTTGGACCAGAAGCAACATCAAAAAATCTATCTCCAGGAACATCAGAAAAAATAAGTCCAATTACAGTCGCAGGATAAGCTATTTTTGCTAAACCTCCACCTTTTAAAAGAGAAATATGTTTTCTAACTGTATTCATGTCTGTAATAGTTTTTCCACATTTTAAAAATACATCATAAAGTTGTCTACCTTGCATACATTCACTTTCTGGATAACATAAAAGTGCCGAACCTCCACCTGAAACAATTGCAATAATTAAATCATCTTCGTTTGATTTATCTACTATTTCAAAAATCTTTTTTCCAGGTTCAATATTAACTTCAGTTGGTCTAGGATGTGTTCCAGCAAAAGTTTCAATAATATCACAAGTAGTTTTATGCAATCCTATAACAACTCCTTCTTTTATTTTATCTCCCAAAACTTTTTCCAGCACCTGCGCTGCCTCACATGATGCTTTTCCAAAACCAACTACTTTTATTCTTTTAAATTTTGTAAGATCAAAATTTTCACCTTTTATAGATAAAATATTATTTTCTAATTTAATTGAATTTAAAATAACTCCTTCTGTTCCAATTGCATTTAATCCAGCTTCAGCAATTTGAAATGCAAATTTACGATTTTCTGTCGTCGCAAGTTCATCAAAATTTTTAATCCATTTTTTTTCCATATTTATTTTTTAACTCCAACTAAATTAGTAGGTTTATTAGAAATAAAATTATTAATATTTTCAATAGTTGTTTTTAATATTTCATTTTCTGCTTCTTTAGTATAAAAACCAATATGCGGAGTTATTATAACATTTGGCATATCCATCAATAAATGATCCTCAACTAATATTTTATAATCAACTTTTTCAGAATCATTTTTACTAAATATTTCATTTTGAATTTTTAAATCTCTTTCACCTTCTAATACATCAAGTCCTGCGCCTGCTATAATTTTTTCATTTAGTCCCCAAATCATAGCCTCAGTATCAACTAACGCACCTCGTGCAGTATTTATTAAATAAGTTCCTTTTTTCATTAAAGAAATTTTTTCTTTATTTATTAAATGATGATTTTCTTTAGTATAAGGAATATGAAGTGTTATAATATTTGAAACAGAAATAACTTCATCTAAAGTTTTATATGTTACATTATTTTCTTTAGCAAAAACTAAATCAGGAAATGGATCAGAAGCAACAACATTCATATTAAGACCTCTTGCAATTTTTATTAAATTTTTACCAATTTTCCCAGTTCCAATAACTCCAATAGTTTTTTCAGTTAAATCAAATCCTTCAAAATCTTTTGAAAAATTAAAATCATTAGTTTCTCTTATATAATTATTTGCTTTTAAAGTATTTCGTGAAAGATTTAAAATTAAACTAAAAGCAAGTTCTGCAACAGTATGTGATCCATAGGCTGGAACATTGGAAACTAAAATTCCTTTTTGAGCACAATATTCAAAATCAATATGTTCAAAACCAGTTGAACGAGTAATAATAAATTTCAACTTTGGCAATGCATCTATAACAGTTTTATTTATTAAAGAATTTATAAAAGTAGAAATAATTTCAGAATCTTTTGCTAATTCAATATTAGTTTCATTTAATTTTTCTTCATAAAAAGAAACTTCATAATTACTAAAAGCATTTTTAATAATGGTTTTTTCTACTGCTGGTGATTCAAAAAATGTTATTTTCATATGATTATTATATCATATTTCTTTATCTATAACTAAAAGCTTATGCGGGTGATGATGGCCATTTATTATTCTCACTTTTCCAATAGGAACTGTAAAATAATGAGACAAAAGTTCAATAACTTTTTTATTTGCCATATTATTTTCAGCTTTTTCTTTTACTGAAATTTCGAAATGATCTTTGTTTTTTTTAATAAGATTTTCTTTTTTAGAATTAGCATTTACAACTACTTTAATATACATTTAATTTAAAAAAATTTTATTTATTAAAATTCCTAAATAATTTGCAAGCACAATAACAACAATAGAAATAAAAATGTGCTCAAAAATAACATGAAGTGGTTTTTGCTTAGTTGCTTTAGCTATAAAATAACTAGCTACCGTTACTAAAAATATTCCCCAAATTATACTAACTATCATAGCTGTGTTTAAATTAAATATAATAACAGGAATAATAAAAGATAATGCAAAAATAAATTTAAATATAAATGTTGAAATTGTTGAAACCCAAATTTCTTTTTGCGAAGAATCATTTACCGATTCTTGTGAAATATGAATTCCAAGAGCATCAGAAAATGCATCTGCAACAGCAATTGTTAAAATACCAGCAATAACAGCTAATTTCAATTGCGTGCCTGAATTTAATCCAATCATTAAACCTAATGTTGTTATAACTCCAGAAGTTAAACCAAAAGTTAAACCTATTTTTATTGCCTCTTTCATTTCTTTCATAAAAAAATATTACTATATTAGTTTTAATTAAACAAATTTTTTAAAAAACTAAAAAAACCCTTGTCATTCTCAATTTCTTTATTTTCAATTTTATTTTTATCTTCAACAATAATTACTACTCCCTCACCTTCTTTTGCCAAACCAAATCTTTCACGAATATTTTCTTCCATACCTTTTTCAGTATTTAATTTTTGAATTTTATATTCCAAATCATTTTTTTGTTGTTGAAATTGATTAATTTTATTTTGTGCTATATTTCTATTTTTTCTTGTTTCAATAGCTTTATTTGTAAGTTGTATAATATTAAAAATAAAAAAAATCAAACAAACACCTAAAACAATTAAAACAGGTTTAGATTGCATAATTTTTTTATAATGCTTTTTATTTTGAAATTTTTTCATAGTTTGCTAATATAAGTATATGCTTTTCGATAAAAAACATCAAAAGAAAATAAGAATTATTTGGTCAATTTTGTGCATATTCATAATACTAAGTATGGTATTGTTATATGCTCCAATTTGGAAATTAAAATAATTTAATTATCTCCAGAACGCATCATTTTCAAAAAAACATCTTGAGGTATGTTTACTTTACCAATACCTCGCTCTTTCATTCTAGCTTTACCTTTTTTCTGTTTTTCGAGAAGTTTCTTTTTACGACTAACATCACCACCTCCAACAACTTTACTACCATGCATTAAAACATCCTTACGGAATGATGAAACTGCTTCAGAAGCAATAATTCTACCTAGAGCTTTAGCTTGAATTTTAAAAGCAAATTGTTGTCTTGGAATAGCTTCTTTTAAACGTTCAACTTGTGCACGAGCTTCTTCTTCTATTCTACGACGAGACACAATTCTACAAAATGCCATTACTGGCTCATCTGCTACCAATATATCCATTCTAACAACATCAGCTTCTTTATATTCTCCTATCTCATAAGAAATAGAACCATAACCAGAAGTAATACTTTTTAAATCATCAAAAAAATTTCTCATTAATTCACGAAGTGGCATATCAAGACTAATAGCTGAACGATTGTCTCCAAAATTTTCTGTATTATGAACTATAGCTTCATGATCAAAAAGAAACGGCATCAAAACACTTGAATAAATATCTGGCGCAATAATTTTCACAGCAACCCAAGGCTCATAAACTTTCTCAACAGAATTATCTTCTGGAAAAAAATGTGGTGAATAAATTATTTTTTCTTTTTTATTTTTTAATAAAAGTTTGTATGTAATTGAAGGCATTGTAATAACTAAATCAAGATCAAATTCTCTTCTTAATCTTTCAGAAATAATTTCTAAGTGAAGCATTCCTAAAAAACCGCAACGAAAACCTTTTCCAAGTGTTCCTGATGATTCTTCTTCATAGGAAAAAGCTGAATCAGAAAGACTTAATTTTCCAAGAGCTAATTTTAATTCTGAAAATTGTGCTGCATCTTCAGGATAAATTGAAGCCCAAACAACAGGCTTTGGAATCATATATCCTGGCAATGCAGGAAGTGGTTTTTTAAAAAATGTAATTGTATCTCCAACTGATGCTATTCCTGGTTTTTTTATTCCAGTTACTATATAACCAATTTCTCCAGAACCAATTACACTTTTAGGATTTTCCTGTGGAGAAAAAATTCCAACTTCCAGAGAAATAAATTTTTCTCCTGAAACAGAAAAAATAAGCGAATCACCTTTTTTTATTGAACCATTAAAAACACGAACATAAACAATTATTCCACGATGATTATCATATTTAAAATCAAAAACTAAAGCTTGACCGCTATCTTTAACTTCTTCATATTGTTTTGGTGGTGGAATTCTTTTTATAATTTCAGAAAGTAAATTTTCAACTCCTTCTCCAGTTTTTCCAGAAACTTCTAAAATATTATAAGGATCAATATTTAGAAGAACAGCTACTTCCATTTTTATTTCATCTACTCGTGCTAGTGGTGAATCAATTTTTGATAAAACTGGAATTAAAACAAGTCCACTTTCACGTGCCATTTCTAATGTTGTAAGAGTTTGAGCTTGAACTCCTTGAGTTGCATCAACAAGTAAAATAGAACCTTCAACAGCTTTTAATGCTCGAGAAACTTCATAAGAAAAATCTATATGTCCTGGAGTATCAATTAAATTTAAAATATAATTCTGTCCTTCTAATTCATAATCCATTCGAACTGGTTGCATTTTAATGGTTATTCCACGCTCTCTTTCTAAATCCATAGAATCCAACACCTGTGCCATCATTTTTCTTTTTTCAATAGTATGAGTTAATTCAAGCATTCTGTCTGCCAAAGTGCTTTTACCATGGTCAATATGCGCTATAATTGAAAAATTTCTTATATTCTTTAAATTCATAAACTTATCTTAGCAGAAAATATTAAAAATTAAAGCTCTTCCTGGAGCGGAGCGATAACTTTTGCTTTCCAGAATTTTGTTCTTAATGTTTTTATTAAATCGTTTAATTCCTGATTTTTTAATAAATATAAAATTGCCACACCAGCTAAAATACCTAAAATACCAGAAATAAATCCTTGTAGAAAAACTCCCCAAAAAGTTGTAGTGCCAAAAATTTGCGAAAGAGCATTTAAACTTAAATAAGAAATAAGACCAATAAAAAATGATGCGCCTAAACTTTGAAAAAAAGTTTTTGCAATAAAAGGTTCTTTTTTCATAAAATCTCTTTTTATAAAAATCCACTGTAAAATAAAATTCAAAATTGTTCCAACAGAATATGCAAGTGGCAACATTAATACTTCTGTCCCGGAAATATTTGTTACCTTAAATGCTGATTCTATAAAATATCTAAAAAATTGAACATTTTGAAAAATATGAGTAAAAACAAAAGCTAAAATTACAATAATGATAGAACAAAATAAATTTATGATAAGTGGTCTTTTTGTATTTCCAGATGCATAATATGCGCGAGAAAGTAATGCTGTCATTCCTTGAGCAAGAACTGAAATAGAAAATATTGCGAGAGATGCAGCAACTAAACGAGTATTATCCCAAGAAAAAGAACCTGAACCTAAAATAACACGAACGATTTGTGCTCGTAAAACTATAAAAAGAAAAGTTATCGGTAATGACCAAAATATAATTTGTCTAGCAGTTGATTTTAAATGATTTTTAAATTGATCTATTGCACCTGATGAAAAAGATTTTACTAAAATTGGAAATGAAGCAACTGCATAAGAAACACCAATAATATTTAATGGAACAGATTGCAAATTAAATGAAAAATTAAAAATTGAAATAGAGCCACTTTTTAAATATGAAGCAAGAGCCACAATAAAAATAAGCGAAATACTATTAAAAGCAAGACCGAGTGTTCTAGGTAAAGAAATAAAAATTACATTTTTTATTTCTTTAAAATCAATATTAAATGAAAATCTTGGTTTAAATCCGCATCCAGAAGAAGCTATTATTTGAATTAAAAAATGCAAAAATGCTCCAAACACTACACCAAATGCTAAACCTTTAATCCCCAAAATTGGATATAAAACAAGAACACCAAAAATAATTCCTAAATTATAAAAAACAGGACTAAGAGAATATAAAAAAAATTTTCTAAAAATTTGAGTTATTGTTCCAAATAAATTTGAAAGTCCCATTAAAATTGGAGAAAGAAGCATAATACGAGAAAGTGCAATTAATTTAGTTTGCATTTCTAAATTAAAACCAGGAACAATAAAATGAACTAAATAAGGCATTAAAAAAAATACAATTAAAGAAACTAAAAACATAGCTCCAAAAAAAACTGTAAAAATATTATTTAAAAATTTTCTCGCATCTTCTGTAACTTTTCCATCATCCATTTTTTTTACAAAAAAAGGAATTAAAACTGTAACCGAAGCAAGCGAAGCAATTGAAATAAAAATAAAATCAGGAATACGAAAAGCTGCATAATAAGCATCTAAACTAGCTGATGGCCCAATAAAATGCGCAATAAAACGATCACGAAAAAGAGCTAATATTTGAGATAATAATGTGAAAGAACCTAAAAGCAAAGCTGCTTGGTTAATATTTATAAATTCTTTATTAAAAATTTTAAAAATCTTTTCCATTTAATTTAAAAATAAAATTATACTACAATATTCAAAAGCCTATTTTTTACATAAATAATTTTTCTTATTTCCTTTCCTTCTATAAATTTAATAACTAAACTATCTTGCAATGCTTTTCCTTTTATTCCTTCTTCTGTTTCATCTGTTTGTATTAACATTTTAGCACGAACTTTTCCATTTACTTGAATTACTATTTTTACTTCATCATCTTTAATTAAATTTTTATCAAATTTTGGCCAAGTTGAAAAACTTATAGATTTCTTTTCACCTAAACTAAACCACAATTCTTCTGCTACGTGCGGAGCAAATGGAGCAAGTATTTGTAAAAACTTTTTAAAATCTTCTTTTCCAACTTTATCTATTTTTTCCATTTCAGTAGCTAATATCATCATCGCCGAAATAGCAGTATTAAAATGCATTTCTTCGATATCTTCCGAAACTTTTTTAATAGTCTTGTGCAATAATTTCAAAATTGAAACCGATGAAGAATTCAAGGCGTCGTGAGTTCCCTTTCTTATGTCTCTGAGGGCGAAGGCGCCAGAATTCTTTGTCGGCTTTATTATCACTTTATTTTTTATTCTCCAAACTTTTTCAATAAATCTTCTTGAACCAATAATACTTTCATCATTCCAAATAACTGTGTCTCCAAATGGACCAATAAACATTTCATAAATTCTCAAAGTATCTGCACCATACAATTTAACAATATTGTCAGGATTAATTACATTGCCACGTGATTTAGACATTTTTTCACCATCAGGCGCCAAAATCATTCCTTGAGCTGTGCGTTTTTTATATGGTTCTTTTGTCGGTACTAATTTCAAATCATATAAAAACTTATGCCAAAATCTTGAGTAAAGTAAATGTAAAGTTACATGTTCCATTCCACCGTTATACCAATCAACCGGCGTCCAGTATTTCAAAATATTTTTATTTGCAAATTCTTTTTTATTTTTTGGATCAGTATATCTCAAATAATACCAAGAACTTCCCGCCCAGTTTGGCATCGTGTCAGTTTCACGAGTAGCTTTGCCTTTGCATTTTGGACATTTTGTATTTACCCATTTTAAAATAGAAGCTAAGGGTGATTCTCCTATGTCAGTTAATTTATAACTTTTTACTTCTGGTAATTTAAGAGGTAAATCTTTTTCAAGAATTGGCACAATTCCACATTTCTCACAATTTACTAATGGTATAGGTTCACCCCAATATCTCTGACGAGAAAAAACCCAATCTCTCAATTTATATTTTGTAACAATTTTTCCATTAACTTTTTTTGTAATTTCTTTTGGATCAACTAATGGTTTATCAATAATTAATAAATTAAATTTTTTTGCAAAATCTTTATCACGATTATCATGCTGTGGCACTGCCATTACTGCACCAGTTCCATAATTAACTAAAACATAATCAGCAACAAAAACTGGAATTTCTTCATTATTCACTGGATTTATTACTTTTATTCCTTTTAATTCTACTCCGGTTTTTTCTTTTTTCTCATCTGTTCTTTCTATTTCTGTTTTATTTTTTATTTTTTTAATATATTCTTCAACTTCAAAAAAATTAGAAACCTGACTTTTTAATTTATTTAATAGCTCGTGTTCTGGTGCAAGCACAACATAAGTTACACCAAACAAAGTATCTGCACGAGTTGTAAATACTTTTATTTTCTGATTAGAATTTTTTATTTTAAATTCTATTTCACTTCCCTCACTTCTCCCAATCCAATTTCTTTGTTGAATTTTTATTCTTTCCGGATAATCAACTAAATCCAAATCTTTATCTAATCTATCAGCATATTTTGTAATTCCAAGCATCCATTGTTTTTTCAATCTTCTTTCTGTTTCAGCGCCACATCTTTCACACTTACCATTTATTACTTCTTCATTTGCTAAACCAATTTTGCAATTTGGGCACCAATTTATCGGCATTTCAGATTTGTAAGCCAAACCTTTTTTATACATTTGCAAAAAAATCCATTGCGTCCATTTATAATAAGTAGGATCAGTAGTGTTTATTTCCCTTAACCAATCAAAAGAAAAACCAACAGATTTTAATTGTTTACGAAAAATATCTGTATTTTGTTTTGTAACTTTTTGTGGAGCAATTCCTGTTTTAATAGCATAATTTTCAGTAGGCAAACCAAAAGCGTCCCAGCCAATAGGATATAAAACATTGTATCCTTCCATACGACGCTTACGAGAAATAATATCCATAGCAGTATTTGAACGAATATGTCCTACATGAAGCCCAGCACCTGATGGATACGGAAATTCAATCAAAGAATAAAATTTCTTCTTTTTTGAATTATTTTTGGCTTGATAAATTTTTTTCTTTTCCCATTCATTTTGCCACTTCTTTTCAATTTTTTTATGATTGTATTCTTTCATTAGTTCTTTAACACTTTTGGATACGGTGGATATAAATCTTTATCTATTGTTCTTTCAAAACAAGTTCTACCTATTTGATGATCCCAAGAATCATTCACACCTGATGAATAAGGATATGGATACATTTCATTTGAAACTGTTTGTGGAACAGAAGCATCTGTTGTTCCTGCCATTGGAGCAATACCACCTTTATAATAATTCTGATATTCTTGCCAACCTTGAGGCATAGGTAATGAAAAATCTGCGCAAAGTTCAAAAGTAAGTTTTTTTTCATCTTTTAAATTATATTCATAAACTTTGCCTTTTTGAAATTCAGGATCAATTGGTAAAGAAAAACCAGAAAGTGGATTTGCTAAAGTTTTTAAATCTATTGGTAATTTTTCTTTTTGTTGCCAATAATTAATTATCTGCCATTGAATACTTTGTAAATCTTGAACTCTTTTTTCATCTAATTGAAGTTGTCTTTGCTTAAATGGACTTCCAATTACAAAAAAAGACCAAATAATTAAAGCAAGAACCATTGCCATAGAAAAATATCTTGAACTAACTTTAAAGAATTTTTTCCAATGAATTTTCCAAAAAAATACATTCCAAACTTCTGGAACAAAATAATAAAGAACCATTTTTGCTCCAGCTAATGTTATTAAAACTTTTAATATAAATCTTATTGTAATTTCTCCTGAAACAAAATATTTTACTAAAACAATCAAATCAATAACAGCAACTAAAATTGAAAGAAAAATAATTATGTAAGAAACTAATTTTCGAACAACTTGGTCTTTTTCAAATATTCCTTTTTGTTCTTTTTTCTTCCAAAAATAAGCTAAAATTAAAAAAGTAGGAAACATTATTATCAACATTGCTAAAAAAGTTCTAGCTGCCTCAAATTGTGAAGAAACATAGCCATATTGATATGTCGCATTTAACACATCTGGAAATTTTTTATCTAAAATTTCAAAAGCTAAATTAAAAAATGCTACAATAGAAACTATCAAAGAAACTAAAACACCTAAAGATAAAAAGAAATACCCTACATTTAATTTTTGTTTTTCCATATACCTATTGTAGCAAAAAAATACTACAAAAAAAAGCCATTTATTTAGTCTGCCAAATAGCAGTATTCGCTAAAGAAATAATTCTTTTATTAGATTTTTCTAAAATACAAAGTTCTCCTTTTTCTGTTTCTCCAGAAAAGTTTTTCATGGTTTCATCCAAAGCATAACCAAGTGATACAGAAGACGAATCAATTGCATATGAAGTTAAAATAACAAAAAGTGGTTTATCTGAAAGAATTTTTTTAACACTTTCCAAAAGTTTTGGTAGCATTTCTTCTATTTTCCAAATTTCACCTTTTGGACCTCTTCCAAATTTTGGTGGATCCATAATAATAGCGTCATATTTATTTCCTCTCTTAGCTTCTCTTTCTAAAAATTTTAAAGCATCATCACAAATAATTCGCATTGACATTTTTTCTAAACCAGATAAAATCTGATTTTCTTTTGCCCAATCTAAACTTTGTTTTGAAGCATCCAAATGTGTAACATCAGCGCCAGCTCGCAAAGCAAATAAACTAGCAATACCTGTATAACCAAATAAATTTAAAAATTTAATATGTCTTCCAGAATTTTTTATTTTTTCTTCTATAAAATCCCAATGACTTGCCTGTTCTTGAAAAAATCCAAAATGTCTAAATGGCGTTGGTGAAACAAAAAACTTAATATCTTTATAAAATATTTCCCATTTTTTAGGTAAATTTTTATTTAATTTCCAACCAGCTTTTTCTCCTTTTTTAGAAGTAAAAAATTTTCCATCAATTTCAACCCAATCTTTTTTTGAAAGAGTTTTTTTCCAAACAGCATCTTCATATGGGCGAATAAATTTATATTTATCAACGCGTTCTAATTTTTCACCTTCACCTGTATCTAGGAGTTCATAATCTACCCAATCTTTTGAATAAAAAACTTTTATATCTTCTTTCATTTTTTTATTGTACCACGAATAACTATAATTTCTCCTTTATTATTAATACTAATTAAAACTGATGGTTTTGATTTTAAACTTCCACCTGATAAATAAAAATCAACATTATTTCCAAAATATTTTTTAGCTTCTGTAATATTTTTAGCTAATTTCATTCCTTCTGGATTTGCTGATGGTGCTACTAACGGCCCAGTCTTTTTTAAAATTTCTATTAGCTTTTTGTTTTTTGGTAATCTAAAAGCAATATTATTTAAAATAATACTTACTTTTCCAGGCCAAAATTTTGGCAAAATTTTGGCCTGTTCTTTACTTATTTTTATATTAAATTTTTCTAAATCTTTAACAGACGAGATTAAAACAATTAATTTCTTCTTTTTATCTCTATTTTTTATTTTATAAATTCTATTGATAGCCTTACGAGAAAAAGCACTGCCAACCAATCCATATAAAGTGTCTGTCGGTATCACACCAATCCCATCATTTTTAAGAATATTTATTATTTTTTTATATTTTAAATTCAATAACATCTCCATCTTTTACTATATATTCCTTACCCTCTGTACGAACAAAACCTTTAGCTCGTGCATTAGCATAAGAACCAGAATCTAATAAATCTTTCCAATTTATCACTTCAGCTCTTATAAATTTATCTTTAAAATCTGTATGTATAGCTGTACCAGCAACAGGCGCAGTAGAACCAACTTTTATGGTCCATGCACGAGTCTCATCTTCACCAGTTGTAAAAAAAGTTTGAAGTCCTAAAAGGACGTAACTTTTTTTTATTAAATCATCAAAACCTTTTTCAAACACAGGATCTATTTTAACCCACATGTCTGACATGTGAGAAAAATCTATCTCAATATTTTCATTAGCTTCTGAAACATTCAATACATAAAGCATCGGCTTTAAGGTAAGCAGATTAAGAGATTTTATTTTAAATTTTTCTTCTTCATTTAAACCCGCATCAATAGCAAGATGACCACCTTCTAAAACTTTCTCTATTTTCTTTAAAATAATTTCTTCGGAAATAGCTTCTTTATCTTGTTTTTTTATATCTTTTTGAATATTTGAAATTCTTTTTGAAACAATCTCCATATCAGCTAAAACAAGCTCTAAATTAATAACACTAATATCTCCTGTTGGATCAACTTTATTTGCAACATGAATAACAGAATCATCTTTGAAAGTGCGCACAACATGAGCAATGGCATCAACTTCACGAATATTCGTCAAAAATTTATTTCCTAATCCCTCGCCTTTTGATGCCCCAGCCACTAACCCTGCAATGTCCACAAATTCAATAACTGCCGGAATATTTTTTGCTGATTTTGAAAATTCTGAAAGTAATCTAACCCTCTGATCAGGCACAGCAACAATTCCTACTGATGGATCAATAGTGCAAAAAGGATAATTCTCTGCTGGTACACTTTTTTTTGTTAAAGCATTAAATAATGTTGATTTTCCAACATTTGGCAAGCCAACTATTCCGATACTAAGAGTCATGGTTTAAATATAACAGAAATATCAATATTATCAAATATAATTGTAGTATTTTTTATATTAAAAAATCTTTATTTTAATAGCTAAAACACCAAATTCTTTTTCTTGTTCTTTTGTATAAAACTTATAATATACAGCTTCTGCATCATCTATATTGTATTTATCAGGAATAACATTTTCTATTCCTTCTTTTTCTATCATTTCTCTAAAACTTTTATATAAAGTAGTTCTTTCTATTAAATATCTTTTTTCATCTGGTCCAATCAATAGAATATCTCCAATTTTTAAATCTTTAAATTTTCCCTTATTTAATCTACCTTCAACAATTTTCTTTTCATTTAAAATTAAGGATAGATATGGTTCTTGTACATCTAGTGATATTGTTTGCATATTACTTAATAGTAATCAAAAAAGCTGAACCTGTAAAGATTCAGCTTTAATTAAATGGTTTTAGAAGTTAATCAATAATTTCAACCTCAAAAACAAGAACACCGAGAGCTTCCTTGTGCGGAGGATATATTGACTGACAGATTTCCAAAACTTCTTGTTTTGTTTTACCTTCACCAATTAATGTATAATCCTCTTTTTCAAGCATTGAAACAAAAGTTTCGTATTTACGAACATCTTTCATCTTTACAGATAATCGATCTCGTCCGCATTCAAATGTAACAACTTGCCCTGCTTTGATGCCTCTTAAGTTAGCATAAGCGACTCTGATTTCGAGTCTTTTAACTTTTCTTTTCATTTGAAGGAAATAATCCTTCTTTAGTCTAATCAACATAATTTTAATTTATTAATGGAACAATTTCAAAAACTACGACACCAAGTTCTTCCTTTTCAGGAGGATAAAATTTATGCAATAAGGTTGATAAACCTTCTTTGTCATAACCAGGTACGATCTTACCAGCATCTTCCACGTTAAGCATTTCCTCAAAACTATCATATACTCTGCGTGAAATTACTTTTGTCATAACTGACTCATCATAGTCAAACATTTTAAGATGATCACCTTCCATTATTTTTTGAATAGATGGATATAAAACTCGGACCTCTAATGTTTTTTCACGTTTTTTGACAAATTTAAGGAATTCGCTTCGAACTCTCAATGCTCTTACACAGTCATCAGAATAATCAAAACTCCACTGTTGAGTTATGACACCCTTTTTATATGCTTCAGGCATCAGAGCATTAAGTTTCCATCCAAAACGTTGAAGAGCGATAACTTCAGAAGCAGTAGGATTGATGTGAGTATAGACCTTGTGTCCATATTCCTTAAGTAAATAAGGTACATCAATCAGTAGTGCAACAAAGGATTGAAAATCTTTGGCAACCAATGGCATATTCTTTATTGGCTCACCCTTTTTAGGAGTTGCACCAACAATACCAGTAACTTCACCATCATTGCTTACGGCGACATAAATAATTTTAAATTTCTTATTTATGTCTTTAGTATCTTTTCTTTCAAATCCAGTATAAAGAGAATCAACCCAAGAATCATCTACACCATCAAAACTTTGAGGCAATTTCTCTAAGATAAGACGGCGAGCTTGTTCTTTGTGACATTCCTCAAGAGGAACAACTGATATTTGTGAAATATCAAACTGTTTAGAAAAAGCTTCGTTGTCAAAAAGTTTATAAATCATAACTTCTGTTATACCTTTTTTATAATGACTTTCTGATTCACCAGCAACAACGTAGTCGTGATGTAGAAAAAAGTTTGTTGCAGAATGATTTTGTTTAGCTACGGTGCAATAGATTTGTCTTGCATCAAGTCCTTTCACATAATCTTCAACAAATTTTAACAATCTTCCACCAAGACCATTTTTACCACGATAGCTTGGATGAAGAATCAGAGGACTTATTTTGTAAGTACCCTGACGTTTACCAACAACATGAAGCATGCCAGCTAAATTATCATCGACAGTGATGATAAACATTTTTTGACTAGATGAAAAATGTCCCACATTGTCGGTTCCACCTCTGATATGAGAATCAAAAATTCTCTGAGCATGTGCTCTGTGGTCACCACCATAAAACGGTTCTAATGCATTTTGCATAAGATCCATAATGAAGCTTAAATCGGTAGATTTTGCTTCACGAATTAGAATTTTTTCCATGATTAAACTATTTAAATGATTATTAATGAACGCTATTTATTAATAGTAAATTAACATATATTCTATATATAGTCAATTACACCGTTGACATAACCTTATTAAATATGTTAATTTAATAGTGAATAAATTCACGTTTAAAAAATACATAGATCATGAAAAAAGAAGATTTATTTAATGGATTATGGTTCTGGAGAACCAATGACGGCTACTTTAAGAAAATAAATAATCCTTGTTTGGTTATTGAAAAATCTGAAGACTCTCTAAAAATCAAAATGTTTGATAAATTTGGAAACGCAGAAGAACTATTTTTTAAAAACGAAGAAGAGATTGCCCTCTTAATTAAACAATCGAGAATATGTGACAAAGAAGAAATTCAGCTTTTCTTTAAACAGAATTTGGACAAATTTGAAAAAACTAAAAGAGATGTCCAGTTGAAAATTGATAATCTCACAAACAATCTTTTGCTTGTAAATTAAAACTTCTCTTAACTTTTATTAATAGCGTTACTCTTAGTAACGCTATTTTATTTTATAAAAAACTAATCTATAAAATATATCTATAATACAATTATATCCAAAAAAAACATAAATTAGACATTAACAACTGAAATTATTTTTCCATCATCTAAATGAATTGTACGCCCAGCAAACTTACTATATTCTACTTCATGAGTAACCATTATTATGGTCTGCCCTTCAGAGTGCAATTCTTTAAAAATATCCATAATCTTTCTTGAAGATTCATTATCCAAATTTGCAGTAGGTTCATCAGCAAAAAGAATCTTAGGTTCATGAGCGATCGCACGAGCAATACTTACTCTTTGTTGTTCCCCTCCTGAGAGTTGTCCTGGTAAATTATTTAATCTTTTTTCAAGACCAACTTTTATTAAATGTTCTATAGCCTTTTCATATGCTTCTTTTTCAGAAATATTTTGCATTAAAAGGGGTAATGCTACATTTTCAAGTGCCGTCATTTCTGGAAGTAAAGCATAATCTTGAAAAACATAACCAAGAGTTGTTAAACGAAAAGAAGTTCTTTCTTCTGAAGACATATTAACCGTATCTTTTCCATCTATGATAATCTCTCCAGAAGTAGGGTGATCCAATAAACTCATTTGATAAAGTAAAGTACTTTTACCAGCACCAGAACGCCCCATGATAGCTATAAATTCTCCAGCTTCTGCTTTGAAATCTATTCCCTTAAGAACTTTTATTTCACTCTCTCCATCTTTAAATGATTTCATTAAATTTTTTATCTGTATCATAACATTTAAAATTTTAACTAATAATTTTTTCTTTTCTTTTAAGTCCCTTAAATTTTAAACGGGACAAGTATAATTTTAATTTCTACCTAAAATAGAATCTAAAGTATTTTTACGAACGACCATTCTAGCAGGGATAAAACCAGCGACAAGTGTAGTTAACATTAAAAGACCTATTCTTAACATTGTCCCTCCAATAGGCGCCACCAATATCCCATCACTAAAAGGAAAATCTATCGGATGAGCAGCTATTGCTGGTTGTAAAAAAACATACAAAACAATGATACCTATCACTGAACCACAAAAAGCATAAAAAAATGACTGCAGTATATAAGATATTTCAATCGCTTTTTCGTTTATTCCTATACCTTTCAAAATACCAATAAATTTTCTTCTGGTTATAGCATTAATAAATATAACAATAAAAATAGTTATTGAAGCAACAATAAGACCAAAAGAACTTAGTAGATTCCCCAGTAAAGCAAAAGTGTCTATCATGTCTTTAATAAATTTAGGTTGCGCATCTGTATATGTTTGTACTTTAGCAACATGATCAACACCACTTTTTTTTAAAATATCACGCACGAAATTTGGATCAGTTCCTGGTTTTAATTTTATAGAAATTTCAGAAACATTATAATCATTACGCCCAATAATACTTCGTAATTGTGAATCTACCATAAAGACTCTCATACTAAGTTCGTCAACTTTTGCTTTTACAATTCCTTTTATAGTGACTTCTCTTTCAACTCCATGCACCTTTAGACGAATTTTTTTACCAGGTCCAACATCGTTAAGAGCAGTAAAACCAGGAGAATCTATAGGTAAATATTTTTTATCCAAATACACTCCTAATAAAACTTGATCATAATCTCCTCTAGAAAGATATTCTCCTTCAACTATAAATTTTGATAAATTTGTGACCTTATCCTCAGCAATTGGATCAATACCAACGACAGAAGCAGCTGCTATATTAGGTTTATCGTCATCTTTAACTTTTGTTTTATAATTTGCTTCCAATGTCACACCATCTAAATATCTAGCAGTAGTTGATTCAATTCCTGGTATAGTTTTCAATAAATTTATAATTTCTGAACTATTTTCTATATAACTTTTATCTTTTAAATTTGAAATAATAACGTCGCTTGTATAGTGAATACGCACAGCATCAACTGCTCCTTGAATAAGACCAACTAAAATTCCACTAACAACAACAAGATTAAGAAAAGTAAAAAACATAACAAAAACAATAAGTATTGTTGTCCATGGATTTGATCTTTTTATTTGACGTATTGCAAGAAAAAGACCAATGCGAAAATTTAAAGAAGAAAACATTTTATTTTAAAATGGGATTAAGAATAACAACTTCTCCATCAGTTAATCCTGAAAGTATTTCTACTTGATTCAAAGAAGAAACACTTCCTGTCACAACTTCTCTTTCTAATATTTTTTTATTTTCTTTAATTTGAACAAATTTCTTACCATTTTTGTCAAAAATAATACCACCTGGAACAACGATTGTATTTGGTTTACTAAAAGATATTACAGCAATATTCGCAGTCATTCCTGATTTTATTCTTTCATCTTTTTCTTTAAATTGAAACTTCACTTTGTAAGTAGAAACTCCATCTCTTATAGTTTCTGCTGGATCAATTGATATGATTTGTGCTTTAAAAACAACATTCTCCCCATAAGCATCGAGTGTCACATCTGCCTCATCACCTAATTTAATTTTTGAAATATGAACTTCTGGAATAAAACTTTCTATTTGAAAAGTATCGATACCCATCATAGTAATTAAAGGAACATTTGGATATGCTATTTCCCCAACTTTCGCATCTATTTTCGTAATGATCCCATCAAAAGGTGCTTTGATATAATAGTCTGCCAATGTATTTTTTGCATCTTGTAAAGCATTTTCCTTTTGTTTAACAGAAAGCATAGAAGACTGTATATCTAAATCAGAATTTATAAAAGCATCTTTATTGTCTTTAATTGTTGTTCTAATTGTTAAAAGATTTGAAAGATGTCCATTAATTGTATTTATATAATTAGATAAAATATCTTGAGAAGAAGTATATTCTGATGTTCTCCCTGTATCCTCTGCTATGTAATCGACGAAATTACGAAAATCTTTTAAAGCATCAGAAATAACCTTCGTTGTATCATATGTTTGATAGATAATATTTTCTATATCATTTTTGTCTGAATATCTATCGAGTAATCTAAATTTTATTCTATTTTTTTCAAATACATCTTTGGCTTTATAATAAGACACCTCAGCTGTTCTTCTATAATCTAGGGCTGTATTACCACTTACACGTGCTTCATTCTCTGATAGATTTTGAACAGCAAAAAGATCGTCTAATCCAGTCACAACTATCGGCATATCTATAAAAGCTGACGAAACAGTATTAAAGCCATCATCATATGCTTGGATTAAATCTGTATTTAAATTTTCATTTGAATTTTGTATTTTAAGTTTTTCTAAAGAAAGTTTAGCATTTTGTAAATTTGTTTCAGCATCTCGTACTGCTTTTTTTGCATCTGTGGTATCTAATTCTGCGATCAAAGCTCCTGCTTTCACATTGTTCCCTTTATTAATTAATTGATCTACTGAAAAATATATTTTTTCAATAAGCCCAGAATTTTTAAAACCTAAGTCTACACTTTCTGAAGAAATAACTTTTCCTGAAGCTGAAACTTGCCCAATAAAATCTGCAGTTTTCACAACCAAAACCTCTTCTTTTACATTATTTTTATTAAAAATAAATATTACAACAACAGTAATAATTATAAATAAAATACTATAAATTATTTTTCTTCTTTCTTTTAAAAAGGTTTTGAATTTAAACATACATTAATTAAGCTAATTTTTTTAATTCACTTTCATATTTTTTCATAACTTCCATTGAAGCTGTCATCTGGTCCATACCAGCTTTTGTTTTTTCTTTTATTTCAACTGCTATCGTCTTGAAAAGTTCCGGATTCTTTTCCATCATATTTATCACCATATCAACTTGAGCCTCCGGCACACCTTGTGAGCGAAGCATTTTTTTAAGTAAAAAATTTTTAAACATATATTTTAATTAAGCAGGTAATTCTGGTTTAAAAGTATCAACTTCACAATTCCCTTCACAAATCTTTCCGCAATTTTCACATTTCTTTAATGATTCATGTTTAGAATCTTCGCAATTACAATTAGTTAATTCTTTGTCATAATTTGAACAAGTTGTAACACTACAAACTCCTGGCTTGTCTGAAGCCCCTTCACACTCACCTCCACATACATAATGATCCATAAAATTTTATAAAATTAAATAATAAACGACTTACATAGTATATCACAAAAATTACTCATCTAAAATTTCAAAATCCTCTCCTTCTTTTACATTTGAAACATTACCTTTTCTACGAATTAAATAAACACCAACCCCAACCAAAACAAGTAAAATACCAAAAATACTAAAATATAAATAGTTATTATTTCCTTTTATTTGTTCATCACCGATCAATGCTGTCGCAGACAGATCAGCTCCTGAAACTTTTATTTTATCTTCTGTTTAATTTCCTCCAGCTCCCTCAAAAACAGGTGCCTCGAGAGCAGCTTGAGCTAAATAATTAAAGCCATTTGGTAAAACTGTCAAAGAGAAAATTGCAAACACTACAATCAAACTCAAAAACATATACTTAAACAAGTTTCTTTTTATTTTTATTTTCATTTTTTTGTTTTAACTCACTATATTTTATTAAAAAGTGAGCTTTTTATAAATAATAATTAATAATAAAATTAAATTTTTAAATTAGATCTATGCATAATATATTATAGTAAAAAAATATACTATATTCTATAAAAAATGTGGATAAATCAATAGATTTTTAACAATAAGATGCAAAAAAAATAATTTTATGCTATTTTATCTATATATGCGTCGGTGGCAGAGTGGTCAATTGCAACTGACTGTAAATCAGTCGCCCTTCGGGCTACGTAGGTTCGAATCCTACCCGGCGCACAAAATTAAAAAACTGAACTTAGAAAGCTCAGTTTTTTAATTTATATTTATTTTACAGAATTTCTAGTTCTCACAGAAATATTGCTTTTTACTTTGCCTTTTTTAGTCTCTATATTTAACTCATTATTTTTTACAGAAACAAAAACAGTGTCATTTTTTTTCACACCAGAAGATATAATATAAGATGCAACTGGATTTAAAATTTTATTCTGAATTAATCTGTTCAACGGCCTTGCGCCGTAGTGTGGATTATATCCTTCTTTGGCTAAATAATTCAAAGCATCTTTTGTAATTTCCAAAATAATATTTTTTGACGCAAGTCTATCTCTTACAACTTTAATTCTCAAATCAACTATTTTTCCTATTGCCTCTTCAGACAAAACATCAAAAATAATAGTTTCATCTAACCTATTTATAAATTCTGGACGGAAATTTTCTTTCAATGCTTCTGAAACTTTTTCTTTCATTAAACCATAATCATCTCTATTAGAATTATTTGTAAACCCAATTGACTCCATTTTTTCTACAAATTGTGAACCAATATTTGAAGTCAAAATAATTATTGCATTTTTGAAATTAACAATTCTTCCTTTTCCATCAGTTAATCTTCCTTCATCAATAACCTGCAAAAGCATATTAAAAATTTCAGGATGAGCTTTTTCTATTTCATCAAAAAGAACTACAGCATAAGGACGATGACGAATTGCTTCTGTTAATTGTCCAGCTTCATCATAGCCAATATATCCTGGAGGTGAACCAATAAGTTTTGAAACAGAATGTCTTTCCATATATTCTGACATATCAACGCGAATCAATGCGCGATCATCATTAAATATAAATTGACTCAAGGCTTTTGTAAGCTCAGTTTTTCCAACTCCTGTTGGACCAAGAAAAATAAAAGAACCAATTGGCCTGTTTGGATCTGAAATTCCTGCACGTGAACGACAAATAACATCTGAAATTTTTTTAATTGCTTCATCTTGTCCAACAACTCTTTTATTTAATTCTTCTTCCATTCGTTCTAGTTTTGCTCTTTCTTCTTCAAGCATTTTACTTAAAGGAATTCCAGTCCAGCGAGCAACAACTTCTGCAATTTCTTCAGAAGTAATTTCTTCTTTCAAAATTCTTCGAGATTTTTGTAATTTTTTAAGACGTAAAAGTTTTGTCTCTAAATCTTTTTTTAATGTAGGAATTTTTCCATAGCGAATTTCTGCAACCTTAGATAAATCTGCTCTCATTTCAGCATTTTCTGCTTCAATTCTAAATGCCTCAAGTTCTTTTTTTATTCCACTTATTTCCACAACAATAGTTTTTTCATTTTGCCATTTTAATTCAAGCTCTTTAGTTTTTTCATATAAATTTCCTATTTCTTTATCTATTTCTTTTATTCTTAATTTATTATTTTGTTTTTCTTTTGTTGAAGTAGATTCTTTTTTAAGAGCTTCTTTTTCAATTTCCAAACGCATTATTTTTCTGTGAGCATCTTCTAAAATAGGCGGTTTATTTTCAAGAGAAATTTTTAAAGAAGAAGAAGCTTCGTCAATTAAATCAACAGCTTTATCTGGCAAAAATCTATTAGTTAAATATCTCGTGGAAAGATTAACAGCAGAAATTATTGCATCATCAGTAATTCTAACTCCGTGGAAAAGTTCATATTTTTCTTTCAATCCACGCAAAATTGCAATAGCATCTTCAATGGAAGGTTCATCAATATAAACTGGTTGAAAACGACGAGCAAGCGCAGGGTCTTTTTCAATATATTTTTGATATTCTTTTAAAGTTGTCGCTCCAATGGCTTTTAATTCTCCACGAGATAAAGTCGGTTTTAACATATTAGATGCGTCTAAAGTTCCTTCACCTCCACCAGCTCCGACAATAGTATGAATTTCATCGATAAAAAGAATAATTTTTCCTTCCGCTCTTTCAATCTCTTTCATAATTCCCTTTAATCTTTCTTCAAATTCTCCACGATATTTTGTTCCAGCAATAAGAGAACCTAAATCAAGAGAAACTAGTTCTTTTTCTTTTAAAAATTCTGGAACATCGCCCTTTGCAATTCTTTGCGCAAGTCCTTCGACAACAGCAGTTTTTCCAGTTCCAGCTTCTCCAATTAAAATTGGATTATTTTTAGTTCGGCGTGAAAGTATTTGCATAATTCGCATAATTTCATTATCTCTTCCAATTACTGGATCTAATTTATCCTCTTTTGCTAAATTAGTTAAATTGCGAGTGTATTTTAAAAGAAGTTTAAATTTTTTTGTTTCAGAACTATCAGTTATATTTTGACTACGAAGTTCCTCTAAAACTTTCATAACTGGTTCTTTTTGAATTTTAAATTGCGCCAATATTTCTCGCGTTTCACTTTGAACTTCTAAAATTGCAATAAATAAATGCTCAGTTGAAACAAAATTATCTTTCAAATATTCTGACAATTTTACTGAATGTTCTATTGTTTGTGCTAAATCAGGAGTTAAATAAATTTGATATGCTGGAGACAAAGTGCTTTTAGTTTCTGGTAATTCAATTGCATCTAAAACTGAATCAGCTAAAAGCATAGTGTCAATTTCCATTTTATCTAAAATAGAATTAACCATACTCTCATCTTGAACTAAAAGTGCTGCGAGAAGATGCATTGAAGAAACATGGTTTTGTCCACGTTCAATTGCCAACTCATGCGCTTTTTTTATTGCCTCTTTTGCTTTAGTTGTAAATTTATTTAATGGTGGCATAAAAATAAGTTAAAAAATTAAAATAAAAATTTTAAAAATAAAAAAAAATTTTACTGAACTATTGCTGGAAAAACAGCACCTGGTGTTAAATCTGTATTTGTTAAATCTGGAACTTGTGGTGTATTTTCAATAAATTCAATAATCGTAAAATCTTTTTCTTGAGTTACTTTTGAAACTTTTTGTTCTCCTAAAACACTTTTGATTATATAATTTTCACCTTCTTTTGGCGGAGAAATTAAAGAAGCTATAACAACTTTATTTTCACCTAAAAATAATCCTGTTCCAAGAACTTTATCTTCTTTTTCTCCTTTTAAAAACAAAGTCACTGTAAGTGGCTTAATTGCCTTTAATTGTTCGAGTAAGCTTTTTTGTTCATCTGATAAAGAATTTGTATTAACACTTGCTGGTACAATTTTTTCAACTGTTTCTCTAATAACACGAGTAATTGGTGTAGAAACAGAAGCTGGTGCTTCTTGCATCATACTTACTGAAATAATACTTGTGGCAATAGAAACCACAAAAGTTAATAAAATCAAAAGCATTATTAATTGCGCTTTATTTAATTCTTTTATATCCATAACTTAATAATACCACCTTTTTAATTTTTTCAAAATTATAGACAAAGTTTTAATAACGTAATCAATATCAGCTTTTGTTGTATATCTTCCCATTGAAAATCTCATACTATTATTAAAATTTTTATTTTTAGAACAAATAGCTTTTATAACGTATGAACCAGCTTTGTCTCCTGATTTGCAAGCGCTCTTTTCAGAAATATAAATTCCTTTTGCTGATAATTCTAAAACCAATAAATCGCTTGGGATTTTTGGAATTGTAATATTTACATTATTTGGTAATCTTTTTTCTTTATCACCATTTATTATAAATTCAAAATTTTCTAATTTTTTGAAAAAATAATTTCTTAATTCTATTAATCTATTGCTTTCTTTTTCTTTTATTTTTTCTGTAATTTTTAATGCTTCATAAAGTCCAACAGCATTTGCTACATTTTCTGTGCCAGGTCTTAAATCAAATTCTTGTTCACCCCCAAATATTATTTTACTAATTGGAGTTTTTCTTTTTACAAAAAGAACACCAACACCTTTTGGTCCATAAATTTTTCCACTATTAAAAGACAATAAATCAATTCCTAGCTTTTCAATTTTGATTGGTAAATAATTCATTGCTTGAGTTGCATCTGTGTGAAAAATTATTTTTTGTGAATTTGTTTTATTAAAATATCGAATTTCTTTTGCAATTTCTTTAATTGGTTGGATAGTTCCAATTTCATTATTAGCATACATAACTGAAACTAACACTGTGTTTTTCTTTAATACTTTTTTAATTTTTTTAAAATCTATTATTCCGTTTTCTTCAACTTTTACATAACTTACTTCAGCTTGTTTTGTTCTTTCCAAATATTTACAAGTTTCTAAAATTGAAGAATGTTCTATATTTGTTGTAATTATATGTGGTAATTCTGAAAAATTATTTAAAACTCCATTTATTGCCAAATTATTAGATTCTGTAGCGCCGGAAGTAAAAATAATTTCATCACTATGAGCACTCAAAATTTCTGCGATTCCTTTTCTAGCTTGTTCTAATTTGTTCTTTGATTTTACACCAAGTTCGTGAATTGCACTTGAATTAGCAAAATCTTCTTTAAGAATCTTAATCAAAACATTAAGAACCTTTCCATCTATCGGCGTAGCAGAAGCATTGTCTAAATAAATTTTCTTTGATTTTTCCATAAAAATAGTATATATTGAAACGATATGAATACAAAGCTCCAAATCGCTTTTTTTGTTTTTACTGGAATTACCATTTTGTTGGGTATTTTTTATGTTATTAAAACAGAAAGACGCTTAAAACGATTTTTTCTAGGTAAAAAAGCCAAAGATTTAGAAGACACAATAATAGTTTTAGAAAAAGATATTGAAAAATTAAAAACTTCAAAAGAAAAAACTGAAAAAGAACTCATTGAAATAAATAAAAAAATTAAGAAAAGTATAAGAGGTCTTGAAACCGTAAGATTTAATCCTTTTCCAGACCAAGGAAGTAATCAAAGTTTTGCAATTGGAGTTTTAAATGAAGAAAATGATGGTGTTGTTATTTCAAGTTTATATTCTCGTGAGAGAATGAGCATGTTTGCAAAACCAATTAAAAATGGAAAATCAGAATATGAACTCACAGAAGAAGAAAAGGAAGCTTTAGAAAAAGCAAAAATAAAATAATGGATAAAAAAAATGAAAAAACAAATAATGAACGACCACCTATCGTCGTAGTAATGGGTCATATTGACAATGGTAAATCTACTTTACTTGATTATATTAGAAAAACAAATATTGTAGACAGTGAAGCTGGAGGAATAACTCAACATATTTCAGCCTATGAAGTTGTTCATAAAGATGAAAATGGGAAAGAAAAAAAGATAACTTTTTTAGACACACCAGGACATGCTGCTTTTTCTAAGATGCGAGAACGTGGAGCAAATGTTGCTGACATAGCAATTCTTATTGTTTCAGCAGAAGATGGAGTTAAGCCTCAAACAATAGAAGCTTGGAAAACTATTGTAGAAAGCAAAACTCCATGTGTTGTTGCAATAAATAAAATAGATAAACCTGGCGCAAACGTTGAAAAAACAAAAATGGAATTAGCTGAAAATGAAATCTATTTAGAAAATTATGGAGGCAAAATTCCTTTTGCTGAAATTTCTGCAAAAAAAGGAACAGGAATAGATAATTTACTTTCATTAATTTTAATTTTAGCTGAAATGGAAAATTTCACTGGAAATTATAAAGAAAATGCTTCTGGAAAAGTTATTGAAACAAATCTTGATTCAAAACGAGGAGTTCAAGCTACTTTAATTATAAAAAATGGAACTCTTAAGAAAGGAATGACAGTAGTTGTAGAAGATGCAATTTGTTCAACTAGAATAATGGAAAATTTATTGGAAAAAACAATCGAAGAAACAACTTTTTCTTCCCCTGTCAGATTAGTTGGTTTTAGTAAAATACCAAATATAGGAGCAAATTTTAAATCTTTTCAAAAAAAATCAGAAGCTGAAGAATATGCAAAAAATTATAAAAATAATGCAAGTTGTGAAAAAATAATTAACGAAGAAACAAATAAAAAAATAATTCCAATTGTGTTAAAAGCTGATGTTTGGGGATCAATAGAAGCCATAGAAAAAGAAGTAAAAAAAATTAATAGTGAAAATGCAGAATTTCGAATAATTCAAAAAGGAGTTGGTCCAATTTCTGAAACAGATGTTAAAACAATAGCTTCCTGTGAAAATGCCATTGTTATTGGTTTTAATGTAAAAGCTGATAAAAATGCTACAGAATTAGCAGAAACTAGAAATATTACAATTTCTTTTTTCCAAATTATTTATAAAATGACTGAATGGCTAGAAGAGGAAATGGAAAAAAGAAGACCAAAAATAGAAACAGTAGAAATTACAGGAAAAGCAAAAATAATAAAAGCTTTTAGTAGAACAAAAGAAAGACAAGTTATTGGTGGAAAAGTAATAGAAGGAAAAATTTCTCTTAATAGTGTTGTAAAAATAGTTCGTCGAGAATTTGAAATTGGACGTGGAAAAATTGTAAACTTAGAAAAAAATAAAGTAAAAACTTCTGAAATAGAAGAAGGTTCAGAATTTGGAATGATGTTAGAATCAAAAATTGAAATAGTATCAGGTGATATTATCGAATCATTTTCTATAACACAAAAATAATGACCCAAAGAACTGAAAAAATAAAAAATTTAATAAAAGAATTATCAGCTCAATTTTTAGGAAAAGAAAATAACAGAACTTCACTTATTACTGTTACTGATTGTAATGTTTCCTCTGACTTTAAAAAAGCTACTATATTTTTTACTGTTTTACCAGACTCAAAAGAACACGATGCACTTGAATTTTCAAAAAGAAAAAGATCAGATTTACGTAATTTTTTGAAAAAAAATATGCAAATAAAAATAATTCCTTTTATAGATTTTGCAATAGATAGTGGAGAAAAAAAAAGACAAAAAATTGACGAATTGTTAAGAGAAAAGTAATATAAAAGTTAAGGCCTATATACAAATATAGTACAAATTAATCATCAAATAGTGTATAGTCTAGAGGTTCAGTAAATTAAAATTTAAAGGCCTGGTAGCCAAGTGGTAAGGCAGAGATCTGCAAAATCTCTATGCGCCGGTTCAATTCCGGCCCAGGCCTCAGTTGTTTTTTGAAAATAAAAATATATAATTGGTAAAAGTTTATTTTAATTGCCCGAGTGGCGGAACTGGTATACGCGCACGACTTAAAATCGTGTCTCGCAAGGGATGTGGGTTCGATTCCCACCTCGGGCACAAATCAATTAAATATTGAAAAAATTCAAAAAAACCGCCCTTAGCTCAGCTGGTAGAGCAGATCCCTCTTAAGGATAAGGTCGAAGGTTCGATCCCTTCAGGGCGGACAAGTTAAATTTTTAACTTAAGTGTGGTAAATAATAATGCTGGAGTGGCGGAATTGGTATACGCGCTAGTCTTAGGAACTAGTGCCGCAAGGCTTGAGGGTTCGAGTCCCTCCTCCAGCACAAAATAGCTTTATTTTATAGTGTTTAAAAAACTTGACATTTATTTTAGGTTATGATACAATCTTTGTATGAATAATAAATTAAGCAAAAACTTAATATCAACTTTTGCCCTATTGGTAATAATTTTAAGCTTCTCTTCTGCAAAGCCTGTTTTAGCTAAAACTTATACAATAAAAACAGGAGCAACTTTTACTGCTGATGAAAATGATACTGTAAATAATAATACTTACGATTATAATACTTATAATTACAATACTTATAATTCTAATCAAAATAATAATACTGCAAATAATAAATTAATTCCTGTTATTACTTCAATGAGTTCAAGTTTTGAAATCTTAAATAGCGAAGAAAAAGCTATTACAATTAATGGTTATAATTTTATTCCAAGTTCAGTAGCAAGATGGGATAATAAAGATAGAAATACAGATTATTTAAATTCACGCCAACTTATTATACATATCACTGCTAATGACATGAAAGACTTAGGAGATCATTCAATAACAGTTTACAACAATACAACAAATTCTGGAATTTCTAATGAAAGAATTTTTACAATTGAAAAAGATGCAAAAAATTCTTCTCTTGGTGCTAATGCTTTATTTTCTGGATTTATGCCTTCCCTACTTCAATGGTTCTTACTTCTTTTATTAATTTTATTAATAATTTTAATAATAAGAAAATTTTTGAAAAAAAATAAAATAATTATTACAATTTCAAATATCACAGCAACTTCTGCAACTGTTAATGTAGTTGGATTAAATCCAAATGAAAGTTATATGCTTCAAGCTACTGGTCCTTTTGAGCCAACTAAAATACAAGTAATTGCAGATAATAATGGTATGGTTAATTCTTCTTTATCAAATTTAACTCCAGCAAATCATTATTCTACAACTATCAACAAATACGATCCTAAAACAAAACTCTTAACTAATATTAACGCTCCGGTTGTTTATTTCGAAACAATAAAATTCGCTTAAAAGCTAAAAAATAAAGCAAAAAGTCAACCTTTAAAGATTGACTTTTTGCTTTATATATGATATACTTTGTTTAATTAAAAGTTATTTGAAAATAAATTCATAAATAAAAAACAAAAAAAACGGAGGAATAAATTATGACAAATTCTGTAGCACTTATCATTGGACTTATAATAGGTACTTTGATTCAATTGGTATATTTTTCAATACATATACCTAAAGCAAGAACAATAAAAGCAGTTATGCTTTTTGGAAAACTTTACACTTTTATCGCCAACGTAGAAAATAAAAAAATCTACAAAGACGAAACAACAGGAAACAAAGAAAAATGGGACATTATTGACTTAGAACCAAATGAAAAACAAAGATCAAATATTTATTTTTTTCTTTGGCCTTTTTTCACTATTCACAAATTTAAATTGACCTATACTAAAGAAAAAATGTTAGGTGAAGAAACAGAAGGTGATAAAATAATTTGGCAAAATAATGAAACAAAACATTGTCTTGTTTCCCGCACAGGAATATCTGATCACCTTGAATGGAGAGCAGAATATCCAACATTCACATCAGAATTAGATACAAATGAGTTAGCAACGATTGATACTTTTACAAATAATATGATAGAAGTAAAAAATCCAGCTAAAACACTTTTTGGAATTAAAGATTGGTTTGAAGCAACAAATGAAATCCTTCATGGAGGGTTAAGAAGTTTAGTTTCAAAAAAGAAATTAACTGATTTAAACTCTTATTCCGGAGAAGAAAAAGACACATTCAATAAAGAAATGCTAAAACATGCTAACGAGAGCGTACCAGGACTTAAAACTTTTGGATTGATTTTATTTAAATCTGTTTTTAAAGATTTTAATCCTGCTAATGATGTAGCAAAAGCATTAATGAATTCCTATGCAAATGTAACTATTGCAGAAAAAACCGGAGATGCAAAAATTATTACGGAACAAAAAAATGCACTAGCATACGAAATTCAACAAGCTCCAATTGTTAAATGGAAAAAGAAATATCTTATTGATACTGGTCTTGCTAAAGTTGATAAAGACGGCAATATTATTGAATTAGTTGCTGATGCCAACACTAGAGTAACAGCTGAAGCTATAAAAGCATTAGCTGACCTAAAAGGCACTCTTGTTATGGACAATTCTCTTACAAAAATGCTTGGTATTAATTCAACAAAGGAGGATAAATAATGGGAACAACAATAATTTTTTTGTTGGTTGGCATTGCTATATCAACAATGATTTGCTACCTTTTCAGGAATGGAGGAAAAATTTCAATAAAACCTCCAAAAACAGATTCAAATAATATTCCTGCAAAAAATACAAATACTACTAATGCAAAAACTTGGCCAGCTATTTTTGGTAAAATTATTGCAACTTTGGTAGTAATTTTTGTTGCTATATGGTTATTTATATTTGTCTTTTCATTACGTGGTTGTGGAAATCATAGAAAAAATGACGAAAACAAGACTGAACAAAATTCTAATTCTTACGGAAAAGAAAAAACTCTAATGATTAATACCAAAACACCATGTTCACCAACTTGCGATTATTCTTTTAATATAAAAGTTGGAGGACCTGTATCAATTAAGTTTCCGGGAATACCATATTTAATTTACTGGGATGGAAAGGAAGATATACAATTTCCTGATCGTGAAAGCGGTCCAATGGAAATAAAATCTACTAATCCAAAAAAACCAAATGTTTATGTAAAAATTTGGGAAAAATAAAAACCAAAAGGCGTTTCGCGACAATATGCGAAACGCCTTTTTTCTTTTCTATTTTTCTAAATTTAAAATTTACTTGAATCAACTGTTCCCTGCTGTGGATCAATTCCTTTGATACCAAATGTATTAATAATCACGCCAAGAATAAACCAAACACCCATCATAATAGTTAATCCTATAACTCCCCAAATCATATGCTGTTTACCAGTAGTTTTTTTTTCTTGATTTTCTGGATCTGAAAGAAATTCAAATACTCCATAAAAAAAGAAAACTGAAGCCAAAGCAAAAAGTAAAATAATAAGTGGATTTAATATTTCTTTATTAACGCTAGCTATAAAAGTATCTACACTAGCATATGCTATGTTTGGTAAAAACAAATCTATCATAAATTTAGTTTAAAGGTAGAGTTGGAACATTAACTTGAGTTGTTCCATTTAATCCAAAAGTATTTGTGATTATTCCAACCAATCCCCACATTGCAACAATTACAACAAGACCGATGATACCATAAATAATTTTATCTTTTCCTTTCTTTTTTGCTTCTTCGTCACCAGCAATCATATACGTAATAACTCCCCAAACAAAATAAACAATACCCAAAACTATAAGAACAGGAATAAGCGTATCTAAAACATTTCCAATCTTACAAATAATACTTTGAATAGTATTATCATTGCCAATAGACGAACATCCTTGAGTATTTTGTGCAAATACCATTAAAGGACTAAAACTAAAAACAAAACCTAAAACTGCGATTAATTTCTTTTTCATAATTTTTATAAAAACTAATAATTAAAGCGACCTAATAATAATTTATAATACCTATAAAGAACACTTAATAATTATAACATAACCTATTAAAAAACAACTATTCAATTTTCTATTAAGGATTAGATTTTTCATTTAAAGATGGAAAAACTGATGTTTTAATTCCAAAAGTATTACCAAAAATTCTTACTAAACCCCATACTGAAACCATTATTGCCAATGAAGCAATTCCCCAAATCATAAAAGCTTTTGCTTTCATTTTTTTTTCTTCATTATCTGTGTTTATTACATATTGCACAACTCCAAAAATAAATATTGTTATTGCTAAAGAAAAAATAAGCGGAATTATATAACTCGATAAAATACAAGTTATATATTTTAGTAAAATTCCAAACGTAGGATGAAGTTGCAAAGAACAAAATATTCCAGTTGAAGAAAAATTAGCCTGATTACCAACAACACTACCAGAACTTCCAGCTTGGTTACCAATTGTGCTACTTGCAGGATCAGTATTGATTTGAGAATCACTACCAACGAGAAGACCTTCACCATTATTTGGTAAAATTTGAGATTGAACTCCAGTTATACTTCCTTTTGCAGGATCAGTATTGATTTGAGAATCACTACCAACGAGAAGACCTTCACCATTATTTGGTAAAATTTGAGATTGAACTCCAGTTATACTTCCTTGAGCAAAAGATAAAAATGGTAAAACACAAAGTGATAATATTATTGTAAAAAAAATTATTTTTTTTAATTTCATAATTTTATTTTAAACTTGTAACAGTATCTGATATAAGTTGAGCAATTGCCCAAGAACCTAATAAAATAGCAGCTCCTATTATTGAATAAATTAAAGAATCTTTTGCTTTTTTTAATGCTTCTGGTTTTCCTCTAGCAGAAACAAAAAGAAAACCGGAGTAAATTATAGCGAGCGCAACAATCGGCAATCCTATTTTAATTACTCCTTCTAAAATAGCTTTAATAAAATCTTGTATATTATCAACTTTAATAGGATTATTAATTTTGACAGATGGAGCAACTGGAGCATTTGCAGTACCCGTACCTGAATCAATTGGAGCATTTGCAGTACCAGTACCTTTATTACCTTGTGCAAAAACCAAAATTGGCACAAGAAAAATAAAAGTTAACAAAACCATCACAAAAACATTTTTTAATATAAATTTCATAACTTAATTATACCCCGTAGTGAAATTTTTTACAAAGTTCTACTACAGGGTTATACATTATTTTAAAAACCAAAGAAACCAGCGTCAACATAACCTAACATTGATAATATTGTATGAACTATAAGCCAAGCTGCTGCAATAATAACAAGCCCTATTGCCACACCAGAAAACAATTCTTTTGCTTTTGTTTTTTTACCAGGATCTCCACCAGAAGTTAAAAGCATAATTCCAGCTACTGCAAACATAACTGCAGCAATTGGAAGCGCTAATTTAGTAAGAATAAAAGTTATAACTGTATTTATTAAAGTCATTAATTCATTCCAGCCACAATTATCTTTACACGCAACAAGACCATCAGCTCCAAAAGAAATAACTGGCATAATAAAAAACATAAACATTGAAACATAAATTAAAACTTTAGATATTTTTTTCATAATTTAATTTTATTTTCTATATTTAATTAATAAAAGATCTAATTTTGCTCCAGCATCCCTAATTGCTTCTTCAGCTGATAAACTATTTGAAAGTGTTCCTTCAATCATTCCTTTAAATATATTATTTGTGTCAGTTGAAGAAGGATCAAGCCAACTTCTAGCGTATAAAGCTGAAGACAGAAAAACTGGTGAAAAAGAATCTATAGGTTTTTTTGCAAGTAAATCTCTTCTCGCTGAAGGAATTTGCAAAACTTCTGTTAATTTAGAAGCAAAATCAGTTGTTGCTAAAAGACTTGCAGCAGTAAGAGATGTCTGTAAATTTTTTGAAAAATTAGAAACAGCAATACCAGTAATTCTACCTGATGTTAATTTAAAACTAGAATTTTTTATTTGAGGAAATGGAGCAACAGAAAAATTCAAATTAGGATTTTTATTAATTAAAGTTCCTAATTCACTAGCATAACCAAAATAAAAAGCCAAATTACCAGAAGTAAATGCATCCTGAGAATTTACAAAGGATCTGTTCCAAGAATAAACACTCTTAAGTGGATCTGCAAAACTTGTATAAAAAGAAAGAGAAGAACTTAAATCAACCTGACTTCCTGAATTTTCACCTAACATAGAAGTAAAATAACCCCCTTGCTCAGCAATAATTTGATTTCCTGCTTGCATAAATAAAGTTGAAATTATATCTTTAGCATGCAAAATATTTACAAACTGACCCATTGCAACTGTGCTTTGAGTAATTTTATTTAAATCATCTTTTTTTGTTAAAGTTGAAACTAAATTAACCATATCATCCCAATAAACTGGAGGATAAACAACGGAATTAGCTTCAAGAATACTTCTGTTATAATACATCATCAAAGGATCTATCATCATTGGAAAAGCAACAATACCTTTAGATGTCATAAAAACTTCTCCAGCACTACTAAATGTATTTTGAAAAGAAGCTGAAGAATAACTTGTATATGGAATTAAATAAATTTTATTCGCATAATTAAAAACTAAATTATTAGGTAAAAAAAACATATCTGGACCAACACCTGAAGCCATTGCCTCTAATAAATCTTGATTAAAAGTTTCAGGATTTTTTTGAACATATTTAACAACAAAAGTTGGGTTCGCTCTATTAAAATCTTCCAGAGCAGGCGAAATTAATTGCATATTAATTGTTCCCCATAAAACAACAGTTCCTAAAGAACCATTTGCATTTTTTTTACTACCAAGTGGTATTGTTCCAGAAAAAACTAAAACGCCAAAAAGAGCTAAGGCCATAAATACAACTATAATTATTGTTTGAAAATTTCCTTTCATATTATTTCCCTTTTTTAAATATCATACCATAATGATGATCCCCTGCATCAATTTCTCTTTCAAAAATAAAATTTTTTGCTTCAAACATTTCGCGGGCTTTTTCTTTAGAAATTGCTTTTTCAAAACTAGAACCTAAAGTTGATGCTTCATTTAACCAATCAATTAATAATACAGAACCTTCAACTTTTAATATTCTTTTTATTTCATCAATAAATTTTTCTTTATTTTCAATTTGAAAAAGAATATTAGAAACAATAACGGCGTCTATTATTCCATCTTTTATTTTTGTTCCACCTTTTATTTCAACATTACCTAAAAAACATTCTAAATTATTTAAATTCAATTCAACTGCTTTATTTTTTATTGTATTTAAAAAATCTTTCTGAATTTCAATTGAATAAACTTTTCCATGCGGAACCATTTTTGCAGCAGAAATAGAATAAAAACCTGTTCCAGCACCTAAATCAGCAACAATCATATCTTCTCTTAGACCAAATTGTTTTAAATTTTTTACTGGATCAGAAAACATAGTTTAATTATACACAAGTTAATGAAGCAATACCATCACCAGAACGTAAACGCATAATAGTAACACCTTGAGTTTGGCGACCGAGTGAAGGAATATCTTTCAAATTAGTTCTAATAACTTGTCCTTTTTTTGACATTGCAATTAATTCTTCTTCGCCATCAGCTAAAACTTTTGCGACAATTAATTTACCAGTTTTTGGAGTAATTTTTGCAGTTTTAATTCCAGAACCACCACGTTTTTGAACTTTATATTCTTTCAAAATAGTTTTCTTTCCTAAACCATTTGCGCTCATAGTCAAAAATGTTCCATCTTTTTTTTCTTTTTTAATTACATCAACACCAATTACTTCATCATTTTTTCCAAGTTTAATTCCTCTAACTCCTCCAGCAGTTCTTCCCATTTCTCTAATATCTGATTCTTTAAATCTAATCGATTGGCCATTTAATGTAGCAATCATAACTTCGTCCCCTTTTTCGGTTAATAATGCTGAAATAAGTTGATCGCCTTTATCTAATCTAATAGAAATAATTCCACTTCGACGAACATCTTTGAAACTTTCACCAGACATTTTTTTTGCAATTCCATTTTTTGTTATAAGCATAAGTGAAATTGGAGATTTTTTTAATTCTTTTGGCATTGGCAAAATTGAAGTCACTTTTTCATCTCCAGCAAGCGAAAGAAAATTCATTATTGATTTACCTTTTGTTGCTCTACGTCCTTCTGGAATATCAAACATTTTTATTTGAAAAGCTTTACCTAAATTAGTAAAGAATAATAAATCACTATGAGTTGAACCAGAAACAAGCATTGTCACAAAATCTTCTTCTTTTGTTTCCAAATCAACTACACCAACTCCGCCTCTTTTTTGAGAACGATATTCCGAAGGATCTGTTCTTTTAACATAACCACCTTGCGTGAAAACTAGAACAGTTTCTTTTTCAGGAATTAAATCTTCATCTGACATTTCTTTTACTCCACCTTTTACTATTTTTGTTCTTCGTTCATCAGAATATTTTTCTTTAATTTCTTTTAATTCTTCTGAAATAATTTTCAACATTTTCTTTGGACTTGCTAAAAGTTCTTTCATTTCTTTTATAAATTTTTGTTTTTCTTCTAATTCATTTTCAACAGCTTTTCTTTCTAATCCAGCAAGTTTTTGCAATTTCATTTCCAAAATCGCAACTGCCTGAAGTTCAGAAAATTTAAATTCTTTCATTAAATTAGTTTTTGCAATTGTCGCATCTTTTGAAGCACGAATAGTTTTTATAACTTTATCAATAAAATCAAGTGCCTTTTTTAAACCAAGTAAAATATGTTCTCTTTCCTCTGCTCTACGTAAATCATATTGTGAACGTCTTTTAACAACTTCTTTTCTGTGAGAAATAAATTCTAAAAGAATTGATTTTAAAGAAAGAGTTTGTGGAACACCATCAACGAGTGCCACAATATTAAAATTAAAATTTGATTCAAGTTGCGTGTTTCTATAAATATAATTTAAAACTTTTTCTGGGTGTGCACTACTTTTTAAATCAATAACGATGCGTATATCTTTTGTTGATTCATCTCTCAATCCTTTTATACCATCAAGTTTTTTTTCTTGAATTAATTCTGCAATAGCAATTATTAAATTTGCTTTATTAACTCTAAAAGGAATTGACGTAATTATAATTTGAAACATTCCTCCTTTTGTTTCTATTATTTCTGCTTTTCCACGACAAACAACACCACCACGACCCGTAGAATATGCATGAAGCATATCTTTATAACCATAAGCAATTCCACCTGTTGGAAAATCTGGACCTTTTATAAATTGCATTAAATCTTCAGTAGTAGCATCATTATTATCAATTAAATGCGTTGTCGCATCTACAACTTCAGCTAAATTATGTGAAGGAATATTTGTTGCCATACCAACAGCAATACCAAGAGTTCCATTTAAAAGAAGTCCTGGAACATTTGAAGGAAAAACAATGGGTTCTTTACGAGTTTGATCATAATTTGGACGGAAATCAACTGTTTCTTTTTCTAAATCTTGTAAAAATGATGAAGAAATTTTAGACATTTTTGCTTCCGTATAACGCATAGCAGCAGCATTATCACCATCAATAGAACCAAAGTTTCCTTGACCTAATATAAGAGGATAACGATAAGAAAATTCTTGTGCCATACCAACCATAGAATCATAAACAGCTGTATCACCGTGAGGATGATATTTTCCCAAAACATCTCCGACTATTGCAGCAGATTTTCTAAAACGTGAAGACGAAGTTAATCCCATTTCATACATACCAAATAAAATTCTTCGATGAACTGGTTTTAATCCATCACGAACATCTGGCAAAGCACGTGCAGTAATAACTGACATAGCATATGCTAAATATGATTCTTTCATTTCTGAGACAACATCTACAGAAATAATTTTATTTTCTTCATTAGTAATTTCTTCAGTTTTTACTAAAACTTTTTTTGCCATATTTTTTTAATTATTATTCTGAAACACTTTTATAACCTTCTGATAAATTATCTTTTAATACTGAAAATGGTTGTAAATCTTGTTTAGTTTTTTCTTTAATTTCTGGAGCAGTCAAACTTTTTCCCAAAGAAAAAACCCAAAGAACTATCATAACAATTGCAGCAATTACAATACTAATATGTAAAATATGTCTTCTTTCTTCTTCTGGTTTTTGTCTTAAACGATGAATAGTTTTTCTCATAAAATAAAAATTATAATGCTTCTAAAACGACCACTTCGCCTTCTTTGCCTTCTAAATCTTTTCTTTTTAATGTTAATTTATCTACAACTTCTGCTTTTTCTTCACCCATTTCTTTCAAAAAAGATTTTAAACTTTCTTTATCATAATCCATTGGAATAACTAAAGCTGGCTCAAGAGAAGATGCAAATTTTGCAGAACTTTTTGCATCTAATAATCCTTTTCCTCCAACTGGAATAAATAAAATATCTGGCTCATTAATTTCTTCACGAGCATCTTTGGGAATTTCTGTGTCAGATAAAGCGCCAAGAAAAACAATTTTTATATTATCAACTGAAAGAGAATAAATTGTGTTAATGTATTTTTTATTTCCAATTATAGAATTTGAAATCACACCTTTCACAAAAATTTCTTTCACTTCATAATCTCCAGGACCAGATAAAACAAACGGCGTTCTTTCTCCGTGAGAAAGTTGTTCAACTCCATTATAGTCAGGATGATTAGTTGAAATAAAAGCTAAGTCAGCGCCAAAATGAGCTGATACTCCTGATTTTGAATTTTTACTAACAGGATTAAAAGCAAGGACCATGTCCCCTTGTTGAACTTTTAAAAATTGCTTACCAAAATATGTAATAATCATTACATTCATTATAACAAATTATTATAAAAAAAACATCATAAATTCCCTTGCAATTTTTTATAATTATAGTAATATATTTATACAAACAAATATTTATTATTAAAAGCAGATTTAGGGTAACCTCTTCAAAAGTTGAAGAAACCTAAACCTATAAATCCGCTCAAATGCGGATATTTTTGTTTAAATTAATTTATGAAAAAGAAAAAAGTAGAAGAAATAGTAGAAATAGTAGAAAACCCAGTTTTAAAATCAATTACTGATAGAAGTGTTAATAAACCAGAAGTTGAATCTTTAATCGAAGGACCGGTAATTTTAATCCAAAAATCATCAGTTTTCGTTGATTTATCGCCATTTGGAACTGGTATTATTTATGGCCGAGAATTTATAAATGCAAAAGACATTATTAAAAAAATAAGTCTTGGCGACATTATAAAAGCAAAAGTAGTTGAAGCTGAAAATGAAAATGGTTATATAGAATTATCTCTAAAAGAAGCTAAGCAAGCTCTAACTTGGAGTGAAGCAGAAAAAGCTATAAAAAACAAAACCGTTATGAGTCTTGAAATTAAAGACGCAAATAAAGGAGGTTTGATATTAGAATGGCAAGGAATTCAAGGATTCCTGCCTGCTTCCCAATTAAAAGCCGACCACTATCCACGAGTTGAAGATTCAGATAAAGATAAAATTTTGAAAGAATTAAAAAAATTAGTTGGAGAAAAAATTTCAGTTATGATTATTTCAACTTTACCAAAAGAAGGTAAATTAATTTTCTCTGAAAAAGATAATAATCCCGAAGAAAAGAAAGAAGTTTTGAGTAAATATGCTGTTGGCGACGAATTAGATTGTACGATTGCAGGAATTGTTGATTTTGGAATTTTCCTAAAACTTGAAGATGGATTAGAAGGTCTTGTTCACATTTCGGAACTTGATTGGGGTCTTGTTGAAGATCCTCGCTCAATGTTTAAAATTGGAGAAAAAATTCGAGCAAAAGTTATTGAAATAAAAGATGGAAAAATTTCTCTTTCAGTGAAAGCTCTTAAAGAAAATCCTTGGAAAGAATTTGAAAGTAAATTAAAAAAAGGAGATATTATAAAAGGTGTTGTTATAAAATATAATAAACATGGAGCTCTTATTTCAATCAAAGAAGGAGTTGCTGGGTTGGTTCACAATTCAACTTTTGGATCAGAAGCAAAATTGCGTGAAAAATTAGAACTTGGAAAAAATTATAATTTCCAAATCACTTTATTTGAACCAAAAGATCATAAAATGACTTTAATGTATTTGGAATAAAAAACTAAACGCAAAACAAAAAATCCCCGCATGGGGATTTTTTGTTTTAAATTATTAAGCTGTTTTAATTACTGGTAAATTTTCCTCAATTTCATTCATAACTTTTGTAACTTTTTGAACATATGTAGGAATCACAGAATTATATTTTTTAAGAATTTGTTCAGTGGTCTTGTCAGCATAATGTTGATCAGTATTAGGATTATTTCCTCCTAAGTTCTTAGCCACAATTTCTATCGCTTCTTCGTCTGATTTGAAATTAATCTTACAAGAACCCCAACCCATAAAACTATGAGTTGCTTTCTTACAAGCATGTCTACCACCAGTAGATTCAATAACAGAAATAGCTGGTAAAAGACGCCAGTCAAGATTATTCTTTTCTGCTTCTTGAACCATTTTTAAGCCAGTACCTTCTAAAGGCATATTGTGTTCTTTAAAAAAGGAATCTATAGCTTTCGCTTTATCTTCCTGATTTGGTGATTGGGCACTCTGACTCATTGCTTGGTTAAAAGCTAATAAACCATCAGCCTCTATATTCATTTGTTGAGATAATACGACTTGGGGAGCTGGAGCAATTTGATCAACTTTTGAAATGTTTACAAACGATGTTGACATTGCCACAGGCAAAATAAGAAAAGATTCCACAAAGCGTATTAATTTTTTATTGTTCATATATAAGCGGTTTAGCTCCGCCAACTCCAGAGACAAAATAGGTCTCGTCTGTAATACCTTTATTCAAAGCGTTTCAATCTGTTGAATAACGATACCTGTATATACTAGCATTTTAGCAACAAAAAGTCAATAGTTAGACAACATTTTTCGTGTATGTCAAATACAAAATAGCTTGTCAAATAAGGATATTTTGTGCTATCTCTATTGACAAATAAGGCTTAAATATGGTTAAATTTGGTCTTTGTGGATAAGATTATCAGCTATCTTAAAAGCTTCCCCTGCTCCCATTGTAATAATTATATTTTTATTAGTTAAAGTTATATTTTTAAACTTTTCTTCTACTGCCTCAAAACTATCAAAAGCCTGTGAATTATTGTTATTTTGAAACTTATTTATCTCATTTGAAAGAATTTCCGATGAGATAGTTCCATCATCTTCCTCACGTGCATAGTAAATAGGAAGTAAAAAAACTAAATCAGCTAAAACAAAACTTTTTGCAAAATCATTTAACAAAAGTTTTGTCCTGCTGAATAGGTGTGGCTGAAAAATTACGATAAGATTCCATCCATTTTCTTTTGGATATAACTCTCGAAAACCTTCCAAAGTTGAAGAAATTTCAGTTGGATGGTGAGCATAATCATCGTAAACCTTTACACCATTTTTTAATTCACCTCTATATTCAAAACGTCGCCAAGTACCAGAAAATTCTCCTACTGCCATTTTTGAATCTGTTTCTTCTATCCCAATTATTTTAGCAACTGCTATAGCACAACTTGCATCTTTTTTATTATGAATTCCAGGAATTTTTAATTTTAAATTCTCATCAAAAAAATCATGATAATTTATAACTTTTGCATTTATATTTTTTATTACTTCAGAAATATTTTTGTCATCAGGATTGCAAACCACAAAACCATCAGCTGGCACTTTCATGCAAAGTTCATGAAAAGCATTTTTAATATCTTGTATATCTTTATAATAATCTAAATGGTCTTCTTCTATATTTGTAATCACTAAAATTTTTGGATTTATATTTAAAAATGATCTTCTATATTCACAAGCTTCAACTACAAAATATTTACTTTTACCAGCTATAAAATTACTTTTCTCCCCCACAAGCAAACTTCCGACAATAACTGTCGGATCATTTTTTGTATCACGTAAAATCTGCGCTATCATTGCTGTTGTTGTGGTCTTGCCGTGAGTT
>Ga0172371_10001081_pt1 | contig 43155 bp, 34 predicted proteins | sample Lak12m_FD_114543 | JGI IMG/M metagenome (GOLD analysis project Ga0172371, IMG submission 114543) | Freshwater microbial communities from Kabuno Bay, South-Kivu, Congo - kab_022012_12m | ecosystem: Environmental > Aquatic > Freshwater > Lake | place: Democratic Republic of the Congo: South-Kivu... | reverse complement strand
TGGATACGCGTGAAGGCGTTTATCTGCCTCATACGAATCAATTCGATGCCGTTGTCGCTGTTCATGACGTTAACCGTGCCAGAGGTTAGCCCGCTTGCTGCAGGATCGCAAGGCCGCTCACGCAACAAGCGTTGCTGCGGCAGGTTCGCCCGCCGCGGGGATGTTCAAGACGGTGTTCCGCCTTTTGATGAAAGCACCGGGCCGGAACCATGCAGTCGAATATCCCCTCACCCTGGCCCTCTCCCCCAAGGGGCGAGCCCGATGCCCGGCCACAGGGCCGCAGGCTGCCGCTGGCAAAACCGCTCCCTGGTGTGCACCTTGAAGACCATGTCGACTAACAACAAAATAGTGTCAAACGGAAGTCAGGACGTGACACTTCCGGCTAACGACAATTCGGATGCCTCCGCATGGTCACAAATCGTTTGCCGGGGTAATGCCCTTCGTGGTATCAAGAACGCCTTCAGCAACGACCTACGTGTTGCAGGATTGACATGTTCAAAACGAATGTCGCGGGGGAATACCCCGATTATCTTCGTGACGAGTCGCGCAGGACAGGAAGGGCTGAATCGATATCCTTTCCCGTGTCCGAATCCGATGTTGTCCGTGATCTGGAGGAAGCCTCCCGAAGGCAGCTTCTCGTGACGATCCAGGGGGCAAGGACCGGCATAACCGGTGGAGCCGTGCCCGAGGGCGGCCATGTCCTCAATGTGAGCAGGATGAACAGGATCGTGGCCGTCCGCGAAAGCGGGGAGGACCTGTCGGTTACCCTCCAGCCCGGGGTCCTTCTTTCAGAACTCCGTTCATTCATAGCCGGGAAGGCTGCCGCACAGGCTGAAGGCATCCCGGGCAGCGGACTTGTATCGCGCGGAAGCCTGTATTTCTTTCCCCCCGATCCCACCGAGACGTCTGCCTCGCTCGGCGGGATGGTTGCGTGCAACGCATCGGGAGCGCGTTCTTTCCACTATGGCCCCACTCGCAGGTATGTGGACCGCTTGCGTCTTGTCCTTGCGGACGGCGAGAGAATGGAACTGCGGCGCGGAGTTCAGAAGGCGGAAGGACGTCGGTTCCTGCTCAAGACTGAACCGGGAAGGCAGGTTACCGGGACAATGCCGTCTTACAGGATGCCGGAGTTGAAGAACGCGTCCGGGTTCTATGCTGCAGACGACATGGACATGATCGATCTGATCGTCGGGGCTGAAGGCACCATTGGGGTCGTGTCGGAGCTGGATGTCCGCCTGGTTAGGGAGCCAGCGGTGGAGTGGGGGATAATGGCCTTTTTCCCTTCCGAGGAGGCGGCGATCAAGTTCGTTCGTGGCGTCCGCCACGAGGGGCAATGCAGGCCGGTTGCCGTTGAGTTCTTTGATTCCCATGCGCTGGACATGCTTCGCAGGCAGAAGCGAGCCAACCCGGCGTTCCAGGAGATATCTGAGATGCCGGAGGCCTGGAACACGGGCGTGTATGTTGAGTACCATGGCCCCGACGAGGCCGCGGTGGAAGAAGGCGTACAGGTGATGTGCGACCTGATGGCCGATGCAGGCGGGAAGGATGACGCCACATGGATAGGGTCCAACGAGCGCGACATGGAGGCGCTCAAGTTCTTCCGGCACGCGGTGCCGGAATCGGTGAACCTGACAATTGATGAACGGCGCAAGCGTGAACCGCGACTGACGAAACTGGGTACAGACCTTGCCGTGCCCGACGACAGGCTGGAAGAAGTGATGGCCATGTATCACGAAGGGCTGGCGCGGTGCGGCCTCGAGCATGTCATATTCGGGCATATCGGCAACAACCACGTGCACGTGAATATCATACCGAACGACCTCGATGAATACGGACGCGGTAAGGACCTGTACCTTGAATGGGCGGACAGGGTGGTTGCCATGGGCGGGACGGTCTCTGCCGAACACGGGGTCGGCAAGCTGAAGACCGCGCTGTTGCGGAGGATGTACGGTGAGCAGGGAATACAGCAGATGCTGGCATTAAAGCGTGTTTTCGATCCGAAAGGAATGCTGAACCGCGGCAATCTTTTCGATTGGGCGTAAGATGACTGTAGGGGCGCCGCTTGCCGGCGCCCGCGGGCGGCGACTAGCGACGCCCCTACATTCGGAATCAGAATGGTGTGGAAGGGGACTGGGACAATATGAAATCTGTTACACTTACAGGTATCCGCCGGATGGAACTCCGTGAAGGGCCTGACCCGGCAATAAAGACCGCTCATGACGTCTTGATCAAGGTAGGCGTGGTTGGCGTGTGCGGGTCGGATGTCCACTACTACGTGACCGGACGGATCGGCAGCCAAGTTGTGAAGTACCCATTCAGGGTCGGTCACGAGTTCGCTGGCACCGTGATGGCCATTGGCAGGTCCGTGAAGCGCGTGAAGAAGGGCGACCGTGTGGCAGTTGATCCCGCGATGTTCTGCGGCAAGTGCGACCAGTGCCGCGCTGGGCGGTTTCACACATGCCGGAAACTGAAATTCCTGGGGTGTCCCGGACAGGCCGAGGGATGCCTGTGCGAGTATATCGTGATGCCCGAAGCATCGTGTTACCCGGTGAGCAGGAAGATCTCACTCGAAGAGGCGGCGATCATTGAGCCGCTCTCGATAGGATGCTATGCAGTACAGCAGTCGGTGCCCATGAAGGGGGCCAGCATCGCCATACTGGGCTCCGGGCCAATCGGCCTCAGTGTGTTGCTGCCGGCACGCGTGGCTGGAGCGCGCCGCATCTACGTGACAGACAGGATTGCCGCCAGGCTTGCGGTTGCACGCAAGGCTGGCGCGACATGGACCGGCAACCCGGCCCGCGAAGACGTGGTGGCAGCGATCACCGCCAGGGAACCGCTGCTGCTTGATGCTGTCTTTGAGTGCTGCGGCGAACAATCGGCCATGGACCAGGCAATTGACATGCTGAAGCCGGGGGGCACACTGATGCTGATCGGGATCCCTACGGTTGACCGCGTGTCGTTCTGCATAGATCGCATGAGGCGCAAGGAACTGCGGATCCAGAACGTAAGACGCCAGAACGAGTGTGTGCATGCCGCTATCCGCCTGATCGAAAAGAAACTGGTGGATGTGAACTTCATGATTACACACCACTTCCCCCTGGAGAAGACAAAGCAGGCATTTGACCTTGTGGACAAGTACGGGGATGGAGTTGTCAAGGCGATGATCCGGGTGGGCGGAGAGTAACGGGAGACGCCATGCGAAAGGAAAAAGGGGATCTTTCGGAGAAGTTGAACGATTTTGTGCCGGAAGCACGCCGCCGTACGCTCGAGAGGATGACCCGCGAGAACGTTGCCTTCCCGCCTGCAGGCGGGAACGTGAACATGCATTTTCATTCCTTCTTTTCATACAATGCCGAGGGCTACTCACCTTCACGCATTGCGTGGGAATCGCGCAATGCTGGTCTCTATGCCGCCGGGTTGTGTGATTTTGACGTGCTTGACGGGCTTGAGGAGTTTCTCGATGCAGGTCGGCTGCTGGGACTGCGCACATCGGTTAGCCTGGAAACCCGTGCATACCTGAAAGAATACGCGCAGTCAGACATCAATTCGCCGGGCGAGCCTGGCGTCACCTACATCATGGGCGCCGGGTTCAGCCGCATGCCGCAGCCAGGCACGCCGCAGGCGGCAGGGCAGGCGGGGTACCGCGACCGGGCCCAGCGCCGGAACCTGGCGGTGCTGGAACGAGTGAATCCGCACATGGGCGAAGCAGCCATTTCCTACGAGAAAGATGTGCTGCCGCTTACGCCGGGCGGTTCGGCAACAGAACGGCACATTGTCAGTGCCTACGTACACAAGGCGATTTCAGCATTCGAGGGTCCGGCAAGAGTGGCCGCGTTCTGGGCGGCCAGGCTGGGGAAGCCGGAAGAGGAGATCCTTGACCTGATGGCCGACCGGCCTTCTTTCGAGGAACTGGTTCGATCGAAATTGGTGAAGAAGGGCGGCGTCGGTTACGAACAGCCTTCGGCTGGTACTTTTCCGCCCGTTGAAGAGTTCATCCGATGGGTCCTGTCGTGTGACGCGATCCCGATGGTTACGTGGTTGGACGGTACCAGCGCGGGAGAGGCAGACGGACGGGCCATGCTGGAGTGCATGGTATCCAAGGGTTGTGCGGCGCTGAATATTGTCCCCGACAGGAACTGGAACATCCAGGACCCGAAAAAGCGTGAAGTGAAGGTGGCCAAACTCCGGGAGATCGTGCAGGAGGCCGTCAAAATGGCGTTGCCGATCAATATCGGGACGGAAATGAACAAGCAGGGCCTCCCGTTCGTTGACGATCTGTCGGGTGAGGCGCTCAGGCCGCACGGTGATGTTTTCCTGGATGGGGCCCGCGTCATGGTCGGGCAGACGCTGCTTGCCAGGTACGCCGGTTTCTCATACGTCAGTGCCGCGGCCCTTGCTGAGCTTAAAGATCGGAAAGCACGGAATGCCTTCTTTGGAGCAGTGGGCGCATTGCCGCCTCTGGACATGAGACGGGATGCCGAGCTTAATCAGATGGGGACGGAGAAAGCTCTTGCCTGGTTCAGAGATGAAGTGAGGCGGAGATGAACGTCGAACTTCCAACGTTCAACTGCGAACAAGACACCTCTGCATTCAGCGTTGGATGTTCATTGTTAGATGTTCGACGTTCGCAACTTGTCCACCAGTGGGGGTGCCGATGAGCATGATGAAAGCTGCCGTGATGAGGAAGCCGGGAGTGATTGAGATCACGCAGGTCCAACGTCCCGATCCAAAGCCAGGTGAAGTCCTGTTGAAAGTGGAAGCATGTGCCCTCTGCGGCACCGATCAGCGCGTCCTGACCGGGGAGAAGCACGTTGATGTGGCAATAGTCGGGCATGAGATTACCGGGAGGGTCGAGGCGGTTGGGAAGGGTGTCACGGCGCACAAACAGGGCGAACGTTACATCGTGCAGACAGTTATCGGCTGCGGAACCTGCCCGATGTGCCGTCTGCATCGTGAGAACCTCTGCGAGAACACATTCAAGGCCATCGGGTACCAGTTTGACGGCGGGTTCGCCGAATACACGGTCATGCCGAAGGTTGGCGTCGACCAGGGCTGCCTGATTCCCATTCCCGACCACGTGTCGGCAGAGGAGGGGACGCTTGTCGAGCCGTTGAGTTGTTGCGTCAACGGCATGGCGTACATTCCGATGGAGAAGATGGAACACGTGCTCGTGTTCGGCGGGGGTATCATAGGTGTCCTGAACAGTCTTGTGGCCAAGGCGCGCGGCGCGAAGCAGGTAACCATCATGGATGTTTCGGAGGAAAGGCTCGGCCTCCTGCGAAAGCTTGGACTGCCTTTTGACAACCTGGTGAACAGTCGCACAACGGATCCACAGGCCTGGGTGAAGGAACACACGCGGGGCAGGGGTGTGGATGCAGTGGTCGTCGCGGCATCGGTGAAACCTCTTGTCACGCTGGGGATAAAACTCCTTGCGCGGTCGGGTCACCTCTCGATATTCGCGGGCATGCCAAAGTCGGACCCGATTGAGCCGACGGACCTGAACGTCATTCACTACAAGGAACTGAATGTGCACGGCGCGAACAGTTCCGCCATCGAAGCTTACCTGGCGGCCCGGGACTTCATTGTGTCCGGCAAAATTCAGACAAAACGGCTTGTCACGCACCGCTTCAAGCTGGATGATTTCCACCTTGCCGTAAAGACGCAGGGGGACCCGTCGACGGGCGCGTTGAAAGTGGTCATTCTGCCCTGAGTGCAGGGCAAAGGAACATGGGGGACTACATGAATGCATCGCATATTGAGAAGGCGTATGGACTGGCGAAGGCTGCCTATGCGGAGTGGGGCGTTGACACAGACGAAGCCCTGAAGAAGCTCGCGGGCATCCCGATATCTCTTCACTGCTGGCAGGGCGACGATGTTTCCGGTTTTGAGCACAGCGGGAATATTGCCGACGGCGGAATAATGACCACCGGCAACTACCCGGGCAAGGCACGTAACGCGGATGAACTGCGACAGGATCTGGAGAAGACGTTTGACCTGGCGCCGGGCAGGCACAGGGTGAACCTTCATGCCATCTACGCCGAAACAGACGGAAAGAAGGTGGAACGTAACAACCTGGAATTCAAGCACTTCAAGCGCTGGACCGATTGGGCCAGGTCGCTGAAGATAGGGCTGGATTTCAACCCGAGCTGTTTCGCGCATCCCCTGGCATCCACGGGTTTCACGCTGTCGAGCGCCGATCCGGCCGTGCGTCGTTTCTGGGTAGAACACTGTACCGCGTGCCGCGACATATCCGAGGCGATAGGCAAGGCGCTCGGGACGCCCTGCGTACACAATATCTGGATCCCGGACGGGATGAAGGACACGCCGGTGGATCGAAAAGCGCCACGCGACTACCTGGAGCAGTCCTTGGACCGGGTTATGGCAAGGAAGACAAATCCCGCGCACGTGCTGGACGCCGTTGAGGGCAAGCTGTTTGGTCTCGGATCGGAGTCCTATGTGGTGGGGTCGCACGACTTCTACCTCGGGTACGCGGCGAAGAACGGCATCCTTCTCTGTCTTGATGCCGGCCACTTCCATCCGACGGAAACGATAGTCGACAAGATTTCGGCAACGATGGCGCATCTGCGAGGATTGCTCCTGCACGTGAGCCGGGGGATCAGGTGGGACAGCGATCACGTGGTGGTTCTGTCCGACGACCTGCGCGCAACCGCAGAGGAAGTCGTACGCGGCGGGTTCCTGGACAGGGTGCACATCGGGCTCGATTACTTTGATGCCAGCATCAACAGGGTAGGCGCCTGGACGGTCGGGTTGCGCGCCATGTTGAAGGCGCTGCTTATCGCCTTTCTTGAGCCCACTGACATGCTGCGCAAGCTTGAGCTGAAGGGTGACTACACGGGACGTCTTGCATTGCTGGATGAATTGAAGACGTTGCCGTCGGATGCAATATGGAACCACTACTGCCTGAAGCAGGATGCGCCCGTCGGCCGGGCATGGTTGGACGAGCTGCGGGCTTACGAAAAGGCAGTGCAATTCAAACGTCAGTAACGTTGGACAGGACAGACAAAAAGAGACTGGAGCGGACACGATGGCATCTGTGAGGGAAGATCTGGTCAAGTACGGGATGAAGATTGCCCATGCCGGGCTGGTTGCCGGCGCGGGCGGAAACATCAGCGCGCGGGAAGGGGACATCGTGTGGATGAAACCAAGCGGTTTCGCCATGGACGACATGACCCCCGAAGACCTGTGCGGAATGGACCTGGCCACGGGCAAACAGGTCAAGGGCAAGAGCAAGCCGACGTCGGAGGTGAACATGCACCTGGGGATCTACCGGGTGCGTCCGGATGTCAAAGCCGTGTTCCATACGCATTCAGCGTGGGCATCCGGAGTGATCACGTCCGGAGTGGAACTCAGGGCCATGTTCGCGGAGTTTGTCAACGACCTGGGCCGGACAGGGACCGTGCCGTACGTCACCCCGACGACGCAGAGGCTGGCCGATGCCATGGCGGATAAGGCGAAGACCTGCGACACGATCTTCATGGTCAACCACGGGGTGCTTGCTGTCGGTTTGAATATGACGCAGGCGTACTACCGCGTGGTTGTCGTTGAAGATGCGGCAAAGTCGCTTGTTGCGGCCTGCGTTGTGGGAAAGCCGCGCTTTTTCACACAGAAAGAGATAGACGAGATTCTTTCGCTGGATGCGGTAAAGCACCGCACCAAGATGATGGAGAATGCGAAGTAAGCTGGGCCACGAATAACGGCTGGAATTGGAGCACAAGGGAGGAACTGACATGCCTGACGCTGATGCACCTGCACAAGAACAGAAGAAGTTTTATGAAAACGTCCCGGTGGACAAACACGGATTCTTCCTCAAGGGCTGCGGACAGCTTGACTGGGGAATGAAGAACCGCCTTGCGCGAGTCTTTAACCCGCAGAGCGGAAGGACCGTGATGCTGGCGATAGACCACGGCTATTTCCAGGGCCCGACTACCGGCCTCGAACGGGTGGACGTCACAATCCTGCCCCTGGCTCCCTACTGCGATGCCCTCATGCTCACGCGTGGCATACTGCGGACGACGGTACCTGCCTCGACGCAGAAGCCGATCGTGATGCGGGCAAGCGGCGGACCGAGCATCCTGAAAGAGCTCTCGAACGAGGAGCTCGCGATGGACATGGAAGATGCAATCCGGATGAATGTCTCGGCCGTGGCTATCCAGGTGTTCATCGGCGGCGAGTACGAGACAAGGTCCGTACATAACATGACCAGGCTGGTCGATGCCGGCCTCCGTTACGGCATGCCGGTGATGGCGGTGACGGCTGTCGGGAAAGACATGGTGAGGGACGCCCGCTATTTCAGGCTTGCATGCCGCATCTGTGCTGAACTGGGTGCCCAGTTCGTGAAGACGTACTACATCGCAGACGGTTTCCAGACGATAACGTCATCCTGCCCTGTGCCGATTGTCATGGCCGGCGGAAAGAAGATACCGGAACTCGACGCGCTGACAATGGCTTACAAGGCGGTGCAGGAAGGCGCTGCCGGTGTTGATATGGGACGCAATATCTTCCAGAGCGACGCTCCCGAGGCGATGGTCCAGGCCATCAGGGAAGTGGTCCACAACAACATGAAACCGGCCGCCGCCCTGAAGCTCTATGAGTCGCTGAAGGCCAAGGGGAAGAAAGCCCGGGAGTAGGGTATGCCGGAATCCGTCCGACTGGTGGATCGTCTGCGGCAGATTTCCCCGACGCTCAGCGTCGGGGTCCTGACCGCGGACTGGATGGCGTTGGGCGTGGACCTGGCCAGCATTGAGAAGGCGGGAGTCTCGCTGCTTCACTTCGATGTGATGGACGGCTGTTTCTGCCCTATGCTCACCATGGGGCCACCCGTGATCAAGGCGATCAAGACATCGCTGTTCAAGGATGTGCACCTGGTCGTCGAGGAGCCACTGGACAAGCTTGAAGGCTATGTTGCCGCCGGCGCCGACATGGTTACAGTCCATATTGAAGCATGCCGTAACCCGCATCGTGTGCTCCAGGTGCTGGCACAGATGAAGAACGTCAACGATCCGGTGCGAGGCATCGTGCGCGGGATGGCCCTGAATCCAGGGACACCGGTGGATGCCGTCGAGCCGCTGCTCGATGAACTTGATGTCGTATTCCTGCTCGCAGTGAACCCGGGTTGGGGCGGCCAGAAGTTCATAGCGTCGACGGAACGACGGGTGAAGTCCCTCCTTGATCTTGTCCGCAGGAACGGCAGGGACATCCTGGTGGGCGTCGACGGCGGCATCACCCGTGACAACGTCGGCCAGGTTGCCCGGATGGGCGCAGATCTGATCGTGACAGGCCGCGCGGTGTTCGACGGCAAGAACGCGTCGGGCAACGCACGCAGCATCCTGGACGAAGTCGCGCGCAGCCGCAGATAGCAGCCGCCAGGGCGCGGCGTGGAGGAGTACCATGGAGAACAAGGTGTCGTCCCAACCGGTCCCGAAACAGGCTGATGATGTGCTTATCATGTGCAGGGGGTTGCTTGCAGGCGCTTCCGGGTCGGAAGACGATCCTTTCTTGCGGGTTGTCCTCACTCCCACCGGCAATCTGTCCGGCAAGGCACCACTATTGGTAGGCGACGCCGACTGGAAGCTGCCCGACAAGGAGCTTCGCGAAAGCCTGAAACGGTCCATCGATGACTACACCAGGACGCGGGGAGCCCGGCCGGCAGGACTGGTGGTGGGCGGGACCGCCTACGCCGTATCGAGCGAAGCCGACGCTGCCGGTCAACCGTTGCGGAACAAGGTCGCCATTGTCACCGGGGCCGCCGGTGCGATAGGTGCCGGCATTTGTCGTGGCCTGCTGGAGAAGGGATGCCGTGTGGCGGCAACCGACCTGGTAAAGGACAGGCTCGACGATCTTGTCAGGGAGCTCGGGGCGTCTTTGGCGGGCCGGGTTATCGGCATAACGATGGATGTGACTGATCCGGCGTCGGTGCGTGCAGCATTCGCTTCCGTTGCGGGCGCGTGGGGCGGTGTGGATATCGTCATCGTGAACGCCGGAATCGCCGCGGTCGGACCACTGGTGGATATGGACATAGAGGCTTTCCGCAGGGCGGAACGAGTGAATATTGAAGGGGCGCTGCTGACGCTGGCCGAGGGTGGCAGGCGCCTGTGCCGACAGGGGACTGGTGGGGACATCATAGTCATTTCAACTAAGAACGTCTTCTCGCCGGGCGCGCAGTTCGGCGCATACAGTGCCACGAAAGCGGCGTGCCACCAGCTTGCAAGGATTGCCAGCCTCGAACTTGCTTCTTCCGACATACGGGTGAACATGGTTGCTCCCGATGCGGTGTTCTCCGAGGGGAAACGCAAGTCCGGCCTCTGGGCCGAGGTGGGGCCCTCCCGTATGCAGGCGCGCGGCCTCGACGAGAAAGGCCTCGAGGAATACTACAGGAACCGCAACCTGCTGAAGGCAAGGGTTACAGCAAAACATGTTGCCAATGCAGTCCTCTTCTTTGCCACGCGGCAGACGCCGACAACCGGGGCGACTATCCCCGTGGATGGCGGTTTGCCCGATGCAACACCTCGATAGTAACGGGGAGATGACGATGAAGACACGGCGTGTTCTTGCGGCTGATCTTGGCGCATCAGGCGGGAAATGTTTTGTCGGGACATTCGACAAGAAAGGGTTCTCGCTGGCGGAAATACATCGCTTTGCGCACGAGGGCACGTCGTTCTTCAATGCCGCCGCGGGCGGGTACCTGGAAGAACGGACCTACTGGGACGACGTTCTCCTGTACCGCAACATAGTCCAGGGCCTGCAGAACTACCGGCGCAACGTCTCGGACTCACTCGATTCCATCGGCATAGACACCTGGGGGGCAGATGGCCAGTTTGTCTCTGCCGAGGGAGACCTGTTGGGCAAGGTCTACTGCTATCGCGATCACCGGCTGGACAACATGGTCGATAAGGTCAAGGCACGCATCAACCCGGCCAGGATTTACGACATAACGGGAATTCATTTCCAGCCTTTCAATGTGAGCAACCAGCTCCTGTGGTTCATGATGAACAGGCGTCATGTGCTGAAGCCGGGGTGCGTATACCTGCCCATACCTACGCTCTTCTACTACTACCTGGGCGGGTGCAAACAGGTTGATTCCTCGTGGGCGAGCGTCACGCAGCTGATGGATGCGCGGAAACGCAAGTGGAGCGACGAGGTGCTCAAGAAACTCGGCATTCCCGCGTCCGTCATGCCGGGGATTGTTGCCCCTGGAACGGTAGTGGGTACCTTGTACAAGTCGCTGGCGGAGTCCATAGGCATCAATCCCGCCAGGTTGATTGCAGTGGGGTCGCATGACACGGCCAGTGCTTTTGCCGCTGCCCCTGTGGCGGATCCTGCCGAATCGCTTATCATCAGTTCCGGGACATGGTCGCTCATCGGCAGGCTGGTGCCCGAGCCAATCACCTCCGATACGGCCAGATCTCTCAACATCAGCAACGAAGGCGGAATAGGGAACATCCGGTTGCTCAAGAACTGCATGGGCTCCTGGCTTGTGCAGGAACTGCGGCGGATCTGGCGCATAGCGGACGGCCGGGAGACTGAGTGGGCTGAGCTGGACCGGCTTACCGAATCCGCGGAGTCGTTCACCGCGTTCATAGATCCAGACGACCCCGGCTTCTACAACCCGTCAAACATGGAATCGGCAATCAATGCATTCTGCCGGCGAACGAAACAGAAGGCGCCGGTCGGGCGCGGCGTGTTCATGCGGATGGTATACGAAAGCCTTGCGCTCAAGTACAGGCTTGTCAACGAGCAGATCTCTTCGGCGTCCGGCACTTCGACGCGTTGCGTCAACATCGTGGGCGGGGGAAGCAAGAACAAGATGCTGAACCGGTTTACGGCGGATTGTCTTGGTGTCCCTGTGTTTGCCGGACCCGAGGAAGCCACCGCGGTGGGAAATATCATGGTCCAGGCCATGGGCCTTGGCCTTATCCGCAAGATGAAAGACGCGCTTCCGGTCATCAAGCAGGCCTTCCCGATAAAGGAATACAAGCCGCGTGACACGGTAAGGTGGGAACAGGCCTATGCCAGATTCAAGACTGTCTGCGGCATCGGCAGGTGACTGTACACCGGGATTGAGTCGCTAAGCAGCACGATGGAACCTCCGAGTTGGACCGGCCCAACATAGTCATTATGCTGATGGACAACCTGGGGTACGGGGACCTCCAGTGTTACGGGTGCAGGCATCATCGTACGCCGAACGTCGATCGGCTTGCCGCTGAAGGTATGCGGTTCACCAGCTTCTACAGCGCCAGCGGGGTGTGTACTCCGTCACGCGCCAGCCTTATGACCGGTTGCTATCCCCGTCGCGTCAACATGCACGTCGGGGGGAGGGGGCATGCGGTCCTGATGCCCGTGGATCCAAAGGGTCTCAATCCGTCGGAGATAACTCTGCCGCGGTTGCTGAAGAAGAATGGCTATGCAACGGCCTGTGTCGGCAAATGGCACCTCGGCGACCAGCCTCCGTTCCTGCCGACGCGGCACGGATTCGACAGCTTTTTCGGGTGCCCCTACAGCGAAGACATGGTTCCGACCGACTGGGCGCCGGAGCGTCCACCGTTGCCTCTGATGCGAGACGAGGTTGTTCTTGAGGCGCCAGTCGACCGGTATTCGCTTACGAGGAGATACACTGAAGAGAGCATAAGGTTCATCAGGGAAAACCGCGAACGTCCCTTCTTCCTCTACCTGGCGCAGGCGATGCCCGGCAGTACAGACAGGCCTTTCCCGGGGAAGGATTTTGCTGACAGGTCGGCAAATGGACCATATGGGGATGCAATTGAGGAACTGGACTGGTCATGCGGCGAGATCATGAGGACTCTGGAGGAACTGGACCTCGGCAGGAATACCCTGGTGATTTGGACGTCCGACAACGGCGCCGTCCACTGGGACCCGGAGCAGGGCAGCAATGCCCCGTTGCGCGGGTGGGGGTATGACACATCCGAGGGGGCACAGCGTGTCCCGTGTATTGCACGGTGGCCCGGCCGTGTTCCTGCCGGTGTCGTGGATGATAGAGTTGTGACAATGATGGATATCCTTCCCACGGTAGCGGCCATCGCCGGCGTCTCTGTCCCCGATGAACCCCGCATCGATGGCTATGATATCAGGCCATTGCTGTTCGGGGCAGAGAACGCGGAATCCTCGTACGACAGATCGGGTTTTTTCTACTACCACATGCACCAGCTCCAGGCCGTCCGTGCCGGCCAGTGGAAACTCTACCTGCCGCTCGATAACAAGGTGACGAACCTGTGCGCAGACTACACAAGAGGCCTGAAGACCCCGGCTGAACTATACGACGTCCGCAATGATCTCCCGGAAAAGAACGAGGTGTCCGCGACCCGTCCCGACGTTTGCCGCCGATTGATGGCCATGGCGGAGGCAGCACGCCGGGAACTCGGTGACTGGGATAGGGAAGGGTCCGGCCAGCGGCCTGCAGGCCGGGTTGACAGACCGACGCCCAGACTGATGAAGAAACCTGCTACGCCTTGAAAGAGGCTGTGAGGAAGGTGTGGTCGGACGGGCTTTGCGCCATACGCGGCTCAAGGTCTATGAAGCAATCCTCCGAACGCGCCGCAAGCGGAGGGGTTGCTAGGATGTGGTCGACACGCCATCCCATGTTGCGTTTCACCGCGTTGACGGTCCTGTAGTCAAAGAACGTGTACTGGCCGGGTTCCGGATGATGCTTGCGAAAGACATCCACGAATCCCCATGACAGCGTATCAGCGAACGCTTTCCTCACGGCTTCATGGTAACAGACGTGTTCATCCTGTTCGGCCGCGTTGTGGATATCAATGGCTGCCGGGGCGACGTTCAAGTCCCCGACCCAGACAACCTGTTTCTTCGGAGTGAAATGGCGGTCGAAGAAGGCCTTGAGGCGCGCGAACCATTGCAGTTTGTATGCGTACATCTCGTGAGTGATCTCACGGCCCTGTGGAACGTAGGTATTCACCACGTGCACGGCGCCAAAACGGGCAGCAACGAGCCTGGTCTGGTCGGGTGTTTTTCCGTCATCTATGCCGAACTGCACCTCGGACGGTACCAGGCGAGACAGGATCGCGACTCCGTTGTATGACTTCTCTCCGTGGAACCGCAAATGATAGCCGGCCTGTTCGAATGCAGGGGCAGGGAAGTCGGCATCCTGGACCTTGGTTTCCTGGAGGCAGAGAACGTCAGGCCCGTGGACCTTGAGCCAGTCCAGTACTATGCCAAGGCGTGACCGGACCGAGTTGCAGTTGAACGTTGCGATGAGCACCAGCCGGTCCTTTCGCGGGAAGAAGCTGCTACTTGTACTCCACGGTACCCTTGAACACGTGAACTGCGGGTCCCAGCAGTGTGACGCCGGTGGCGCCCGTCTTTGTAAGTCTAAAATCGACGGTAAGCACATCGCCGCTGGCGGCCGTGACCCGGACGGGCGGTCGGGCCCTGCCGGCCAGTGCTGCCACGAGTGCGCTTGCCACGATCCCGGTACCGCAGGCAAGGGTCTCTGCTTCAACACCACGTTCGTAGGTTCTGATTCTCAGGGAGGAACGGCCTGTCACCTTTATGAAATTGGCATTTGTCCCGGCAGGGGCGAAGTCGGCATGGTATCGGACTTGCGAACCCAGTGCCTGGACGTCGCATGCATCCAGGTCTTTTACTTCCACCACGGCGTGTGGAACACCGCTGTTGACGAAACCGTACCGGAGTGATTGTTTCCTGACCCTTAGAATCCGGTCCAGCCGCCAGTCCTTCGGTTCGGTCATGAACAACCGGACCGTATCGCCCTTTGTCTCGGCGCGCAGCAGGCCGGCGACTGTGTCTATGCTCATCGATGCAGGGGCAGCGCCTATTTCGTGGGCAAGCCGCGCTACGCAACGGGCGCCGTTCCCGCACATTTCGACTTCTGTTCCGTCAGGGTTGAAAAAGCGCATGCGGAAATCAGCGCGCTTTGATTTCTGGATGAGAATCACACCTTCTGAACCAATACCGCGTTTTCGGGAGGCAATAGTCGCTATCCATGGCCTATCACTCACGGGAAAGACGTGTTTGCGGTCATCGAAAAGAATGAAATCATTCAAAGCGCCGTGCATTTTCCAGAACGATAGATTCATCAGAACCTCCTGAACCATTGTCGGAAGCGCTCTCTCCAGTCGGCGGGCTGTTGTTCTGCGACAGTCTGTACAGGTGAAGCGGTTCCGCGGGTTAGAGTTACAAGATCGTTGAGGATCTGCAGGGCCTCATCCCTTATCAGGTCTTTTCCCGTGGACTGGGGGAGGGCATCGGTCTGCGAATCGGAGTAGAGCTTCCGCTGGATATCCCGCAGGTCGCGCTCAACATGCGCCAGCTGGGTGCGTGCTTCAAGCTCCAGCGGGACTTCCTCGCTGCGCTGGATCTCTTCTATGCGTGCCAGCAGGTTCGTGTATGACTGGAAACGCTCGCTGGCAAGGCGCCGGGCGACTGACTTCCTGTCAAGGTCTGCTATGACTGGCTGCATGTTACTGATCTGTGTGAAGCTGGCCGGTGGTATCGGTGCGAACGACATTGCATTCGGCAGCGAGTCCTCTCCGAGGCCGAGGTATTCAAGAGCCGATGGCAGTACGATGTCCGGGGTTACCCCCTTGAACTGTGTGGACCTGCCCGTGACCCTGTAGTAGCCGGCATTGGTTACCCGCATTGAACCGTATTTTTCGTTGTTCCCGATCGGTACGATTGTCTGAACGGTTCCCTTTCCGTGCGTCTTTGAGTCGCCAACTATGACAGCGCGGCCGTAGTCCTGGAGCGCTGCAGCAAGTATCTCCGACGCGGATGCGCTGAGGCGGTTCACAAGGACAACCATCGGCCCGTCGTAGAAGACTGTCGGGTCAGGATCTTTCAGGACACGGATATTGCGTTCCGCCACCTGGACGATCGGCCCTTCGGGCAGGAAGAGACCGGTCATCTGTATTGCCTCGATCAGGGAACCGCCACCGTTATTGCGAAGGTCGAGCAGGAGTCCGTCGATCCGCCTGGACTTCAGGCCTTCCAGGAGCAGGAGAACGTCCCGGGTGCTGCTCTTGAACGCCGGGTCATCTTCCCTGGTCACCTGCATGTTGGCGTAGAAAGTTGGCAATGCAATGACGCCGAGAAGACGGGCCGTTCCTTCCGGGCTTTGGACGGTATGAACAGAAGACGTTGCCGCCTGTTCTTCGAGCTTCACTTCGTCCCGTACAAGGGAGACGGTCTTTGTCGTGCTTCCGCTCGGATCCGAGGCCGGGATGACTACCAACACCACCAGCGTGCCCTTGGGGCCACGAATGCGGTTAACAATTCGCGTGAGCGGCCAATGCAGAACACTCTCGGGGGGTTCGTCCTTCTGGCCCACGGCCACTATTTTGTCGCCAGGCGCGAGCCGGTTCTCGCTCTTGTCCATGGCGGCAGGTCCCCCGGGCACGAGGCTGACAACCTGGGCGGCGCCATCCTCGGACCTGAGCACTGCGCCTATCCCTTCCAGCGAGAGCCGCATCTCGATATTGAAATCATCCTCCTCGGCCGGGGACATGTAGTCTGAGTGGGGGTCGTAAGCCTGGGCGAAGGCGGTGAGGTATCGCTGGAACACCCAGTCGGCGTCGCTGTCATCGGCCATTGTCAGGTTCTGCCGGTACCGCTTGATGACAAAAGCCCGGGGTTCAAGATGCGAATCGAGTTTGTCCTCGTCACGGTTTGCCGCATCGGCAGGTTTGTTTGTTGCCGCGGCATTCATGGCGCGGCTGACTACCACCTGCACGTATTCATTCTTTATCTTGCGTCTCCAGAGCTCGTCCCACTCTTCTTTGCTCGCAACCCACGGCGCTTTCTCGCGTTTCCACCGGTATGTCTCCGCGACCGAGAGGTCGGGTGCTGTTGCGAGCATCTGTTCGACGAAGTGTACCCTGTCGCGTATCCGTTCCCTCAGGACTGAGTGTACATCCAGGGCAAACTGGATATTGCCTGTTTTCAGCGCGTCATCGATGTTTGTCTTTGACTGTGTGAACCTGTCGATGTCCGCCTGGAGGAAATAGAGGCGTTCATAGTCGAGCGCGGCAAGGTAGTTGGTCCATGCCCTGGCGGCTATCGTGTCGTCGATGGCGAGTCGGGAGATGTGTTCGCGCGGGAACAGACGGGCGAAACGCTCCGCAATTCTTTCGCGCTGCAGTTCCTGGGCATGGGCGCCCGCTGCCGTGATGAGGAGCGCGGCGACAACCGGGATCAGGATACGAGTAGTCAGAGTGCGACAGATAGAATAACTTGTAATGCGCATGGGCTTAGATAAAGAACGGGGTACTGTCATCCTGAAAAAGAATGACAGTACCCTGTGCGATCGAAGATCGGAGACTATGCGGAAAGAACTGATTCCTTGCAGACCTTTGCAACACGGAATTTAACCACCTTCTTGGCCGGGATCTGTATCTGCTCGCCTGTGGCCGGGTTACGGCCGACACGGGCTTTCCTGTTCACCAGAACGAGCTTGCCGATCCCGGGAATCGTGAACTGGTTCTTTGCCTCGGCATACGCAAGGCTGGCCTGCTCTTCCAGCAACCGGGCAACCTGAGCCTTTGCCAAACCCGTTTTCTCGGCCAGTGCGGATACAACCTGCGACTTTGTCATGGTTATCCCCTTGCTTTTGTTTGCGGCTGCATCGGCAGATGAGCTGACCCAACCGCAAAAATAACTAATTGTAATTATGGGGAGACATGGCCGGAAAACAAGTGAATTGTTGAGGTCATTCCTCGTCCCTACCACCTGTGCCAGGGAAAGGGAATCAGAGATCGGGCCATGCCGTGAGAGGAAACTGATCCGCCTGGAGGGCGGCAATCCTTTGCCGCCGGTCCAGGACGTGCTGGGCTGCTACAACTATCCGCGCGTTCAGGCTCGTTGCCTCACACAAGTCCCTGGTCCATCATGGCGTCCGCCACTTTGACGAAGCCGGCGATATTGGCGCCCATGACATAGTTTCCGGGGTCGCCGTACTCCTCAGCCGTCTTGTGGCAGTGGGAGTGGATGGATACCATGATGCTGTGAAGCTTCTGATCCACCTCCTCGCGCGACCATGACAAGCGCATTGAATTCTGGCTCATCTCCAGGCCGGAGGTGGCTACACCACCTGCGTTGGCCGCCTTGCCGGGGGCATAGAGAATCTTGCGGTCGATGAACAGCTTTGCCGCACCAGGTGTGCTGGGCATATTTGCGCCCTCGGCGACAAGCACGCAGCCGTTTTTCAGGAGTGTCTTTGCGTCGGCCTCGTTGATTTCGTTCTGGGTGGCACTCGGGAAGGCGCAATCACACGGGATGCTCCATGGCTTCTTCCCGTCATGGTACTCGGCATTGAATTCATCCGCGTACTCGCGGATGCGCCCGCGCCTGTTGTTCTTCAGGTCCATTATCCATGCCAGCTTGTCAGGGCCGATACCGTGTTTGTCGTAGATGGTTCCGGAGGAGTCGGAGAGGGATACCACCTTTGCTCCGAGCTGATTGAGCTTCTCCACCGTGTACTGGGCGACGTTACCCGAGCCTGAAACCACGCAGGTCTTCCCTTTGAAGTCCTCGCCGCGCGTCTTGAGCATCTCTTCGGCGAAATACACGCATCCGTAACCCGTGGCCTCGGGACGTATCAGGGAGCCGCCCCAGGCGAGGCCCTTGCCGGTGAGGACGCCGGTAAATTCATGGCGCAGGCGCTTGTATTGTCCATAGAGGTAACCGATCTCCCGGCCGCCAACGCCGATGTCGCCGGCGGGAACATCCGTGTCGGGGCCGATGTAGCGTGAGAGCTCGGTCATGAAGGATTGGCAGAAGCGCATAACCTCGCCATCAGACTTCCCTTTGGGATCGAAGTCCGATCCGCCCTTGCCGCCGCCCATGGGGAGGGTGGTGAGTGAGTTCTTGAAGATCTGTTCGAAGGCCAGGAATTTAAGAATGCTGATGTTCACGCTGGGATGGAAGCGAAGGCCGCCCTTGTATGGGCCAATGGCGCTGCTGAATTGTATCCGGAAGCCGCGGTTTATCTGGACATGGTTGCGGTCGTCCAGCCAGGGCACGCGGAATATGATCTGTCGTTCCGGCTCAAGGAGGCGGTCAAGTATCCGGGCATCGCGATACTCAGTATTACGGGCCATGACGGGCTCAAGTGATTCGAGCACTTCTTCAACTGCCTGCAGGAACTCCTGCTCAGCTGCGTTGCGCTTGCGGACATTCTCCAGAACTTCCTGAATCATTTTGCTCGGCATCGCTTTCTCCAGTTTGGTGTCACAATCGCCAATAGCGGCAATAACTGGCCGATATGAAATACAATTGTCCGAAGAATAGCGAGTGTAATAAAAGGAATTGTTTTGCATATACGGCAGTATTGCCGTATAGTGATAAGCTTGCTTGGTACAAGACGGCGGATTATGAGGACCGCCAGCGGCAATGAGACGGCACATGTTGGCGCGGACATGCTCAAGGTATTGACTGTTTTGGAGAGGAAGGCAGGCCTATGGCAGGGCGATCGGCAGATAGTGCACGAAGGTCTGTGTTGAGGGCGCTGGCGGAAATCGGTGAGCCGGCAGGTGCCACGCGGGTGGCCGAGGCGATTGCCCGGCGGGGGGTGAGTCTGCGTCCACGATCTGTAAGGTTTCACCTCCTGAAACTGGATTCCATGGGGCTTACGCGGCTGGTGGGGCGGCGTAGCGGGCGGGTCCTGACCGAGGAAGGGCTTGACGAGGTCCAGCATGCGGATGTTCTCGAGAAGGCCGGCTTTGTAGCGGGGAGGATGGATGCCCTTGGATTCGAAATGACGTATACCACGCAGGCAAGGTCCGGGTCGGTTGTGGTAAATGTTTCCGAGATCGAGTCCCGTGATCTCTCGCGGGCGTTGGTACACATGGAGCCGGTATTCCAGCGAGGTCTGTCGTTGGGGCATGGTGTGGCAGTGGCGATGAGGGACCAACGGCTGGCCGGCCATTCCTGTCCGCGCGGCAAGGCCCTGCTCGGCACAATCTGCAGCGTGACGTTGAACGGGATATTCCTGAAAGCGGGTGTACCCGTGACATCCAGATTCGGCGGGCTGGTCGAAATGAAGGACGGCAGGCCGGTTCGGTTCACTGAGCTTGTGGAATACCGGGGCACGTCGGTCGACCCGTTGGAACTGTTCATCCGGGCCGGTATGACCCGGGTGAGGGACTGTGCTGCCACCGGGTCCGGCCTGGTTGGTGCAAGCTTCCGTGAGTTCCCGACCGTTGCATACACTCGCGTTCAGGAACTGATGAAGGAGACCGAACGCGCGGGAATGAGAGCGGTGCTTGCGGTTGGGCGTCCGAACTGCCCGTTGCTGGATGTACCAGTTGCCGATGGCAGAACGGGGATGGTCGTGATAGCGGGGCTGAATCCTTTTGCGGCCATGCATGAGGCCGGTGTGCCCATGAAGGCGTACTCGCTTGCAGGTCTCGATGAGATAACGCGCTTCCGTGACTTCCGGGAACTGGCCCTTGCCGGCCGCCGCCGGGTACAATACGTGGAGTAGGTGCGTCTTCGGACCCTTTGCCGAGCTATGCTGTCTGGCCGGAATTTCGCCCACCCGCCTACTTTCTGATACACTTCGCAGTAAGTCCCATGAGACACTTCTGCACATTGCGCGACGCCATCTTCCTGCACAAGATGCGGAAACATAGCTGCTTGGCCATGTCACAACCGCGCCTGTCTTGATTTGGCACGGCACTTGCGGCATGTTGTGCGTTGGGGAGGGGGGTGTTGCATGGCAAAGCGATACGTATCACTAGGGGCATATAGGGTGAGGGGCATATAGGGGGGGGCATATAGGGTCACGTCTCAACAAGCGACAAATGGTGTTGATGCGGGGGTGTGGATGTGGTAAGTGAGCGGGCATGACAAGACCGCTGAGGGTGAATGTGGAAGGCGGGTGGTACCATGTTGCCGCCCGGGGCATCGAGCGACGTGCCATTTTTGAAACCGACAGGGACCACGAGCATTTTCTCGAATTGCTGGAGGAGATGACAGGCCGGTACGGGGTGGAAATCCACGCATACGCCTTGATGGGGAATCACTATCATCTGCTGATCAGGACCCCTGATTCGAACGCCAGTGCGGCTGTCCAGTGGCTCAATGTGAGCTACAGTGTTTGGTTCAACAAGAAGCGGCAACGGGTCGGACATGTATTCCAGGGACGATTTGCGAGCACGCTGATAGATGGGGACGGTTCGTGGGCGCTGAATGCCAGCGTCTATGTGCATCTCAATCCGGTAAGGAGACAGGTGTTGGGGCTGAACAAGAGGGCCAACAAGGCTGAATCTCTGGGGTTGGTGCGGCCGAAAGACGAACAATTGAGGGATCGGCTGAGAACGCTTCGTAAGTACAGATGGAGTTCCTATCCGGTATACGCGGGGTATGCGGGGAAGCCGCCATGGTTGAGCTACGGGGAATTACTCCGACGCGCCGGAGGCCATATGAAATACCGTCGATATGTTCAGATGTACGTGACACGCGGGGAAGAACCGGAGGGGTATGAGGATCTTGGGGGACGACTGGCGCTTGGAACGCAGGTATTTGTGGAGAAGGTGAGAGGCTGGGTTGGGCGGGTGACAAAGGAACAGCCGGCGGCCAGGCAGTTGATTCGTCGTGTCAGTCTGCAGGAGATTGTCAGGGTGGTTGAAGAGAAGATGGGCGAGAAATGGAGTGATTTCTCAGTAAGGCATGGGGACTATGGTCGTGAGATGGTGCTATACTTGGCGCGGAAGCGAAGCGGACTGACACTAAAAGAGATAGGGGAGAAACTGGGTGGGATGGCTTACAAGACGGTTGGGAAGGCGGTGCAACGTTTTGAACGCTCTCTGGAATCCGATCCTGCGAGGAAGAAGCTGGCAGCTTCCCTCATGGCCAAATTGTCGCTTGTCGAGACGTGACCCTATGGTTCACTCCGGGAACGGCGATGGCGACGTTGCCGATGCCGGTGACCACACGCGGGTCTACTGGCTGTTGCCGGACATCGACCAGCGGGTCGGGTTCGTGGATATCGATGGCGAAGACAAGACGTTCTACTACTACCTGACGGACGCGCAGGGGAGCGTGCTTTCCGTCGTTCGGGACGATGGCGAGGTGGTCTGCCGGTACGACTACGATAGCTTCGGGAATATCAGACCCGTGTAGTGCGCCAGCGAGATTCTGCGGCATGTTTTGAAGGCTTCTTGGGTGGAAGATGGGCGGTATTTGTGGCCCGAGCCTGGGATTTTGGCCTATCAATGATGCGTGAGGGGACAGAACGGCCACTTCAGGGCACGCCCCACCCATGGTCACCGGGACGGGTGTTAACTCATTACGCTCTTTCAAGCTGCGAGTCTGAGCGAGACGATCGGCAGCGGCACACGCCCATGAAACCGTTCTACGACCAGTTCCATGATGGGCAAGGCGCTGTTTGCCGCCCGTGCTGTTATTGATGGCGGGTCAACCCCGGAGTACACTTCCATTGGTGTCATGCCTGACAGCGACTGATGAGGCCGGTACTCGTTGTACCATGTGATGTACAGCCCCAGCTCGAATCGCATACTCCGAAGATTCAGCGGCAGCAGGACAAGCCTCGTCCATTCCGACTTCATTGACCGCATGAACCGCTCGATGATGGCAATACTGCCGTATTTCCCGACTGCCCCGTATCGCACACGTATGTTCTTCCGTCTCGCCCAGCGCCTGAACCCAGCGCAATCAAACTGCTTGCCTCTGTCACAGATGACATGAAGTGGTCGCGCGCGCTGACTGTGCATGGCCTGACCAAGAAAGCGGCAAACCTGCTCACCGGTCGGCTGTCGCTTGAACAATGCAAACCCCATGACCTTGCGGGAGAAATGATCGAGTACAACCGCCACCCACCAGCAGAACGGCCAGCCCTGCGGCAAGGTGAAGGGAAACCAGGCTGACCAGAAGCCCCCACTGGTGGGTACCACGGTCAAATCCACATGCCAGACATGGTTCGGGTGACGTGAGGTCACCACGGAGGGATGACGGTTGAAATCTGAAACTGGAAATCCGGAAGGCGAATGCGGACGGTTCCTGATCAATCGTCGGGCGGTGGTGGCGCTGAGTTGCAGACCGGCCCGAGCCAACACCTCTGCAATCCGGCGGTTGCCCATTGCCGGACATAACACTTTGAGCCGCTGAATGATGTGACGGACGAAGGCCGGATACCTGTTGATGGGCTCGGGTGTGCGCAAAAGAGAGACATCGTGGATTCGATGCATCCAATCGGCAATTGTATCGGGCTCAACCTGGAACATCCTGGCTGTCGTGGCCGTATTCCAGCCGCGTGATGCCTTGAGTTCCAGTATGGCCAGCCGTTCCGTGGCGGGATAGAACGGTCGCCGATGTGGTTCGATCCGGACCATGCGCACATCCTTGATTCGCAGTTCCTCGCGAAGTAGGGCGATTTCGGCCCTTGCCTGTTCAAGCCGTCCAGCAAGGCGCACACGCGCAATGGCGCTGTTCGCGCACCAGCTCCGGGTGTAAATGATGGCTGTGTGTGCAAGACACGCCGCGTGCAGTAGTTTGGCGTGGATCCTTGCCGGGAACCACTCCACGGATTGACTATCGCCAGGCATCATTCGCCTCCTTTGTTCGTGGACAATGTGCGCATAAACGAGTTTTGGGCCTGTGTTCGGCAGTGACTCCAGACTGCAGTGCGCGTTGTTTTTCCTCGTAGTTATCCAACTAGATCCTTGACTTGTGCGATATACGGATGTTAACCTAAGTCACATTTATGGCGCGGTTAGCCCCACGAACCGGGGCGTAGAGAATGGAATGTTGAAACGCCATGGATGTGGCTCAACGGTTTGACGGTCCGAGAGAATCCTGCGGGCTCTTCGGTGTCTTCGGGACCAGTCAAGCTGCCCCCCTGATATATCGCGGACTCTTTGCGCTTCAGCATCGTGGCCAGGAAGGCGCCGGGATCGTTGTCAGCGACGGGCAGCACATTGCCTCGGTGAAGGGGCTTGGGCTTGTCAGCGATGTCTTCACGGGGAAATCATGGGACAATCTTCCCGGCCACATGGGCATCGGCCATGTCCGCTACTCCACGACCGGTTCCTCCCGTATCCAGAACGTCCAACCCATAGTGGTTGAGTGCGTTGACGGGATATGGGCCGTGGCACACAACGGGAACCTGGTGAATGCAGGTCGCCTCAGGAGGATGTACCAGGAAGCGGGCGCAATCTTCCAGACGAGCACTGACAGCGAGGTGCTTGTCCATCTCCTCGCAGACCCGATGTACCGGAACCGTCCGGGCCGCGTTGCCCGTGCCCTTGCCGAACTCGATGGTTCCTTCTCATTCCTGCTCATGACCAAGGACTGCGTGATCGCGGCGCGGGACCGGAAGGGTTTCCGCCCGCTTTCAATCGGACGCATCGGCAATGCGTGGGTGTTTGCCAGCGAGACGTGTGCATTGAACCAGACGATGGCTGAGTACGTCCGGGACGTGGAACCGGGAGAACTCGTGGTGGTTGACAGCAGCGGAATACACAGTTCGTGTTTCGCGGAGGCGCGGCCCGGACACCTGGCCCAGTGTGTTTTCGAAATGGTCTACTTCGCACGACCTGACAGCCGCGTTTTCGGAAGCAACGTTCACCAGGTCCGGGTGCATTACGGCATGAAGCTGGCGGCTGAGCATCCGGTGAAGGCGGATGTTGTGATCGCGGTACCCGATAGCGGGAACTCGGCGGCGCTGGGGTTCTCGCGGGCCAGCAACATCCCGCTGGACTACGGGTTTATCAGGAATCACTACATCGGTCGTACTTTCATCATGCCGGAGGTGGGCGCGCGCTACGAGAGTGTTGACATGAAGCTGGCAATCCTGCCGGAAGTGGTGAAGGACAGGCGGGTAGTTGTGGTTGATGACTCGATAGTGCGCGGAACCACGGCGCGGAGAAGGGTACGGTCGTTGCGTGATGCCGGGGCAAAAGAAATACATGTGCGCATATCGTCTCCGCCCACTGCGCACCCGTGCTACTTCGGAATTGATTTTCCGACGCGTGAGGAGCTTTCGGCCGGGACAAGAACGGTTGACGAGATACGCGAACTTATCGGAGCGGACACACTCGGGTACCTGAGCGTGGATGGGCTGCTCTCACCGTTCAGCAACAGGGATGATTACTGCACGGCCTGTTTCACGGGGAAATACCCGGTGCGGATTGATGATGCGGGGGGCAAGCTGGGCCTGGAGCAGGGCTGCGGACAGTTGTCGTTCAGGGAGATGAGCAGGTAGGCACGGTGCTGACAGGGGGAAACGCATAATGACAAAACACATTTTCGTGACGGGAGGGGTGGTGTCCTCCCTCGGGAAGGGATTGACGTCGGCCTCCGTCGCGCTTCTTCTCAAGAGGCGGGGGTACAGGGTGAGGCTGCAGAAGATGGACCCGTACCTTAACGTCGACCCGGGCACGATGTCGCCGTACCAGCATGGTGAAGTCTACGTTACGACCGACGGGGCCGAGACGGACCTTGATCTCGGGCACTATGAGCGGTTCAGCGGCGTGGAATGCACCAAGGAGAGCAACTACACGGCAGGCCGCATATACAGCGCTGTCATTTCCCGGGAGCGGGAAGGCGGTTACCTGGGCAAGACGGTGCAGGTGATTCCCCATGTCACCGATGAAATCAAAAAGGCCATTTCCTCAATGGATGGTGATGATGTTGATATTGTCATAAACGAGATCGGCGGGACGGTTGGCGACATCGAATCGCTCCCTTTTCTCGAGGCGATTCGACAGTTCAGGCAGCAGGGGGGGCGCGAGAGCGGGGTGTTCATGCACATCACGCTTGTGCCGTATATCAAGGCGGCAAAAGAGCTGAAGACGAAGCCATCACAGCAGTCGGTAGGCATACTGCGGACCATCGGTATCATCCCGGATATCCTGGTCTGCAGGTGCGAGTGCGAACTGACGCGTGAACACAAGGAGAAGCTGGCGCTGTTCTGCAACGTGGAAGAGAACCTTGTGATCGAGGAACGTGATGTTGCCAACTCGATCTACGAAGTGCCAATGGACCTTACACGGCAGGACGTGGATGTATACCTGCTCGAGAAGCTTGGCCTGCACGTGAACAAGGCGAACATGTCCGACTGGCAGGTGATGCTGCAGGGCCTGATCACCCCGCCGAACGGCGAAGTTGAAGTAGCCGTGGTAGGGAAGTACACGGGGCTGCAGGATGCCTACAAGAGCATATACGAAGCGCTTGTGCACGGTGGTATAGCGAATGGCGTGAAGGTGAAGATTCGGACGGTGGAATCCGAGGACCTGGAGAAGAACGGGGTGGAAACCGCGCTCAAAGGCGTATGTGGTGTGCTTGTGCCCGGGGGATTCGGGGACCGTGGCATTCTCGGCAAGACGCTCGCGGTGAAATATGCCAGGGAAATGAAGATCCCGTTCTTCGGAATCTGCCTGGGAATGCAGTGTGCTGTGATCGAATTTGCGCGTAACGTTTGCGGAATGGCGGGGGCCAACAGCACCGAGTTCGATGCCTCCACAGAGTTCCCTGTCATCGACCTGATGCCTGAACAGAGGCAGATAACTCGCAAGGGCGCGACAATGCGCCTGGGCTCGTATCCCTGCCGTCTTGAGGCCGATTCCAAGGCCAGGGCTGCTTACGGGGTTGAGGAGATTCGCGAGCGGCACAGGCACCGGTACGAGGTTAATAACGACTATCGCGAGGCACTGGGACAGAAGGGATTGCGGTTCCCCGGTCTTTCACCGGACGGCCAACTGGTTGAGATGATCGAGATCACGGACCACCCGTGGTTCGTGGCGTCCCAGTTCCACCCTGAATTCCAGTCATCGCCGCTCAAATCGCATCCGCTGTTCCGGGAATTCATCTGTGCAGCTCGCGGGCACAGGGACGGCGGAAGCAGATAGCCCGGGGCCAGAGACCGCCATGCCAAAACGGACTGACATAAAGAAGATCATGCTGATCGGATCGGGTCCGATAGTGATTGGACAGGCCTGCGAATTCGACTATTCGGGTGTCCAGGCATGTAAGGCACTCCGCGAGGAGGGCTACGAGATAGTTCTTGTTAACAGCAATCCGGCCACGATCATGACGGATCCGGAATTTGCCGATCGCACCTACATTGAGCCGCTGGATGCCGGCATTGTCTCAAGGATCATCGGGCGTGAGAGGCCGGATGCCCTTTTGCCGACGTTGGGGGGACAGACGGCGCTCAACCTGGCCATAGAGCTTTTCAGCCAGGGAATCCTTGAACGGTTCGGCGTGGAGATGATCGGCGCGAATGCCGAGGTGATACGCAAGGCGGAGGACAGGTCGCTCTTCAAGGAATCCATGTGCCGGATCGGGCTGGACCTGCCCCGCAGCGGGTCGGCCCACTCGCTTGCCGAGGCCAAACGTGTCCGTGACCAGATAGGGGCATACCCGCTTGTGATCCGGCCCGGTTTCACGATGGGGGGGACTGGTGGGGGTATCGCATACGATGACACGTCCTTCGAGACGATCGTGCAACGGGGGCTCTTCTACAGCCCCAATACGGAAGTGCTCGTCGAGGAATCGGTCGCGGGATGGAAAGAGTACGAGCTGGAGGTGATGCGGGACCGAAAGGACAACTGTGTGATTGTCTGTTCGATTGAGAACATCGATCCCATGGGGGTTCACACGGGTGACAGTATCACGGTGGCGCCGGCCCAGACGCTGACAGACCGGGAATACCAGCGGATGCGGGATGCGGCTATTGCGGTGATGCGCGAGGTAGGCGTCGCCACGGGTGGGTCGAATGTCCAGTTTGCCATCAACCCGGCGGATGGCAGGATGGTTGTGATCGAGATGAATCCGCGCGTGTCGAGGTCGAGCGCGCTGGCATCGAAGGCAACTGGTTTCCCGATAGCAAAGATCGCGGCGAAACTGGCAATCGGCTACACGCTGGACGAGATAAGAAACGACATTACCCGCGAGACCCCGGCCTGTTTCGAACCCACGATTGACTACGTTGTAACGAAGGTGCCGCGGTTTGCATTCGAGAAGTTCCCGACTGCGGACGATACGCTGGGTACCCAGATGAAGTCGGTCGGCGAAGCAATGAGCATTGGCAAGACCTTCAAGCAGTCCTTCCAGAAGGCTCTGCGATCACTTGAGAACGGGCGCGCGGGCTACGGTGCGGATGGAAAGGACGGCGCGTATGAGGCGCTGGCGGACAGTGACCTCGAGGAACGTCTGCGGCGTCCCACCGGAGCGCGAATTTTTGGCGTCCGTGCAGCCTTCAGGCGGGGTTGGGATGTGCCGCGTGTTCATGAACTCACGAAGATGGATCCATGGTTCCTGCGGCAGATGCAGGAACTGGCCCTCTACGAGGATGAAATTCGCTCAGCCGGTTCGCTCGAAGGGCTGGCAAAGGACACGGCGCTGTTCCGGCAGATCAAGGAATTCGGCTACTCAGACAGGCAGGTTGCATATCTCCTCGGATCGAAAGAGGATGCCGTGCGCAGTGCGCGGGAACTGCTGGGCATAAGGCCGGTGTACGGGCTTGTGGATACATGTGCTGCTGAATTCACTGCATTCACACCCTATTTCTACTCTACCTATGGCGATGTGAACGAGGCAAAGGCCAGCGATCGCAAGAAGGTGATGATCATCGGTGGCGGGCCGAACCGTATAGGGCAGGGCATCGAGTTTGATTACTGTTGCGTGCATGCGGCTTTCGCTCTCCGTGCCGCGGGCTTCGAGACAATAATGGTGAACAGCAATCCCGAAACGGTCAGTACTGACTACGATACCAGTGATCGTCTGTACTTCGAGCCGCTCACGTTGGAAGATGTGTTGAATGTCTACCGGAACGAGAACTGCTGGGGTGCAATAGCCCAGTTCGGCGGCCAGACCCCGCTGAATCTGGCTGCAGCGCTGGAGTGCAACGGGGTCAACATCATCGGGACCAAGCCGAAGGATATCGAGGCGGCTGAAGACAGGAAGATGTTCAACGAGCTTGTGGAAAGGCTCAAGATTCCCCAGCCGGACAGCGGTATCGCAGTGACCGCGGAACAGGCCGAGATCATAGCCGGACGGATAGGCTACCCCGTGTTGATGCGGCCCTCGTTCGTGCTTGGCGGGCGGGCTATGGTAATCGTGTATGATCGCGACATGCTTCACAAGTACATGCGCGAGGCGGTGGAAGTGTCGGAGAAGCGGCCGGTCCTGATAGATCACTATCTTGAGAATGCCGTTGAAGTGGACGTCGACTGCATCACGGACGGTGAGACAACCGTGATAGGGGCTATTATGCAGCACGTGGAACTTGCCGGGATCCATTCCGGCGACAGCGCATGCATGATACCTGCGCAGACCCTGCCTGAGAAGGCCAAGGAAACCATACGGCGTCATACTCGTGACCTGGCGCAGGGGCTCAATGTCTGCGGTCTTCTCAATATCCAGTACGCTATCCAGAACGGAAAAGTATACGTGCTTGAGGTGAACCCGCGGGCATCACGGACTGTGCCGTTCGTGAGCAAGGCAATAGGTGTTCCGCTTGCCAAGCTTGCCGCGCTGGTGATGGTGGGGCACAAGCTGAAAGACATGGGTCTTACGCAGGAAGTAACGACGCGACACTGTTCAGTGAAAGAGGCCGTTTTCCCGTTCATAAGGTTCCCCGGTATCGATGTGACCCTGAGCCCGGAAATGAAGTCGACGGGGGAGGTCATGGGCATAGACGGCTCCTTCGGGATGGCGTTTCTCAAGAGCCAGATGGGCGCCGGCAACACGTTGCCCACGACGGGAAGCGTGTTCCTGAGTGTACGTGACGCCGACAAGAAGGAAGTGGTGCCGCTTGCGAAGGAGCTGATCGAGCTCGGGTTCTCGATATACGCGACATCCGGTACCAGCACGGTATTGAGGGATGCGGGGATCGCGAGCCGCGCGATATTCAGAATTTCCCATGGCAGGCCAAACGTTGTTGACCTGATGGAAGACAAGGAAGCTGTGTGGATAGTGAACACGCCATCGGTAGGCCCGACCCCGCGTATGGATGAGGTCAAGATGCGGGCACATGCAGTAATCCGTGGAATTCCCATCACAACCACACTCGACGGGTTACGTGCGGCAATCGAGGCCCTCAAGTCCCTCCGGAAAATGAAGCAGATGGATGTGTGCAGCCTCCAGGAGTATCACCGGCACGCACCGAAGTTGAAACTGCCCGAGAAGGGCGGGGGTAGGCGATGAACGCCCTGCAAAATCGATGGAAGGCACAGCGCGAAAAGGCGGCGTTCCTTGCGCTCGAAGACGGCACAGTGTTGCAGGGCTATTCCGTGGGTGCCCGGAAGGACGGACTGGGCGAGGTGGTGTTCAATACGGGGATGAGCGGATACCAGGAGATCCTCAGCGATCCATCGTATGGCGGCCAGTTCGTTACGATGACATACACGCAGATAGGCAATACCGGTATTAATGACGAGGACATGGAATCGGCAAGGCTCTATCTTAGCGGGTTCATTGTTCATGAAATGCACGGTCCCAGTAACTGGCGCAGCCGTGTGGCGCTGGAGGAAGCGCTGGTGCGCAACGGGGTTCCGGCCATAGCAGGCATAGACACGAGAAGTCTTACCTGCAGGTTACGTGAGAAGGGCAGTCTCAAGGGGTACATAGCCGTTGAGGGACAGGTAGATTCGAAAGAGGCAGTGGCCAGGGCGCGAAAATGGGAGGGACTGGTGGGGCAGGACTATGCCAGTCGCGTGTCCTGTACATCTCCCTACCAGTGGGATCCGGACAGCCGTCTGACATGCACCTGGGGTGTTTGCGAGCGGGTCCCTGCTGCCGATCTCAGAGTTGTGGCTTTTGACTATGGGATAAAGTGGAACATTCTCCGCAGCCTCAGCCTCAAGGGCATGAGAGTGACGGTGGTGCCGGCCCGGACAACGGCCCGGGAAGTCCTGGAAATGAAGCCGGACGGTGTCTTCCTGTCGAATGGGCCCGCAGATCCGGCAGCTGTGACATATGCCGTTGAGGCGGCTCGTGAGCTTATTGGCAAGGTGCCGATCATGGGCATCTGCCTTGGTCATCAGTTGCTTGGCCTTGCCGTTGGTGGCCGCACATACAAACTGAAGTTTGGACACCATGGCTGCAATCATCCGGTCCAGAATCTCCTTACCGGCGGGGTGGAAATAACGTCGCAGAATCACAATTTTGCGGTTGCGCCCGATTCGCTGGATACGGGGCTGGTTGAGCTTACGCACTTGAGCCTCAACGACGGAACCATAGAAGGATTGCGGCACAGGCGGGAGCCGATGTTCTGTGTTCAGTACCATCCTGAGGCCGGTCCAGGTCCCCACGATCCGTTTTATCTTTTCCAGCAGTTCAGGGATATGATTACATCTGCCTGATCGCGGTGAGCCATGTTCTCGCGGAAAGCGGCAGGAATTCCATCGCGGTTCGGAGGTAGTCTCATGCATACGCCTGACATTACTGCATGGTCGTGTCGGACCTTGTTCGCAGGACTACTGCTGTTCTCGCAGGCATGGGCGCAGGAACAGCCGGTTGCTGAAGCCGGTACGGCGGTGGCTGAGGAATGGTCGCATGCTGCTTCGGACAGACAGTTGGCCGGCGTGTCGCAGCAAACCGAGGCAGATGAGCTTGTCGGAATAGCCCAGGAGCTGCGGAAGAAGGAATACCTGTACGAGCTTGACAGGAAAAGCAATCTTAGCAGAGCGGGCGAGATAGAGATGAAGGCGGGTGAATTGTGCTTTCTGGCATGGCAGAACCATGACACGGCTGCGGCCGACTGGGCAAATGCCGCACGCGAATACCGCAGGGTCAAAGAGCGGGAGAAGGAAAGGCAGGCATCGCTTCTTTCAGGGCAGTCTGCCGGCAAGGCAGCGGAGGCGCTCACGGATGCGGCTGAGGCGTTCGAAGCCGCTGCAGAGGCATACAGCCCTGAAAATGCCGCCAACAACCCGCAATCCGCGGCTGCAAGTGTCAGGGCGGCACAGTGCAGGGAACTGCTGGCTACCAAGAGGTGATTTCCGGGTGGTTGCTGACGCCGTGCCGGGATCCGCAAGTCGCGATCATTTCTTTGCCGTGAGTTCCCTTATTGCGTTCAGGATGCCGTCATGCAGGCCTTCTGCGATTGTATCAAGGTATTGACTGCTCATGAGTCTCTTCTCTTCTGCAGGGCAGGAGACAAAGCCACATTCCACCAGTAGCGCCGGACATGGAGCCAGCTTGAGTACCTCGAAACGGGCATGCTTCAAACCCCTGTCGGGTGCCTTTGTTCTGTTCAGGAGCGACTTATGCACGAGGTAGCCAAACCTGGTGTTCGCAGGGTCATAGCTGTTTCCTTTGCATGGTGACAGGTTTGCGTTCTGACCTGATGTTGACGGGAAACCTGCGGGGGGAAGAATGTATGTCTCGACTCCCTCGGCATCGGTGTTGGCGGCGGAGTTTAGGTGGATGCTCACAAAGAGAGATGCTTTTGATGATGCTGCCTTGGAGTCCCGTGTCGACAGTTGGATCGCCTTGTCCCGATCCCGAGTGAGGGTAGCCGTTACGCCACTTGAAGAGAGACGGTGTTGAGTACGCCTGGCTATGTCCAGGACGACCTTGTTTTCGCGGAGGTGTTTTGTCATTGCCCCCGTATCAGGCCCGCCGTGGCCAGGGTCGATAACAACGCGTGGTGTCTGTGCCAATGGGATGCCATGGTTACCCGTCATTATCGGTAACAGGATGGTGTCGATGTCGGTGCGGGAGAATATTCTCTTGTTTCCCTCTCTGCTCATCGGCGCGTTCATCCAAACGAGCAGGCCATTGAGAAACACCTTCCTGCTGTCCGTCTCAAAAGCCAGGCGCCATCCGGGCTTTTCGATTATGAGAATCTGGTCAGTCATAAGGACAGGTTCCGGGAAGCCGAACATGGCGCGGAGTTCTGTCAGCGACGTGAACTGGGATTCCGACGTGGCCTGGAGGGGGAGAAGCAGAACCATGAGTGCCAGACTGATGCTGGGGCCCCGCCCGGAAAAGGTCATGGGCCGCAAGCTAACGTTGGTCCGACCCATTGTCAACGCTTGACATGCTTTGCCCCTTTTCGATACAGAAGACATTGAAGGTGAGGGTTATGCGATGGCGGAAGTGACTGTTGACAAAGTGCCGCAGAAGGTGCGGGACGCGTTCAACAAGGGTTTCACTGCCTTCGAACGCGGGAATATTGATTACGCGATCGATCTCCTGTTCTCGTGTGTTGTTGCGGAACCGTCATTCCTTCAGGCTAGAAAGTACCTGCACGCGGCGGAGATTCAGCGCCTCAAGAAGAAAGGCATAAACGGCCTTACACATCATCTCGCCATGCTCAGCGGTATCCCCTTGTACATCGGTGTCCTGCTCGGCATGTCCAAGAGTCCGGCCAAGGCGCTCTTGAATGCCGAAAAGCTGATGAAGATTGACCCCTTGCAGCTGCAATTCATACAGGCATATGCGCAGGCCGCGGAGGCGGCCGGACTGCCTGAGGCTGCCGTACAGAAGCTGGAGACTGCCAGGGAGCACTACGCACAGAACGTTTCAGTGCTGGTTGCTCTTGGCGATGCCTACCAGAAGATGGGGAAGACAAAGGATGCAAGGGACTGTTTTGAAAAGCTGTGCGAGCTTAAGCCTAACGATCCGGCGTACATACGGCTGCTGAAGAATGCAATGGCGCTGGACAGCATGCAGACAGACGGATGGGTCGAGGTGGCTGAAAAGGGTGGGAGCTTCCGTGAGATAGTCAAGGATGCCAAAGAGGCCGTGCTTCTTGAGCAGAAAGACAAGGCATTCAAATCCGACAAGGATATGGATGCCTTGATTGCGGACCTAGAGGAGAAGATCAAGAAAGAGCCCCGCAACGTCAACTACTACAGGGCCCTGTCAAGGTACTATTGCCAGAAGTATATGTTCCCGGAGGCCATATCGGTGATGGAGAAGGCAAAGGCCGTCAGTACTGGTGACCCCGAGATTGACAACCAGTTGAGTTCGATCCGTGTCCAGGAGTTTGACTTTGGCATCAACCGTCTAAAGGAGGCCGGTGACACGGTTGCTGCCAATGCAAGGACCATGGAACGGGACCAGTTTGTATTCGATGATCTGCAGGAACGAGTGAAAAGGTATCCGAATGACTTCCGATTGAGATATGAGCTCGGAGTTATCCTCTTCAACAATGACTATTTCAATGAAGCTATCCAGCAGTTCCAGCTTGCGCAGCGTAATCCAAAGCACCGCATCCGTGCCCTCTATTACCTCGGCCTTTGTTTCGAGAAGAAAGAACAGTACGACATGGCAGTTGAGCAGTTGGAGATGGCCAACGCGGACTCGCCCCTGATGGACGACTTGAAAAAAGATATTCTCTACGCATTGGGCAGTACTGTTGAGAAGAGTGGCGACCGTGCCAAGGCCCTTGTGTACTACAAGCAGATATATCAGGCTGACATTTCGTACCGGGATGTTGCTACAAAGATAGAACAGCTCTACAAACAGTGATACCTGTTCAGCGCGCTGGTGTTCCTGTTCGTCGCAGCCCGGGGGGCTGGGTCCTATGCTGATTCCTTGACGTCAGTCGGCGGTGGGGCTGGCCATCTGCCTTCGTTTGCGGCTGCACGGACTATTTCCTGCATATCACGGGGGAAGTCACTGTTCAGCAACCATTTCACAAAGTTGGGGTCGCTTTGGATCAACTGGCGCAGGGGGAACCCTCTCTTCTTGCCGAAATTCAACACAACTTCGCCTTTCAGCCACTTCAACCTGCCGGACCGGTCGACCCAGTCTGGATGCCTGACATCGCAGTACTGGTGCAGTTCCTGGACCGAGTGCGGCAGGTCCTTGTAGCGACTGACCTGAGCTTCAAATATCTTGAGCGTTGCCAATGCGTCAGCCTCGGCCCCATGGGCGTTTGCGTGGACCTCGCCGCAGTAGAAGGCCAATGCGGCAGTCAGGTCCCTCGGTTCACGCCTGTGGAAGATGCGCTGCACATCGATTACTCGGCGCAGTTCCACGTAAAACGGTTTCCCGGCACGCAGGAACTCCTCCGCCAGGATAGGAATGTCAAACCTGGCCAGGTTGAAGCCTGCCAGATCGCTGTCGCCAAGGGCCTTGAGTACTGCATCGGCTTTCTGGGGAAAAGACGGTGACTGTGCGACATCAGCGTCTTTTATTCCATGGATGGCAGATGCCTCCGGCGGTATCGGAACACCTGGATTAAAGCGAAAGTTGTCAATTCTTCGTGTGCCGTCGGGCAATACCGTGGCAATCGACAGATCAATAACCCTGTCGGTCCGGGGATAGACACCGGTTGCTTCGATGTCAATGAACGCAAGCGGTCTGTCAAGTTGTATCGGAAACATGCGAGAAAGACTCCTTGATTTGGCAGTGTGCAGGCAGTGCGCCGGGAAAGCAAGGCAACTTCAGCGCTGCTTTGAGCAAAGCCGCCTGAGCATTGCAGATTGACAAGACCATGGCTTATGGTAATAGGAATGAAAAGCACGGTTGAAAGCCCTGTGAGTGGCAAACCGTGGGCAACCTTTGAAAAGAAGACAGAGACGGAGTGTAACATGTCACAGCATGCCAGTTTGAAAGCCGCCAGCAAGATCGCAACCCGACGTAACGTGTTGAAGCGGTATGAGCGCATAGACATTCTCAAGCAGAGGGGCCGGTGGAAAGATGGTGACCGCGGCCTAGGTCTTCCCAAGACGAAACTCGAGTAGCCGCGCCTGTTCTCCCCAAGCTCGTCGTGCTGTCAACGAGACGTCGGTGGCCCGGATCCCCCCTGCATGAAATGGCAGTTCATCATACTCCTGTTCTGTTCCTTCTTCTTGTCGCCATGCCATGTCGAGGCTGCCTCTGATAGCGTAGCTGTCAAGTCGGTGCGCGCTACGCTCAGGTCTGGTGCTGATGATGGCAGTGACGCGGTGTGCCATGTCAATAAGGGGCAGCGACTTTCCGTCCAGGGACAGAACGGCAGCTGGCTCTCCGTGTCTCTTCCATCCGCCGCCGATGTGTGGATCTACGCGGAGCTTGTTCGCGACGGTGTTGTGGCGGCACCCAATGTGCGAGTCCGCTCCGGCCCGGGCCTTCAATTCGGGGTATTGGGCGAAGTGGCAAAGGGTGCCAAGGTCACTGTCAGGAGTGTTGAAGGTGAATGGATGAGGCTTGCACCTACGCCCGGCAGCAGGGCATGGGTCAGCGCCGAAGAGGTCGAAGGGTCCGGGCTGAGTGCTGTCAAGGGGGGAACAGACCCGGCTATGGAACCGGCCCCTGAGTCGCAGGACACGCATGGAGAGACAACGGAAGTGCATGTAGCGATTGCTCCTGATGCCCCGCAACCGCCAGAAACCAGGATCACCGGACCGGAGCCTGGGGTGCCGGACACCGAGTCCAAATTGTTCGTTCCAGATGTACCGGAACCTCCTGAGCCAGTGCAGGCAAAGGTTGATGGAGGTGGAACCACGATATCCAACAAGCCTATCCCGAAAGCCGAGTCGGCAGTCGATATGGCTGCTGGTGTAGAGAGCAAACCGGTCCCACGGAGTACATCGCCGCGAAAGAAACTGACTAACGGAAAGCCGAAAGCCGTATCCGGTCCTCCGGGCAAGGCACACTGTGATGAAGAGGAAGCACCCAGGCCGAAGGTGCTCCCGGGTCCTGCTGTGCCGGCACCGACGATGCCGGTTGTAACGAAGGCCAGTGAAGAAGCAAGGCAGCCTAGGCGAGATCTTGCGAGTTATACAGGGACAGTTCGGACAACGGTGCTGTCAATGTTCAAGGCATCGGACTACCAGCTGGTTGCTGAGGATACCAGGATGAGGCACGTAGTTGTCTGCTACCTGGAAGGAGATGCCGCAACTCTTGGGAAGTTTGTCGGAAAAGAGGTGAAGGTTTCTGGCATAGAGAAAGAATCCAGGGGCAACCGCTATCCTTTGTTGGTCGTTGAGGAAATAGCCCCGACAGAAGGCAGCGACTGAACACCGCGGCAGGCGTGCATACAGCTTGTCGCGCCTGCGATTTCTCTTATGGTGCTCTCAGATAGCGTCGAGAGCTTTCTTCACGGCGTCGATAACAAATCCCGGAGTTGACGCGCCCGCGGTCAACCCTGCCACCCTGTAAGGTCGGAAGAAGTCAGGGTCAAGCTTGTCGGCGGTTTCTATGTGACAGGTTGGTCTATATCGACTGGCCAGTTCCACGAGCCTCAGAGTGTTGGCACTGTGAACTCCACCAACCACCACGATTACTTCGACCTGTCCGGCTATCTCGACTAGTTCCTGTTGTCTGTTGCGCGTCGACTGGCAGATCGTGTCGAGCACCTTTACGTTGGTGAATCTTCTACGGGTCTCGGCGACTACAGCTTCGTATGAGCAGGGCAACTGTGTTGACTGGGACACGAGACACACAGGCTCAGGAACAGACAGGGCAGCGATGTCGTCCGGACGGCTGACAACATGCCCTTTCTCTTCAGCGTAGCCCTCCAGCCCAACAACTTCTGCGTGTCCCGGGTCGCCAAAAATGAGTATGTGGTAACCGGCACGAGCGTGTTTACGTATCAGGCCCTGTATGCGGGCCACGTCGGGGCAGGTTGCATCTTCCACGTTGCAGTGGAGATCGGAAAGGTCCTTACGCCTGGCCGGCGGTATGCCGTGGGCCCTGACAAGTAACGTAGTACTGTCATCAGGCGGGTTCCTATCCCACTCGCGGATGTCCTCGGATGCCAAGGTTTCCATCATCTGGCGATTATGTATGAGAGGGCCATCGGTTCGGACGATGCCTTTTCCGGTCATGGCGATGCTGCGTGCCTTTTCAACTGCACGCTGGACGCCCCAGCAGAAGCCTGCCGATTTGGCCAGAATCACTTTCATACTGCCATGTTATTGACGCAGGCATGCCATTGAAAAGAGAAAAGGGGACGAGTACAAGACTTGGGGTCTTGACGCCGGAACGCCTTCTTGGACACACTACGCCATTTGTCAGTTAGAAACACTTCGGGACAGGAGGGACAGATGACCGACATTCTTAGGAAAGAGGTGATGCCAGGCAATGAACTGTGGCAGTTGCTCATGCTCCTGGCGATGGTCTTTGTGGCAATGGTGGCCGGCCAGTTGGCGAGGTTCTTTATTGAGAGAGCTGGCGCCCGGAGAAAGACAGAGAGCGGTCGGTGGATGCTGGTTCTTCTTCGCAGTCTTGAGCGTGCAATCATACTGATATGCTTTGCCGTAGGGTTGTGGATGGGATTTGCATACCTGACGGTCACCCCCAGTATCCGTAGTGTCATTGACACAGTCCTGCGAGTCCTCGGTACGATTGCCGTAGGCTACCTTATCTACTGCCTCGTGGATCTTGTTGATCATTTCCTTGTGCGCTGGACCGCAAAGACGGGCAGCAAGGTTGACAGCATGTTGCTGCCGCTTGTGGGGAAGAGCGTCAGGATAACAATAGTCGCGCTGATAGCGGTACAGATTCTTGACTCCATCAGTGACAAACCGATTACGAGTATTCTTGCCGGTCTCGGGGTTGGCGGGCTGGCCCTTGCACTCGCGGGTCAGGAGACTCTGAAGAACGTGATCGGGTCTCTCGTGATAGTGGCGGACAAACCTTTTGAGATAGGGGATCGGATCAAGGTGGGCGAATTCGACGGCCCGGTGGAATCGGTCGGTTTTCGTTCGACCCGTATGCGGACCATCACGGGAAACCTGGTTACGATTCCCAATTCTGATATGGTAAACAGGGTTATCGAGAACATAGGGAAACGAACGCATGTCAGGCATGAGGCCAATATCACGGTAACGTATGACACATCGCCGCAAAAAATGGAGCAGGCGCTTGGGATCGTCAGGGAGATCCTTAAAGATCACGAAGGCATGCGACAGTCCGATCCGCCGCAGGTGCATTTCGATCGTTTCTGTGACTGGGCGCTGAATATCCAGATGATCTACTGGTACTGCACAACAGATTACTGGAAATACCTGGACTTTGCCGAACGCGTGAACATGGAGATACTGCGCAAGTTCACCGATGCGGGGATCTCGTTTGCCTTCCCGACACAGACGCTGCATGTCTCCAGTAGATCATGAGCAGGAAGTGTTGTGGATGCAACCCGTTCAGTTGGTGCATGTTAGGCGGTAGAATGCACGGCCTCCGGCGGGTGGAGCGACGTCTATCCATGAGTTGGTGGGCGGTGACCCTGCGACAATGGTCCAGACAAGAGGGGTGAAACCCTCGAGCATGTTGGTTATGCGGTAGATGAAGTAGAGCCTGTTTGTGAGGCTCCGCCAGCGTAGTTCCAGTCCGACGCCAGGAATGCTGGTTGAGTAGGCAATTTCGAACTCGGAGTTGCTGTCGCCGGGGTTACTGCCTGCAAACAACTCCTGGAGATCCGAATTGGGGCCTCCATCATCATTCGTGTCAAGCCAGTCATATGTTCCGTCCCCATCCGTGTCGGCTGTGAAACTCCCCAATGGCGCAGCATTCGTGGTCACATTGGTCGAAACTGGGTTGCCAGGCGGAAAGGGCCCGTTGTAGGAGCCCCACCAGTTGTCAAGGGCATCTACAAAATTGGTGGAGCCGCTTGACGTTACCCCGTAAGCCACATTGTCTTCGATGTCGTTGTGGTGCACAACTACCTGGACAAGAGGATCGTGTGGAATCCCAACGCCGTCGGTGCCGGAAAGGACATGGATGCCGGTCTCAAAACCGGCAACAAGGTTGCTGACAACGCTTGCACGAACACCGTTGTTCTGTCCGGGTGTTGCCGGGTTATCGTATGCGAAATAGAGTCCGAGTGTCCCATCGTTCCCGGTTGCGGCGCCTTTGACACTGTTACGGAGGAGAAGATGGTCCGTGGCTGATGCCGGGGTCCAGGGATTGGCGTCGGCCCTGATCCATATTCCGCGTGCCGGAGTGAGGCCGGTGTCCGAGATGCCGCTCACACTAATACGGTTAGAGACAATGGACGCTTTGCCGAGGGCGTTTCCTACCAGGATCCCAACGAGTCCGTTTGTGATGGAATTTCCGCGGATAGATATGGGTTCTCCCTGGTTGCCGTGTTGGGTCGTCCATATGGCAGCGGTACAATCCCTGAAGGTGTTATGGTCTATCCTGAGTCCACTGGTCATCCCGGCGGTGTAGTAGCAGCTCTCCACATACAGGGCACTGATGGAGTTTGACCCTTGTATGGCGGCAAACACATTGCTGACGCATTCGAAAGGCGCCAGGTATGAGTAGATCCCCTTGGCGTAAGGGGCATTTGTGTAGGTAATGTTGGTTATGACGTTCTGAATAAAGTAGCCCTTGCGGTTGTTTCCATCGGATGGCTGCGGGGACGGCGTGAATCCACGATAGCGGATGCCGAAACCGCGAATATTGGCGAGGCGGCAACGGTGCACCTCAAGCGGCCGGTAAGAGCAGTCGATTGCCCCCTTGGCGTCCGGTATACCGTTTGAGTCGGAATCACCCGAGATGGTCAAGCTCAGTATCTTGACGCCGGTTGTGCTTACGTTGATGACGGCGGAGTTGGGACTGTTTGTGTCCGGCGGGCAGATGATGGTCCTGGCTACATGCCGAGCCCATGGTGCAGCCTGCGGGTCGTAGAGGTCCGAGCCCATAAGGGTTATAGGAACCCGGATCTGGAGAAACTCAGGATAGACTCCAGGTAGTACACGGACAGTATCGGAGGCAATAACGGTGATCATGGCAAAGGAGATACTGCGCCATGCTGTGTTGGTGGACAGGCCATTCCATGTATTGTTCCCGTTGGTGGACACGTAGTAGGTGGCAGAAAGGGCCGCAGGGGGCGGCCAGGCTGCCAACATGCCTGCCAGGACCATCACGCAGGCCAGGGGCCATGGGCCCCTCGTCTGTGAATTCACCATTCCATTATTATACAAATGGGAGGCTTAATGTGCGACAGTTTTACCGGCTTTTTTGGCTGGCATGGCTGGGGTAAGTCGGATATACAAAGCTCACTTACTTGGCTACGTCTGGCATGAGTGCTACAAAGAATATCAGACCATCGTTTGACCTGAAGCGACCCGAGGTCCTTACGGCCCTGGGTACCATGGCCGGACATATTGCGCACGATCTCAACAACCTGATTACACCGCTTCTTGCATATCCAAGCCTGGTGAGGCGAGATCTGCCCGAAGGATCCTACGGTCTGGAGCTTCTTTCTGTGATAGAGAAAGCCGCCAAGGATATGGTGCATGTGACACGCCAGCTGCAGGGGCTGGTTCGCCGCAGTGAGACTGAAGAGCGAGAGGAGCAGGACCTAAATTCCGTTGTGGAATGCGCAGTGGGGCGTGTTCAGCACGATGACAAGATAGATGTCAGGCTCAAACTGCTTTCGGGGATGCCGCGTGTAAAGATGTTGCCCGATGAAGCCGGCCTGGCAGTCGAGCACCTCCTGATGAACGCGTTTGATGCCATGGATGGGGTGGGGGGCGTGGCAGAAATAGAGACCCGCGTTGTCTCGATGAACGGCGAGGCCGGAACCGTGTACGCAAACAGTCCGCCAAAGGGGACATATGCTGTTGTGGTTGTTCGTGATTCCGGTGATGGGGTGCCTGGTGATAACCGCGAACGCATTTTTGATCCCTGCTTCACTACCCGCAAAGGCCGGAAGAAACGAGGTTCCGGGTTCGGCCTCACAATAGCGTACCGCATCATGTGTGACCACGATGGATATGTTGGGTTCGAAAGTCGCGAGGGCGCCGGGTCTGTGTTCAGTCTGTATTTCCCGGTCAATGGAGCAACCGCGGTGAGTACGTCCGGGCAGAGTGTCATGGCTGTTGCTGACAAACCAAACAGCACGGAGACGAAAGATTGTGCACGGGCAGAGGATGACGCTGTACTGCTGGTTGATGACGAGAAGAGTATTCTGCAGTTGTTCAGGACCATTCTCGTGACGGCTCTCCCGTCGTGCAGGGTAGACACTGCCTCAAATGGCGCAGAGGCCGTTGGGATGTTCTCCAGGGTACATCACAAGGTGGTCGTCATGGACCTCCATATGCCCGTTATGGATGGTCATCAGGCTTTTCTTGAGATCCAGCGTTTGTGCGGCGAGAAGCAATGGGAGATGCCGGCCGTTGTGTTCTGCACTGGTTTTGCACCTCCGGATTCCCTGAAAGGTGCAATTGCCAGAGACTCGCGCCATTTCATTCTGACAAAACCGGTTACCGGGGACAAACTCGTCGAAACCGTATCTGCCCGTCTTGGTCCCCGCCAGTAGCGGGCAGGCAAGGGTCTGGGTGCTGCTCCGGCTGTGGCCATGCGTATCATCAACAACATCAACGAGATGCATCGGCTTTCAGTCGAGAGCCGGAAGCAGGGAATGATCCTCGGCCTGGTGCCGACGATGGGCTATCTGCATGCCGGTCACATGGCCCTTGTGACGGCTGCCCGCAAGTGTTCGGAAGTTGTGGTTGTCAGCAATTTCGTGAATCCCATGCAGTTTGGCCCCAACGAAGACTACTCAAAGTACCCGCGTGACATGGAAAGGGATAACAGCATGTGCGGAGAGGCCGGTGTGGATGTGGTGTTTTGCCCGTCAGCTGAGTCCATGTACTCACCTGATACCTCGGTGTCTGTGAATGAGGATCGCCTTTCAAAAGTTCTGTGTGGTGCATCTCGACCGGGCCATTTTCGCGGTGTACTGACTGTTGTTGCCAAGCTGTTCAACATTGTGCAACCAGACGTGGCAGTGTTTGGCCAGAAGGATGCCCAGCAAGTGAGGGTTATCAGCCGGATGGTGAGGGACTTGGACATACCTGTACGCATAGTTGTACACCCGATCGTGCGTGAGCCGGATGGCCTGGCGATGAGTTCAAGGAACACGTACCTTTCTGTATCCGAAAGGAAACAGGCCTGTGGTATCTACAAGGCGCTACAGGCGGCCGCGGATGCATTCAAGGCAGGTCAGCGAAGCGGACCGTACCTGGTTGACTGTGTACGGAACGTACTCGCAGCAACAGGACTGGTTTGCATCGACTACGTTTCGCTTGTTGATGATGCGACACTCGAACCCGTAACGCGGGTTTGTGACAGAGCGGTACTGCTTGCGGTTGCAGTCAGGGTGGGTAAGACACGCCTGATAGACAATGTAGTGCTCTCTCCGTGCGCATGAACCCGGGCCCGCGAAGCTAGGCAGGATGGCGTCTCAGGGACATGCTTCGCGCATCCATCATGGCTGATACCAGGGCAACT
>Ga0172371_10001079_pt1 | contig 43204 bp, 40 predicted proteins | sample Lak12m_FD_114543 | JGI IMG/M metagenome (GOLD analysis project Ga0172371, IMG submission 114543) | Freshwater microbial communities from Kabuno Bay, South-Kivu, Congo - kab_022012_12m | ecosystem: Environmental > Aquatic > Freshwater > Lake | place: Democratic Republic of the Congo: South-Kivu... | reverse complement strand
AGTATTGGTAAGATTACTTGCAGGTAAACAAAATGAAGTATGATTAAGTCATCGAGCCAATAATTATTATACAAAAGCAAATGAACTTGGTATTTTACAAAGTGTAAGTATGAATAACAAAGATATTACTGCTACTAGATGAAACGTAGGGACCCTGATTTATAACTGAAATAATAATAACTCTAGTTGTATATTTGAATGAGAAATCTCAAATTGATCTCTTTGACCACAATATTACAAAGCTTGCTGTAATTGATTAGAATCTTTTAATCGAAGACCAGGTATGGCTTGAGCATGAATAATCTGTTATGATAGTTCTAAATGAACTCCTCTTTGTCAACAAGTATGAACAAGTAATGAATGACGATATTATCCTAATTGAACCTTACTAAAAAAAGATAATCAATGTAGTGACTTCGCAGTTAACTGTATGAATGAATGAAAAATCTCAAATTGATCTCTTTGACCACAATATTACAAAGCTTGCTGTAATTGATTAGAATCTTTTAATCGAAGACCAGATATGGATTGAGCATGAATAATCTGTTATGATAGTTCTAAATGAACTCCTCTTTGTCAACAAGTATGAACAAGTAATGAATGACGATACTATCCTGATTGAACCTTACTAAAAAAAGATAATCAATGTAGTGAATATAATTTATAAAAATAAAACACTATTTTTGATAAAAAAAATCCCAGAGATCTGGAATTATGATATATATTTGGACTGCTAAATTATTTTTTAAGTTCAGGATTTTTTTTCCCCCATAGCATTTTATTGATACACATTCTCGTAGGTGAAGCATTGCAAAATTCATCAACCGTCAAAAGCAACAATCATTTTACTCATTGCATGATATAAGATATATTGTAATCATTATCTTGTAATTTTTGATGAAGTTTATCTTCTCATATTTTAGATAATCACTTCTGTGAAACATAATAAAAAAGATCATGGTCAGATTTAATTATATCTCTAGATTTGTCATATTCTAAATGATGTATCTGTGTTGTATTATGATGGTCTATAAAGTGTAAATAATCACAGAATATATCTATGTTTTGTAATACGTTTTTGATTTTATAATAATTCAAATATTTCAAAAAATCTTTAACTTCTTGAACGAGATATCAAGCTATATCTAGAGTCTGTATTTGTTCTATCACCTTCTTGATAATAATGTTATTTTGCTTGATTTTCATAAGGAATGATAAAATTACAAGAATTAAAAGATTTTTAACACATCTGAAAAATATTAACTTGGTACTTATTTTTTATATAGTTTAGTAAATGTATATCATGAGTGATAAGCAAAACTGTGTTTCACAATCTATTTATATTGATTAGCATATCTCATATCTGTTGAGTATGTTCTCGATCTAGGTTTCATGTGGGCTCATCTGCTATAATAAATTCTGGATCGTGTATAAGAGCCCTAGCTAAACACACCTTTTGTTTTTCTCAGCCACTTAAATATTTAACTGGGTAATTTATCAAATAATCAATTTTGAGTTCATCTACTATAGATTGAAACTTTTCTTCTATAACCATATCTCATAAATTATAAATTCTGAGTGGATAAGTGATATTATCTTTTACATTTAGCGAACTTATTAATTTATAATCCTGAAAAACTATTCATATTTTTCTTCTAAAATACTGAATTTCTTCTTCAGAATATCTTGATAGATCTTCTCTCTTGTGATAAATAGATCTTGCTGGTGCTCTTTTTTCTCATAAAAGTAATTTAACTAAAGTAGATTTTCCACAACCAGATTTTCACATAATGATTGTAAAATCTCATGAATATAGAGCAAAATTAAATTTATCAAATAAAAGATATGGGGAATCCTCATATCATCGAGTAAGATCTTTTACATCGATAAGAAGCTGATGTTCTCTTTTGTTCATAATTAAATAAAATGATAAATTTGACTATTTCATTATAAGCTCGAATATTTATATTGCAAAATAAATTATCTGAATTTACTTATTAAGATTGACAAAAATGTAATAATTGATAAAATTCGATAAACATTAATAAAAATGGTTGAAAATAAGGATTTTATCTTTAAATATAAGTTAGAATTTTATTTATATATTTTGGTAAGCTATGTTGGAAACAGATAAAATATTGAAAGAACTTGAATCAATTAAGGAAATTAAAGAATTAGAAAGTTTTTTTGATAAATATTTAGGGAAAAAATGATTATTGAATGAGGAGTTTAAAAAGATGACTACTCTATCGATAGAAGAAAAAAAAGAGTATGGTAAGATTTTATCTGACGCCAAGCTAATTCTTAGTGAGGCTTATGAAAATAAAGAACAGACATTGAGTATGGAAAGTATAAATGAGAAACTGAAAGAAGATATAGTAGATATCTCAGTTGAATGAAAAAAGACAGAACAATGAAATTTTAATCTTCTCACTAGAGTAAGGAGAGATCTTGAAGAAGCTGCTAGGACAATGGGATTTGTGGTGGAAAGTGGTAATGAAGTTGCTACAAAATTTCAAAATTTTGAATCAGTAAATATACCACTTACACATCCTGCGACAGAAATGCACGATACAATATATCTCAACGAAAAAGATAAGAACTGAGAATATTTAGTTCTTAGAACACACACTTCTGCAATGCAAAACTATATGATAAAAAAATACTGATTACCTCTAAAAGTGATTATTCCATGAAGATGTTATAGATTTGATGAAATGGATGCGACTCATGATACTATGTTTTTTCAATTTGAATGAATGTATATAGATAAGTGAGTAAGTATAGCAAATTTCAAAGATGTGATGGAAAAATTTTTATCAGTAATGCTAAAAAGAAAAGTAGAAGTCAGAATGAGACCATGATTTTTTCCTTTTGTAGAACCAGGATTTGAGATAGATGCAAGGTATGAAATGACTGATAGAAAAACTTGAGAAAAAGTAATGTCAAAGTTTATTGAATTATTGTGAGCTGGGATGGTACATCCCAATGTATTGAAAATAGCAGGAGTAGATCCTGAAGAATATAGTGGATTTGCATTCTGACCATGAATTAATAGATTGACAGCTATGAGATATGGAATCAAGGATATAAGATATTTTACCAATGGTGATCTAAGGTTTGCGAAGAGTTTCAAGTAAGCTACTGTCATTTCGAACGAATGAAGTGAGCTGAGAAATCTCTTTTATACTGTCATTCCCGGATTAAGTTTTGGAAGAGGGAATCTACTATAAAACTAGATTCCGGCTGCAAAACTTAGCGCCGGAATGACAAAATAAGGAGGCATTTTAACATTTAAACATTATATATGACTAAACACAGTATTGAAGTAAGTAAAGAAGTACGAGATGAGTACGTGAGATTAAAATGAGAAATTAAAAAATTATGATGACAAGAAATAAGTGATGATGACGTATTAGCTGCAATGATATGAGGATTTTTTGATTCTTTGGAATATATGAAAAATGCTAAAGAACATGGACACGATCATGATCACTGACACCACCATCATGATGATGGATGATGTTGTGGATGAAAATGATGATGCGATGATTGTGATTGTGAAAAATAATATAATTAAAAAATTAATTATCATTAAAAAAAAGACCGCATGAAAATGCGGCCTTTGTGCTTTTGTAGTGATGAGTTTAAACTTTGATAGTATGAACTTTGATAATTAGCATTTTGAATGCCTTCATGCGTGGGAGACAATTGTTCTGCTCCATCCAAATAATAGCAGACTGAATTTCATCTGGCGTGTTTGCAGGCAATAGCAATGGTCGTCTTTTGTTGTAATCGATTCTGAAATATCTTGAAGAATCTTTTATCTGGCGAGAAACGTTTATACCAGCCTTTACGGCAATATTTGTCCCTCTTGGAGTTACAAGAGATCTTAGCATAAATCCGTAGATTGGAGATATTGGAGAAGTAAGAGGTATAAATTCTTCCATTTTCTTGAAGCCGCGATCTATAAGATCCACAAGCTTCTTAATTTCTTTTTTATTCATGACGTGTTTTGTTTTTTTTTATTTATTTTTATATTTAATATATAATTATAAATATGTCAATATCAAGTATCCTTAGGTAAAAACTGTTGTTGAATATCTTCAACATAAAAAAAGACGCACCATCCCGCATTCCCGGGACAGGTAGTACGTCTCTACATCTATTAATAAAGACGCGATAAATCGCGTCTCTACTTATATTTAAGACGCCCTATATGTCGTCTCTACGATTTATTATTATTTACGAAATTATATTTTTACAACTGCAACTTTTCAATCGTGATCAATTCATTTAATCTTAACTCTGATAGTTTGTCAGATTTTGAAATGGTTTGTTAATGGGATTTCGTATCTTTGTCATAGATTGGATATATGACATAGTCACATTTTCTTTTTGGGTAATTGAACAAATAATCAGTAATCCTCTACTCTTGTAATCTTTGCATCAAATTCTTGACCAGCTTCTAGATCTGTTACAATTTCTTTTATAATTTCAAGAGCTTTGTCTATCATAGCTTGGTCTTGATGAGTAAGATAACATGTACCATCATCTTCAAAATCTATTTTGATATCTCCGCATTCTTCTATAATTTTATTGATCACATCTCATCATTTTCCGATCACTTCTTTTACTTTATCCATAGGGACTTTGAATGAGAATATTTTTGGTGCGTATGTAGCTACATGATCTCTAGGTTTATCTATAGTTTGAAGCATAAAATCCATAATTTCATTGTATCCAGCAATAGCTCTTGTGATAGTCTCTTGTATGATATCCATAGTGATACCTTTTAATTTTGTATCCAATTGAATCGCTGTTACTCCGTCACGAGTACCTGCAACTTTGAAATCCATATCTCATGTAAAATCTTCTGTTCCCATCAAGTCATTTAATACCATATGTTTTGTAATTTTTCAATCATCGTCATGATCTGTCATAAGTCCCATTGCTATACCAGCTACTGGCTTCTTGATAGGTACTCATGCATCCATAAGTGATAACGTAGAACCACAAACTGATCCCATAGATGTAGATCATCATGATCCCAAACACTCTGAAACAAGTCTGATAATATATGGAAATTCATCTTTTGAAGGTATCATCCTTTCCAATGCTTTTTCTGCTAATCTACCATGTCATATTTCTCTACGACCAGTTCATCTCATAGCTTTTGCTTCTCATACAGAGAATGGAGGGAAGTTATAATGATGGAAATATCTTTGTTTTATACCATCATTTTCCATATCATCAAATATCAAAAAATCTGATGGACAACCCAAAGTTACTGTTGTAAGTACTTGTGTATCTCATCTTCGGAAAAGTCATGTCCCATGTACCCTAGGCATCAATCCCACTTCACAAAACAATGGTCTGATATCTTTTTGATCTCTATCATCGATTCTTTTTCCTGTTTCCAATGTACGAGAACGGATAAAATATTTTATAGTATTAAAAACTCAGATTTTAATTTTACTTTCTGTAAAATCTACATACTCTGGATCGGCTATTTTGTCTTTAGCAATTTCCAATACTTCTTTTTCATATTGAGAATAAAGCTCGTTGAAAGGGACTTTAGAATTACCAGTCATGGCCTGAAGTTTATCTGCTGTAAGAATATTTGAAATATATGCCATGAGTTCTTCTGAAGGTTTGTTATATAGAATTTCTTTGGTATGAATTGTTAATTTTTTTAGAAATTCAGCTTGAAAATCACAAGACTTATCGATCTGTTCTTGTCAGATTTCAAAAGCTTTTTTAAGAATATCTTCTGGAACTTCTGATGCTTCTGATTCTATCATATTGATAGATCATTTTTTTCAGGCAACGAGCAAGTCGAACATAGAATCTTTGAGTTCTTCTTTTGTTGGATTAATAAGAAATTTACCATCTTTGTATCCTATCTTTGCAGCTCCTACGGGACCATCAAATGGTATTCCAGCAGCCATAATAGATAATGAACTTCAGATAATGGTAGCAACTCACAAATCCATTGTATGATCTATTGCAAGTGGTGTAATTGTAATTACAACATCGTTAATCATTCATTTTGGAAACATAGGTCTCAGTGCTCTATCTGTAAGTCTCGCATACAAGATAGCTTGATCTGATGGTCTACCCTCTCTTCTTCTGTAAGCTGCTCATCATATTCTCCCTGCAGCAGAAAAACTTTCTCTGATATCAAGCATCAAAGGTAAAAAATCTGAATCTGGTCTAGGTTTTTTTTCCATACAAGTGGAACAAAGCAACATGTTTTCTTTAAATCACATCAAGATTGAACTATCAGCTTGGACGGCTAATTTTCCGGTCTCAAAAGAAAGCTTTTTCCCTTCTCGATCGAAGGATAATTGAGTTACATCGAACTCTTTTTTTGTTGTCATAAAAATGGGCTAGGTAATAAAATAAGCCGGATCTTTGTTTTGCAAATAAACTGTTGGTTCGAAAAAGAAAATATCTCAACTGAGCGAAACGAAGCAACTAAAAACATAATGTTTCAGTGTCTCAATGTAACAATGTAGCAATGAAACAATGTAACGCTTTAATTTTAGTTTCTTCGGCTCATACTCAGATAGACAAACAAAGAACCTAATAGACATTATACAATTATACGACTCAAATACAAATAAATTTTAATGTAGATAAAAATTAATAAACAGTTGATAAAAATTTAAAAAAACCTGACCGTTAAAAACGAATCAGATTTTAGATACGAGATATTATTTCACAAGTCCCTTGACCATCTGGAGAAATTGAGATGGCACAATGTCAGATTTTTTGAGAAACAACTTAAATCTCCGATCTGTTTTTGTATAACAAAACATCCTACCTTGTTTGACATGATCCCAACTTGTAAAAACAATTTTGGGAATTTTGCTTAGTTCATCTCTCGATGGAGAAGAGTCAAATTCATCGAGAAGATATAAAGCACAATTTTCGTATTTACTTACTCTTTTACCTCTGAAACCATTACCATAACCGCTAACAATAAGCTCAGATACAATCAAGCAAATGTCTTTGTTATTCGCTATGACTCTTTCTAAAAGATCATCTGCAGATTTAAATATTTCTACAACAAAGCCGTTTGCCTGTAAAACATGACTATACTCCTCGATAAAACTAGAACTATCGTCGTAAAAAACTACTACATTTCTTTTGAGTTCCATAAAAATATGTTTTTTGATTGGTTTTTATTTTTATGTGTGTATATAGATATTATCACATAAGTAAATATTAAAAATTTATATCCATTTTTTAAAATCCCCCCGTAAAATATACAGAGGGATAATACACCAATAAAGATGATTAGCGGCAGTGATGGCACTTACTGCATGTTACAGGGGATTTAGAACCGTACATAGCCTGAAGTAATTTCAACCTGTAATCAGGATCTGTTAACTGTGCATGCGTAAGTAAATTTTCATCCATAAATAATGGATTTTGAGGGTTTTCTTTTTTTTGTGTGTTTTGTTTCATGGAGACCTCCTTTTGTTTGGGTTTTTATTAATATGTTTTTACATTTAAAAAAATCAAGTTTATATCCATTTTTTCTTTTTGAAAATTATTATCATAACTGCACTTACAAAAACCATCCCTCATATAATCAGAAATGCTGTTTGTCAAAATTCTTGTCAGGGAAGTTTCACATTCATCCCATAAAATCATGTAATCATTGTCATCAATCAGACAATTACAGTCAGTATTGTAAGGATAGAGACGATGGTATTTGTTTTGATATTAGCAGAAGTATTGTAGATAGTAGAAATAGATTCAGTATTTTCCATTGCCATATTGATAGCCGCCATAATTTTGTTGGTCTTAAAAATCAAATCTTCAAAATATACATCGAGATCTCATTCATAAAAATTTACCGTAGCTTTTTGCAGCTCTTCTAATATTTCTATCTGAGGCAATATCAAATGTTTCAACAAAACTATATTGCGTTTTTTTGTAAGCAATTTTGATAATAATGTTTCATTTAATACATCTTTGCTAAAAATCGCATCTTCTAAATTATTTAAATCTATATTAAACTTATTTAGAGCAATGATAAATTTATCATACATCACATCTATTATTTTATAGAGCAAATAATAGGGAGAAATTTTAAATTCTTCATCGGGGTCTTTTGTATCTATATCTTCAGCATATTGTTTCCTGATATTATCTATATGATTGGTATGATATTTTGTAACGGTTACTATATAATCTTTACCTAGTATAATATTAAATTCATTGGAAAAATATTTGCTATTTATTTTGTCATATTTGGGGAAATGCATAACAAGAAAAATACACTCATCATAAATATCTATTTTATCTTGAGTATTGGTTTCTTGGATATCTTGCTCTACGATATCATGCACATTGTAAGTATCTACAATTTCTTTGATATCTGATGCTGATGGATTACTGAAATGCACTCGTGTAACATTTCACATTGAAAGAAATTTTTCCATTTTATTTTGGAGAATAAACTGTGTTGAAAGTATAATAATTTTTATTAGAAATGCAAAGCAACTAGCTATTAGGAATTAGTTTATTGGGAATTAGGAATTTGTTATTAGATTTTAGTTATTAATTATTAATTATGAAGATACTGCTCTGCTATGCTACTGCATGAGAATGAAAAATCATTAAAGAAAAAATTAAAAATCTGAATTTAAAAATACATTTGGATATCACTTATCTATGCACATGAATGTGAATGTATGAAACGATTTTTAATTTGACGAAAGTTTTGAATAGTCAGACTTTTGATATGGTTTTGAATATTTGAGTATGCGGGTATGTAAGTGAAAGAAAAGATTGGATTCAAGTTGCGAGAACTGTGAATTTGAGTACTGATAAAGAGCTTATTGTGCCAATATTTTTGGAATTTGGAAATCTTGAAAGTATAGGATGTAGTGAAAAAATTATAAATGTGAAATGTGAAATGTGAAATTATAAACTAGCAACTATAAACTATATCGATATGGAGAGCTGGGGAATAGAATATGTTTGCGATAAATTTAAAGTACCGAGAGTGATTTTGAAAGTACCAGTAGATAAGATAGGAGAAGAATTTGATATGGAGAAAGCAAGTAAGATGTTGGCAGAAAATTTGGATTACGAAAAAGTCATTAAAAAACTAATCAACAATTAATAATTTATTTTGTTTTTTCCTTTGAAATATAGTCTGATTTAGATATATTGTTTATTCGAAAGAAATATTTTTTTATGTAATAAAATTTAGTTTATGTTTTGACGGATATTAAATAAAATAGCTTGAGACTATAATCAAAAACAGCTAAAAAAAATAACGCCTATGATAAGTCAGATGAACTATTATTATGCAGAACTTGACAATTTGAGTGATGATGAAATAAAGGCCAAGACTCCTGAATTTAAAGAAAGATTAGTAAAATGAGAAACCCTTGATCAGATATTGCCTGAAGCGTTTGCAGTAGTTAAGCAAGCGTGTAAAAGGATGTTGGGTCAAGAAGTAGAGGTAAAATGAGAAAAAATGGTACGAAATATGCTACCTTATGATGTTCAGATGATTGGAGGGATGATTTTGCATAAATGAAAAATCGCAGAAATGAAAACTTGAGAGGGAAAAACCCTTGTTGCTGTGATGCCAGTTTATCTAAACGCACTATCTTGAAAATGAGTACATGTAGTAACTGTCAATGATTACTTAGCATCTCGTGATGCTCAATGGATGTGACATGTTTATACATGGTTATGATTGAGCGTATGATGCGTTGTCAAATCTGTACCAGTACACAAGAGAAGGGAAGAATATGAAAAAGATATAACTTATGTGGAAAATTCTGAATTAGGATTTGATTATTTGAGAGATAATTTGGTAAAAAATTTCTCAGCTAGAGCACTTATGTGGAGACCATTAAATTTTGCGATAGTAGATGAAATAGACAGTATATTAGTAGATGAAGCTAGAACTCCATTGATAATCTCTGAGGCTCGTGAAGAGGCCACTGAAAAATATATTTACTATGCAAAAATAGTAAAATTACTTACTCCATGCACCACAAAAAAAGTTGTGTCTAAAGGCTTATTACAAGAATTATTAAAAGAAATTCCAAAAGAACAGGAGGAAGACTGAGATTATTATATAGATGAAAAAACCAAGAGCGTACTGCTTTCTGGTAAATGAATAAAAAAACTTGAATGAGTACTGTGAGTAGAGAATCTTTATAAAGATATGTGAATAGAAGAAATACATCATATAGAAAACGCTCTCAAAGCACATGCTGTGTATGAAATAGATAAAGAATATATAGTAAAAGACTGAGAAGTCTTGATAGTCGATGAGCATACAGGTAGGACAATGCAATGAAGAAGATTTAGTGAATGATTACACCAAGCTATAGAAGCAAAAGAATCTGTAGATATACAGAGAGAATCTCAAACTATGGCGACTATTACTTATCAAAATTTTTTCAAACAATATAAAAAACTTGGAGGTATGACCGGTACCGCTACTACTGAAGCAGAGGAATTTATGAAAATATATGAACTTGATACATTGGAAATACCACCAAATAAAAAGGTAATCAGAGTAGATAAAAATGATAAAGTTTATTTCAATCAGGCTGCAAAACGAAAATTTGTGAAAGAACATATAAAATTCTACCATGAAATGTGACAGCCAATACTTATATGAACAGCTAATATTATGACTTCAGAATCTGTTTCTCGTATACTAGAAAAAGAAACAATCAATCATTATGTTTTGAATGCTAAATTTCATGAACAAGAAGCACATATAGTTTCTAGCGCAGGTAAATTTAAAAGCGTCGTAGTAGCTACTAACATGGCATGAAGATGAACAGATATTAAACTTGAAAAATGATTAAACGAAAAGGTTGCTGATAACTATGCTAAATGGATAAAAAAACAATTGAAAGCTGATAAAAATGTGATCGTAAATATTTTTTCACAGATAGAATTTGAATTAACAATTGAGGGCTTGAAAAAAGAATGGAACTTGAATGATGAAATTATAAGAGAAATGGAAAGTAGAGAAATCACTATTGAATGAGTTGTTATAAAGCTGAGTTTCAATAAGAATAAAAAAAGCAATATTGATCGATTTGTAAAAATTACTTTCAAAAATGAAAATTGAAAATCAACTGAAACTATAGAAAAAGATTTACACTATGGATTATTTATTTTGGGTACAGAAAAGCATGAATCTAGAAGAATAGATAATCAGCTGAGATGACGTGCTGGTAGACAATGAGATCCATGAACATCAGTATTTTTTGTCGCTCTTGATGATCTGATAATGAAAAAAATGTGATGAGAAAGAATACAATGAATGGCAAAAGTATTTTTGTCAAAAGATGATTTGGAAAATCTTGAACTTACACAAAAACAATTTACAAGCTCTATAGTAAGAGCTCAGAAACAGATGGAAGCTTGGAATTTTTCTATAAGAAAACATCTATTTGACTATGATAGCGTAACTGATAAACAAAGGAAAAGGATATATAGCAAGAGAGATGAAATCATCGAAAGTGAACTTGAAGAGACTAAAAAAGAGATATTTATGAACAATATGATGTTGGAGATAAAAAATAATATATATGAGCTTGTAAGTACTCAAATATTGAATGCTCAAAGGATAAACCAGACGGTTGAGGATCTTTTGCAGACAATGGGAAAACAATTTTGATTAAAATGGAATGAGATACAATACAATGAAATGATTCTTATGGATTGGAATAAACTAAATCAAGAAATTGCTGATTATATGACAAAGTTTTTTGATGACAATCTATCTAAAATAGATAAACAAAAGGCTTATATGATATTCAAAGAAATATATTTACATCATTTAGATGCTCTATGGATAGAACACTTGGATGAAATGCAATATTTGAGGGATAAGGTCTGATTTATGTGATATGCTCAAATGGATCCTCTAGTAATATACAAAAAAGAGGCATTTGATCAGTTTCAGACATTGATATTTAGACTCAAAACAGCAATAACTACTGATATTCTAAGTATAGACTATGCTAGGATGGCAATGCAAGATGAAATGGAAAAAATGATTGCTGAAAAAGCTAAAAAGGATCCAAATCTTGTAAAAATGCTTGAACAAGCAAGTGCAAATATAAAAGATATAGAAATATTAAAAGCACAACAAGCTTCTCAAAAAGCTAAAAAAGCCATATTTCAAGATGAAGATGGATTCGAAATATTTGATATATCAGAAGAAAATAAAGAAATAAAGAAATCTGAGGATACTATATGAACAAATAAGATACCTTTTAATACAAATCAAGTGAAGGCTGAAAAATTATTTGAAGTACAAGATACGAATATAAATAAAAAACTAAGACCAAACGATATATGTTACTGTGGAAGTTGAAAAAAATTTAAAAAGTGTCATTGAAAACACGAATAAAAATATTAAGACCTTACAGAAATGTAAGGTTTTTAATTATAAATAAATTATGTATAATTTTAACATCAAGCAATTTAAAAAAGAAATAGAAAATAAAAATAAGCTAGAAATATTGGAATATATTACTGTCAGATTAAGTCAAGCTGAAGATATTTTGTTGAATACAAAGGCTTGTAAAGATACTGAGAGCTTAGAAGAATATATAGATTTTCTTAAATGATTTATAGCTTCTAAATAATTTTCTAATAAATAAAAAGCCGTGATTACACGGCTAGTTTTAGATATTACGAATATTGGTCTAAAAACTTTTTTTGGTAACTTCTTTTTTTAGGAAACGGAACCTTGTTCCTTTCAAAAGCTTCTTGTATTTTTTTCACTTGCTTTTCTTTCCTATCGAAAAAGGATTTAATACTTTTGACAGCTTTTTTGATAAGATGTCGTACCTGAGATAGAAGATTAAAGCTAAATTCTTTTAGCTCTCTCTTTAATATTCCGTATGCTTTCCCACTCTGATTTTGGGAGAATACTTGACATTTTACCCAATAGGCAAATGCTTTGTCAAATAACCTTCTTTCCTCTGGATATTGCATAAAGAAAGATTCTAACTCGCGTGGTATGTTTAGGAACCATTTTTCTTTGATTGTCTGGTGTCCTAATAAAGAATTAAGATCGCTGGCATAAGATACAACGATAATCCTTTTACGGTCCGTAAGATAAATACCTAATCTTCCCATATATTTAGTTTTTAGTTTTTTGTTTTTAGTTTTTTGTTTTTTTATCATATATATATTTTATACAAAAAAACAATGTTATTTAAAATAAATATTTAATATATTCTATTGATTTATTTTTTTTAATCTTTAATAGATATTTACAAAAACAAAAACTAATCAAACAAAAAACAACTAAAAATAAAACATATGAAGACAGTTAATTATCAAGACCTTGCAAATGTATTGGAATGGTGTGTCCAGTATGCAAAATCCCTCAAGGTAAATATGGAAGATCCTGAAGGAAAAAGAAGAAACTTTCAAATCGGCGACATTTCTATTACTTTGTTGAACTATCACAATAAAGCCATATTATTCAAAGATGGTATAGTTGGAGAACAACTAAATTTGGATCAAAGTGCAGAAATATTGGTTCAAATATGGATTACAAATAAGCAAAAAAAGGTAAAATCTAGTTTTGGTATCAATGAAATATTTCTTGATCCAAATTATTTAAAGATTTTTTTTGTTGGTGCTATCAATACTTATATCAAGGCATCAATAAAAAGATTTTTTGCTTCAAAAGTGAATAATAACAAATATTCAGTCTATTCTGATGAAGAAGCCGTTATTGATATTCCTGTTGTAAAGCCGCTTAATGAAGTTAGCAATGAGGGGATACAGAAAGTAGAAACGCTTATGAGATGGTTGTATACACAGCCAAATATTCTTGGTGTCAATGGTGGCTTAAGTAATCAAAGGAAAGTATGGATAGTGTGCAATAGTAAAGGCACCAAAATAATACAATACCAAGATATCTGCAGTATATCTATTAGTTTCAATTACTTTTCGAGTAAAAAAAATGTTATTGAAGATGGGTTTGTCGATTATTATAAGACATTCCAAGAAGTATTGGATTCTTTACCAGAAATCAAGGTCAAACTTTTAAAGAAGTTGTCCAAGATGGATATGAAAAGGATTAATAGTGGTATCTATCCTATACTATTGAAACCTTCAGCCGTCTGTACACTTTTCCATGAAGCAATAGCAGGACATATGTTGTCTGCTAAATACATTTTGAATGGAGATAGTACGGTATTTGAAAATAAACTTGGCAAGAAGTTTGCAAATAATGGAGATATGCCATGTTTAAATAACATTTCTATCTATGATAAACCTCGAGAAGATAGCATGACAGCTAGCTATAAGTATGACATGGAAGGGACGATGAGCAGAAATATTTGTCTATTTGATAGGGGGATTATAAGAAATTACTTAACAGATAGAAACACTGCCGTAAGACTAAAACAAAAATCAAATGGACATTATATTTCTGAAATATTTGTCGGAAGTGATGATAATGGGGATCCTGAAACAATCATTCCAGAACCAAGAGTTTCAAACCTTATTGTAGAATCTCATACTGATATAAGTATAGATCAGATAAGAAAAGCAACTTTTGAACAGTTTGATTTTTATTTAGAAGTAGAAAGTAGAAGTGGGGCTGTATTTGTAGAAACGGGCACTTTTGATTTGGACGCAAGCCATGTTACTAAAGTTTATAAAGATGGAAGGAGAGAATCTGTAACTTCTGGAGTATTATCAAGCAATCTTACAGATTTTCTGGCATCTATACAGATAGTATCAAATCACTATGGTGAGTCTAAAGGATTCTGTGGGTCTTCATCTGGTTATGTGCCTACTCATGAAAAAGCACCAGCTATGATGATTTATGGAATAAACTTCGTTACTGACCCTAAACCAGAAAAGTTTTTGGAAATAGATTTGGAACGAGACAAATTTATACCAGAATCATTTAATACACAATAATTTATTTATAAGTAATATAGAGGGAGTTTTTCTTCCTCTATTTTTTTTATAAAAAAACTAGGTCAGTAAACCTAGTCTTTGGGAATAAAATTATAATTATTCTTTCTTAGTGGTTTTTTTTGTGGCAGTTTTCTTTTCGGGCTTTTCTTCTGTGCTTTTCTTTGCTTTTTTAGCTACTTTTCATTCTGCCGCTAATTTTTTTACTACATCACCCAATCATTTTCATGCTTTTTTAGGAGCTTCTTTAACTGGTTTTTCTATCTTTTCTTCTTCTAATGCATCTTCTTGTTTAACTTCTACTTCAGATGCTTGGGGGGCTTTTTCAATTTTCTTTTCTATGGGTTTGCGTGGTTCTTCTGTAAGCTTCATACTCAATCAGATTTTTCTATTTTTTGGATCTAGAAGTATAATCTTTGCTTTTACTATCTGTCATAGTTTCACTACTTCATTTGGATTATTAACAGATTTCTGAGACAATTCACTAAGATGTATAAGTCAGTTGATATCATCAAATACTCTAATAAATACTCAATAAGGTACAAATCTAATTACTTCTCATTCTATCACATCACCAACTTTATACTTTCTTGGTAAATCAGACCGCGGATCTCATTTAAGTTTTTTACTAGATAATGATATCTTGCCATTCTCAAGTCATATTACTTGGACTTGAATCTGGTCTCATACTCTTCATAGTCTGTCGATATTATTTACATGTCCATATGTAATTTCAGATATATGAACAAGTCATTCTACTGTTCATCATATAGTTACAAATAATCAGTAAGATGATACTCAACTCACTACTCAATCAAATATTTTTCCAACTGCTAATTCTGTAAGTACTTTTTCTCTATCCTCTTTCAAAGCTTCTCTTTCTGATAAGATAATTCTCTTTTCTTCTTCATCTATATTTATAATTCTAACTCTGATTTCTTGTCATATTATATCTAATAATTTTTTGAATATAGCTTCTTGATCTCAGTCTTCAACCCTAGGATAATGTATAGGAGCTAATTGTGAAAGTGGTATAAATCATTTAATACCGTGCATATCTATAAGTAATCATCATAGATTCGCTTCTGTAGGTATCACAGTGATGACATCATCTTTCTCAAACTTACTTAATAATGATTTCCATACATCATACTGAAGCAACTTAGTAACTGATACTATATAATATCAGTCTTCATGCCTGATGTTGGGGTTGATAATTTCGATTTCGATTTCTCTTCATGGAGCTAATTCAAATTTTGATCTTTCTAATTCTTTTACTTCTTTAGATAATATTACTCATGTAAATGCTCAATCATTACAATCGACCAATACTCAGTTTTCTATTTTTTTTATTATTATTCCTTTTAGTTTTGATCATTCCTTTATGAATGGTATTTTGATTTCACCTGAACGAAGTTGTGAGATGAAGGCTGTTTCTTTTGCCATTATAATATAAAACGTTAAATAAATAAAAAATGAGGACTATATTTATCCTTTTAAACTTTTAGATTTAATTTTTTTGACAACTGTGAATATGTCGATAAATCTTTGTCTTTTAAATACTTTAATTGTCTTCTCCTTTTAGCTACTTTTTTTAGAAGACTTCTTTTTGCATCTACATCCTTTGGATGTGAAGTCAAATGTCATTGTAAAGATTCAATTTCTTGACACAAAGTAAGAATCTGTACTTCTGGAGATCCAGTATCTTTGCCATGTCTCTGAACGGAATCAGAAGATACTTTTGTGCTAGCTTTTGAACTAGATTTTGTTGTCGTTGTTTTTTTCTTTGTTACCATGCTTATAAAATAAAATAAGTAAAATTTGATGAACAGTTTTGTAGTTTGGTCGGCCACAAAAACGTTCAAGCGTAATAATGTAACAACGTAGCAAAGTAAAAATAATTTTACGTTTTTGCATTGATACGTTTTTACGTCTTAGTTTACCCCCGACAGGACTTGAACCTGTATCAGCTCCTTAGGAGAGAGCTGTTCTATCCCGTTGAACTACGGGAGCTTAATAAATGTATCAAACCTGTATAATTCAAATCCAATCCAATAAATATGGAATATCGCTCGTCCCGCAATGGCGGGATTGAACTACGGGAGCATACCCTCTAAGTGATTTTACACAAAAAAACAGGCCCTATGAGGACTGTTTCTTATAAATATTCAAATATCAAAATCAAGAGAATAAGAAATTAGTTATTGGATGTTAATTATCCGTTATTATGTCATATCCTTTAAACTGTAGATACAGATACATTTTTTTTGTTATCTAACCATTCAAAAAAATCTGGATTAATTTTATGATATTCTTCAGCTAAAGAATCTTCTAATATAAGAGAATTAATTTCTATATACTTATAAATAGCTTCGATATCTTTTTTTGAAAGAGTTATATTCTCCCAATATAAATAAAAAATATAAGGAATCAATTCTTCATAAATTTCCCTATTAAATATATATTTTTTCATTTCTCTATCCATTGATTCAGTTATTTTTGCAATGAATCTAGCTGGGACTCTAGAATCACTTATCTCTTTTTGCTCATAGCTAATTATTTCTTCTTTTTTTGTATCAACAACTATATAAGCATATGGCATACTAATATCAGGATTTATATGACCGCCTATTTCTGAAGGGATTGAATAATATAACATAAATGCAATTGGGAATTTTCAATCATTAGGTGGAAGCGGAATTGGGAAACTAATTGCAGTCATATCACTTAATATCTCATTATCAAATGCATGTTGACTAACAAGATGTTCTATTTTTTTAAAATCAAAAAAATTATTTTTATTTATATAACTGTTTTTATAATTATAGTTTTTATAAACAATAAATACAAATAGAGTTAATACTATAATGACAATAATTATGTATATTATTTTTTTCATTATTAATATATATATTAAAAAATAATTGATACCTAATTGTATTATAACTATACTGCCATAGAAATATCGTCTTCTTTAGCTCCAAAATCTCATTTTATAATTTTTTATTATTATTGAGTTAATAATGGATCTATTTTTTCTTGATAAAATTGTTTTGGTCTTACTCAAACTATAGAATCTACTGGTTTTCAAGCATTTAACAAAAACACTGCTGGGATAGACGGGATTTGAAAACTTCAAGCTAAATCTGGATTTTCATCCACATTGATTTTTACAAATTTCACATTTTTACCTGCATAGTCCATACTAAGCTCATCGATAATAGGACCTAGCATTCTACAAGGACCACATCGTTCTGCTCGGAAATCTGCTAAAACTACCCCATTGTATTCTAGCACCTCTTTTTTGAATTGTTCAACTCAGTTGATATAAATAACATTGCTCATTTTTTTATAAATTATAATTTAAAAGATTTATTTGGAGCTAAAAGCTACCCCACCCTTAATCCCTCCCCATTTTATGGAGAGGGAACTAATTTTTCCCCTCTCTACATAGTGGAGAGGGGTCGGGGGTGAGGTAAAACCTTAAGCACTAAGGTATTTTTCTGCTTCTAATGCCGCCATACAACCACTTCATGCAGATGTGATTGCTTGTCTATATTTTTTATCTTGGACATCTCATGCTGCAAAAACTCATGGAATATTTGTCTGACTAGTTCATGGTATGGTGATTATATATCAATGTTCATCAGTATTTATTTGTCAATTTAGAAATGATGTATTAGGAGTATGTCATATTGCATAAAATAATCCTGAGCATTCTAATAGCGATTCTTCAGCAGTATTATTATTTTTGATTTTTAATCATGTGAGAAATTGATCTCAAATAGCTTCTAGGCTTTCTGTATTTCGCATCACTTGTATTTTGGGATTATCGAATAATTTTTTTTGCATAGCTTGTGATGCCCTGAGGGCATCTCTTCTGACTAACAAGATTACCTTAGCCGCGAAGTGACTAAGGTGTAGAGCTTCTTCTACAGCAACATCTCATCATCAAATCACAACTAATGTTTTGTTTCTAAACATAGGTAATCAGCCATCGCATATTGCACATGCCGATATTCATTTCTGTCGATATCTTTCTTCTCATGGTATACCTAAACGTTTTGCTGTAGCTCATGTAGCTAGTATAATAGACTGAGTTTCATAAACCGTAGATCAAACATTGACTTTGAATGGATGAGAAGATAGGTCTATACTGTCAACTGTTTCAGTCAGGATTCTTGTTCATGAATTTATAGATTGCTGTCTCATATTGGACATAAGCATTGTTCAATCTATTCAATCTGGGAATCATGGAAAATTTTCAACAGTAGTAGTCGTAGTCAGTTGTCATCCTGCAGCTATTCATCAAGCAAGAAATCATTCAAACATCAGGGGCGAAAGGTTTGCTCTTGCAGCATAGATTGCTGCTGTATGTCATGCAGGTCAAGATCAAATTATAATTACTTTTTCCATGGAAGTGTTGAAACGTAAAAACGTAGCAATGTAGCAACGTAAATTTGTATTTAGATATTACAGGAAAAGTTAGATTTTTCAATCATAAAAACAATTATCATAAACAACACTAAACAGCACTTAGTCTTTAGCTTTTAGCTATTAGATAAGTACTCAGTTCTATTGGCTAAATGCTAGAAATTAAATATCTTTTTCTTTTCTTAGCATAAATGGGAAATGTGTAATAAAGAGGATTAAGAATAATGTTCATCGAACTATTCAGTTAATTACATCTGTCTTTTTGTTGTAAACTCTTCTTTGCAATATTGTAGTCCTTGCTTCTTCCTTACATTTTTCAATCTCTGTAGGTATCTTGGGAGCTGTTCATTCTGGTTTTGTGTATGGATTTTCACATTCTTTTATTTCATAGCTATAACTTCATGATATATATTCTTCATCAGTTATGATAGCACTATTTACTAAACTATAAATCAATGTTCCATAACCAATCATCATTCAGATTATTCAAGCTATAGAGACCAAAGTGAAATAGAGTTTTTTTAGAGAGAAAGATCTATGCATAATTTTTTTTAAAATAATAAATTTACTTAGGATTATATATATTCAAATCCAAATCAAGTATTAAAATTTATTTATAAATATTTTTCTATAATATTTGCAAAAATAGAAATTCTAGTTATAATTAAGTTGTATCAACGTAGCAATGTAAAAACGCATATAAGTTTATACATTTATACACTTTTACGTTTCTACTCACATCATGAAAAAAATCTGAATATTATTTATTCTTTCTTACTATGCATTATTGTGAGTAATTTTACTTGCAAATTTTTCTTTTGCTCAAGTAGATTCTCGATGAGAATATGGTAGCAATCCCTCTAAAATACTAGATAAAGTAGTAGACAAAGCCGATCAAGACTATGAAATACAAGAAACCGCTCTTGAAGGCGTAACGGATAAACAATGACCATATGCCAAAGAATATAAAATAGCTAATACTTTAGATTATTTCAAAAACAATATACAACCATATATACAACGAGCAGTTTATGTATGATTGACCGCTGCTGTGGTTCTACTAATTTACAATTGATTTCTCATGGTCACTGGTAGTTTACACAGTGAATGAGATACTGCAAAAGTTAAAAAAAACATTACTAACATAGCAATATGAGTAATCGTTTTGACTTGATTTTATGTTATAATCAAATTAATGGTAGCTATTATCAATATGATATTTGGTAATAATCCATCTTAATTTTAATTGAAATAGAAAAAATAGACAACAATGAGAAAGTATCTAAAAAAAATAATTTTAATAAGTATAATAGCTATAAGCTTAGGATTTTTTTTGAATGAAACATTGGCATATACAAAGGCACCATCTTTTAATGATAATTTTGCTGATTATCTAACAGATAGTAAACCAGATGCAAATGGGAACGTAGAAACTGTATTTAAACTTCCAATCGATAGAAATAAAAGTTTGATGGAAAATGTAAGATGTTTATTATATCCAAATCCTAGTCCATATCCCTGATGTGATACCGCAAGTGCTGGATGATTCCTATGGGATGCTATCAGATATGCCGCTCTTATATTGATGTTTGGATATATAGTAATGGTTGGTATAAATCTTTTGCTATACCCCAAAGATGCTGAAAAAGTTAAAAGCAATTTAAAAAGTTTGATGTATATATGATACTGATGATTTGTGTTATTATGATCCACATGGATTCTATGAACAGTATTGACTATTGGTTCAATACAATGAAGTGAATACCTTGTAGATAAAATACAGGGATGACCAAATTCATTATTTTTTCAAATATTGAGCTTTTTAAAAATATTAGCTTTTTTCTTAGCTATCGTAATGATGGTTATATTGGGATTTAGAATAATGGCAGCAAACGATCCAGATAAATCAAAAAAAATAGCTAAATCTATTATGAATATAATATTGTCTCTTATACTAATAAAAGTTATCGATTTTTTCTATTATATAGCTCAATCTCCGCAATTCGCTGAAAAATCTGCAAGTTTTATAGTAGATATTGCAAAAATATTAGCATATATATTATGAGCTGCACTGATGATAATGATTTTTTATTCGTGATTTTTGATGGTCACAGATCAATGAAAAGAAGAAAATTTTAAAAAAGCAAAAAATATTATGATTTCAATATTATTATGATGAAGTGTGTTATTCTTATTTTTGCTTATATTATATCAGGTGTTTAGTGAGTTTGCGTAAGCGTAGCAACGTAAAAATTTAGCAACATAGCAACGTAAAAAATAACTTACGTTTATATGTTTTTGCAATGATACGTTTTTACATCTTAGATATTTTTGAATTTATATAGCTCTACTCAGTTGATCATATCTGATTTAGCGTCTTTTTGAAATTCATTTGCTTGTACTATCAAAATTTTATCATCCAAAGATATATTTCATTTGAATATAATTCTGATCATTTCTTTTCAGATTCTTTTGAGATTTTCATAATTAAATGATTGAGAAATTTTGTATCATCTAGATCATCGTAAAATATTTAGATATCTGTATGTTTCATCAGATTTGGTAAATGTAATTACCGGGACAGTGGGATTGAGAGAAGCTAATCTAGATGAAGTATATCAATTCTCTGTAAAGCAGACTATTGCTCTTACGTCTACCTCTTGGACAACTCTACAAGCGTTAAAAATAATATAATCTCTAACCATAGATTCTTCATTTTCATCGAAACGTTCAAGTTCTCTAGGTTGTAAACGAAGTTCATATTTATCCAATAAATCAGACATTTCAGTGATTATATTTAAAGGATCGTCTTCTTTGATCATAATATCAAGCATAAATCAGTCTATTCATCGATAGCATAATTTTTTGATATAAGCCTCATCGGTAAGAGGATATTTATTTGTTCAGAAATTATCTATAAAATTTATAATAACTGGTCTTCATGTTGCTCTAATTCTTTTGATTAAAGATTCTAATGATATTTTTTTCTTTGTCATAAATGACGATATTTTGTCATAAACCAAAATAATTCAATCTGATATATCAGCTATCTGATCTATATGATTGAGAGCTTGGGCGTTTTCTATTTTTGAAATTATTTTCATTTTCTCTGCATTTTGTGTAGCAAGAAAATCTTTTATTTGAATAACATCATCTTTTGTTTTTATATTTGAAGGAGAAATCAGATGAACCCCATATTCTAATCATCGTAATATATCTTTTTTGTCCTTTTCTGTAAAAAATGGGACATCTACTTCATAACTTCAAAAATCCACTCTATCATACTGAAGTACCTTTCATCATTGCAAAACCTCACACATCACAAATTCTTCTTTTGTAGATTTTACCTTAATTAATATATCACTTTGTTGAAAATATATTTTTGTTCAAGTGGGTAAATTTTTGATACCAGGATAATCAATAAAAATTCTTTTATCGTTTTCTTGAGCATACTCCGAATAGTCCATACTTATAGTACTACCCTTGCGGACTGAAATATCAAGAACGTTTTTAACTCTTATATCTGTTCATTTTGTCTCAAGCATAACAGTTTTGCTGTTATCTAACTTCATCAAAGTATCGATATATTTTTTATTATTATCATCAAATCATCAAGAAAGAGATATTCTAAAAATATCGACAAAATTTGTAACTTTGGAAAGTACAGTTTCTTTTGCTAAGGTAGGTCATACTCCAGCTATGATTTTTGAAAAATGAAAGTTATTCATGGAAAATTTTAAATGTAAAAATTTTGGAGTTAGTTTATTGGGAACTAGTGATTTGTTTTACTGATAACTAATTCCATATTCCTAGTTCCTGAATTAGATTTTATTTTCATCTACAATTGTAAATCATTTTTTCTGTAAAACTTTGATAGTAGCTTTGTTTTTGAATATAGCGACTGCATTGTCATCTGTAGTTACACGCATCAATGTATCATCTACAAGCAAAGGGATAGTTTTATTTATAAATTCCTTGGGGAATAATATTTCAAAATAATTTTTATTTTCCCTAATTTGTGTAGGTATATTTGCCAATGGAAGATCTTCGAATGTATTTACATGTATACTAAGTCAGATTGATTTTTCCAATTGTGATATAACATTTCACGACTTTCCTATAATGCGTCATTTGTATAAAGAAGGTATATATAACTCCAATGTTTTGCTTCACTTGATTTTAAGAAAAAAATCACATGGAATCAGCTTTTGTAATTTTAGTTGAATAGCGTGTTTTGCATATTCATCCATTGAAGATTTACTATCCGATCCTGATTGCATTTCTTCTGTAATAGGCATCACGACTATCTGTTCTCAAAATGTATAAATTTCATATTCTACTTGTTTTGTAGAGAAGCTACTTATCAAAATTACCGGACGAGATAAATCCTCTGAAGACATTCACGCTGGTACTTTGACAACTAATTGTAACTGATATATTTTTTGAATTTGTCATTTTTCTATAAAAATAACCGTGTCTAAAACTTGGGGGATTATTCACATTTCTATAGTCCCCAAGAATCTCTGTATACTATCAACTGGTCTTGTAGCATGTATAACTCATATTAATCCAATTCATGTAAGTCTAAGATCTTTATATAGTTCAAAATCAGGTTTGTTTCTAATTTCATCATATACAGTATAATCTGGTCTAGATAAGAGTAATATATCACGAACTTCGTCATGAGTACCATATGTAAAGCTATATTGGACAACAGAATCTGAAACTAATAAATCACGAGGAGATTCAACAGTTTTGATAATGTAATTCTCCTTCTGATATAGATCTACCATCGCTTGAGCAAAAGTAGTTTTACCTGATCATGGAGATCATGATATAAGAATTCATTTTGCAGAGTTTTTGAAAAGATCCAAAACCTCTTGATCTAAATTATAATCTTCTATTGTTAATCTTTTGATTGGTTTCGCTATTGTAATTTCTAATCCGTCAGATAGTGGTGGATAGACTATAACAATTCTATATGGTCATAGTTGAACTATTTTAGATAAAGATCTATCTATTTCCAAAAATCATATAGAAGAATGTTCTACTTCTTTAAATATCTTATCTATCAAATCTTTTACTTCTTGAGTAGAAAATGGTTTAGAATCCAATACTGGTTTCCAATTACCAGGTCATCATTTTTTTCTCAAAATAGGTATATTTTCTTTTATATGCAGAGACATAGTCTCTTCATCAAAAAAACTATCTAAAATACTTCAGCAGCCACTAACTTTTTCCATATAATTTAAGATTAAAAAATTAAAAAAATTAAAAGATTTAGAAATTTAAATATATTTATTGTAACTTATTATAATTCCTGCTTTGATAAAGCAGGATAAAAAATGATATCTATTTAAAATTTTGACGCGTGTATATATTGATTTTTTCTATTTTTTCAATAATAAAGTATTGTGATATTAATGCAAACGGGGTCATAAGCACTTTCTTTTTTGTTAAATTGATTTGACTCTATCAAAAATACTCATACATATAGTTTTTCTCCAGAAAAAGTCAATATAATTATATTTTAAAAGATATATTAATAAAATGTTATTTCATATAATCTGAGTAAAAGAAGAAGGCAAACAATTCGACAATAATATAGATAACGATGAGCAACAAGTTATAAGATATAATTTGGATATTTTGATAGAAAGTAATAATATAAATGAAGCTAGAAAATTTTTGGAAGCTTGGGGGATAATATTGATTTCAATAAAAGAATATCCACAAAATGAAAATAGTTTTGGTAAAATATATATAGAAGCTGAATGTAATTGAACAAATATACGTACTATAAATTATATGGACGACTTACGTGAGGCGGCTATATTATTTTTAAATGTATGATTGGATATAAAAAAAATAAATTATCTAAACAATCCAGAAAATGAAAATGAAAGTATAAAGATATTAGAAGAATCTAGAATATATGTAGATGAACAAAAAAAAAGGATAAAGGAAATGATGGAGAAAAAAAAGAAACAGAAAGAAAATATCTTTTCAAACCAATGACTTGTAAAAATAAGATCTACAATAGATGAAATGATTAGTAAATGAGATGAATTAATACAAAAAACAATATGAATAGTCGATAACAATAAAATAAAAAAATTTAAAGATTTGAGGAGTGAATTGAGCAAATTAAGAATGTGAACAAATCAAATTAAAATTGTTGGCGTAGGAGAAGAGTATCTAAATCTAATGGAAACTATTGAAATGGATTTTTTGGCTATTAAAAAAAATGAAGTAGGGAATCTAGAGATACTAAGTAAAAATTCTGTGATATCAAATATAGATATAATGAAACAATATATAAGATTTTTTAAAGCAAATAAAACAAAATCAATCTGATGAACACTAAAAAATGAATATGGAGATTATGTAACATTTGGGACTTGATGAATATATATGAGATTTTTATGATTAGATTTAATAAAGAAATTTAGCAATGTAAAAGAAGTTATATATAAAACATATGATTGGATAGAATTTATACTATTGGCAGTTATACTGGAACTTGTAATATATATGATACTAGGTAATATAGGTAAGGATATTGAATTGAAAAGTTTTGTATTATTGTCTAATCTCTGAATAGTCGGTATTGTATTATATTTTATTAAATTTATAAGAAGGAAAAATATAATGTATCTTATAATACTTGTCCCTATAATGGTTATATTGTGTATAGTCTTGATAAAAAATTTAAGAATAAACTTGGCACTATAAAGATCGAAAGTATTGTAACTTAGCTAATATAAAGCAAATTGGGAATTAGATTTTAGTTTTTAGTTATTAATTATATAGAGTGACTTTTATTTTGTTGTTAATAACATTAGGAGGATTTGTCTGATTTTTTCGAGCAATAGGATTGTGGTACTTGTGATTTATCCCAATAATTTTTCTTCTGTTTTTTTTAAGCTATTCAACTTCTTCTGTAGCAGGCAAAATAAGAATATGGGAAGGACTACAACAATATATGATATTTTTTGCATGGATAATTATACTTATTTGACTGGGTGGTAGTTTACATTTTTTTGGAATAAAAAATATAAATATAACTCAATTTCTTATAGTATTTAATTTAATATTTTGGATAATATCATATTTTGTAAAATACAAGGATGGTAATTCTGTTTTCCAATTGTGATATTATCTAAGTGTAATATGACTCTTGATAAGTACTTATAATGCATGATGACAATCGGCGTTTTGGGATGTATTGGGTATGGTATGGACAATGAATATGGCCGTAATCTGATTTCTTATTTTTGTCGTATGATTAAAATCACAGATACATAGATATATGTGGTATGAATTTGGAATTACAGTAATAGGTAGTATAATATTGATAATCATACATCAGATTAAGGATTTTTATATGGCATTATTTTTGAGTAGTTTACTTTTGACAGCTATATATTATCTTATATACAAGATATTAAAGGATAGGCCGCCTAGTGACCAACAACAAAAAACAATTTCAGTAAGACGTATATTAGCTGGCGAAAGAATAACACAATATCATAAACCATTTAAGCAAGAGTTTCATAAAAAAATTTATGATATAATAATTAATATGCCAATATTGGCAAAATACTCTTTGGAATGATTAAATATTTTTCTGATAGTCATAATGATAATGATATATATAAACAATATATGAAAAGCTGTCCCCACTATACATGAACGACTATACTGGATAATAATCGCTAGTTTTGTAGGCAATGTTATACTACTCAAAAGGATAAATTATAGCAGCATAATACAAAGATTAATTGTCTTTGCTGTAATTAATTTTGCTATATATGTGAGTTTATTCTCTCTATGTAAAGGCAATCTTGCTCAAATAGTTTGGTCAGCCGTATTACGAAATATATTCTGTGCGATACTAATATTTTATATACCAAAAATCTGAATCTGAAAATATTTTAAAAAAATAGATTATATATTCTGGTTGATAACTACCCTACTCGCAATGATAATAAATATAATTTTATTTAATCGTACCTGATTGCCAGGTCAACTACTATTTAGTATAGTGTTTTTGTATATAGGTATACAAGCGATAACTTTATTTTATGCGACTAAGCATATTAGTAGGATGGAAGAGTAATAATATGAAATGTTTTTTATAAATTAGAAGTCTGTGCTTCTAAAATCTTATCTGGATTATTTATTATATTCTCATACTTATCTCGAAAAGTTGGATTGAATTTCTTCTTATTATCTTGATCTAAAAATCATTCTCCCTTTTCCAAAATTTCTATAACTTTTTCGAATAAATCTAAATCTATAATCTGCTTATCTCACCTAGACTTACTTATCAATCTGTAAAAAGTTAGATAATTAAAATCATCACTCGCTCACATTGATTTCCAATTATTAGCACTATTTAACATCTCTTGGGAATTAAATAATTGATTAATTAGATTTTCATTAATTTGTCCATCTCTTATATTTTTGCTGTTTATAATCATATCAAATTTCTCGAAAAGATTCCTAATTTTCAAAAGATTATCAGATTTGATATAGTAATCTAGACTATCATCGACTATTTTTGCAAATTCAAAATGTCATGGGTTAATATCTTTTTTGAATTCCATTCAGTTTTCTATATCAAAAAATTTATCGCTTCATGCAATCATACTTCGATTTTGGAAACTGTATTTCAATGCTGATTGAACTGCTAAATTTTTTTCATTTATGCGACGGATATAATATTGATTCAATTCCTTATGAACAAAATTGCCATAAAAAACTGACCACAAATCCTTGTCTAATTTATTTTTATATTCATCTATATTTTCAGAATTTTTACTGATATATTTATAATCAAATTTTTTAGCATCATCGTAGAAGTCAACAAGTTTGGGCAATTTAATAGGAACATCCAATAGTGCTCAGTTTTTTTTTCATATTTTATAAGTTTTGTTTTCTGTATCCATGGCTACTACATCGTCCATTTTTAATTTTCAAGTATTCAAGTCATAATACAGTCATACAAAAGATCAGTTTATCATTCAATCTATTTTGACTACATTGTTTTCCATTTTTAGATCTTGATTGAAGTCTAGTTTGAAATCAGATGAAAAATTTTCAATATTTTTATTAGTAATATCAAAAAATTCTGACACTCATCTAAATACGCTAGTCATTATTTTTTCTTTGACAATCTTATTTGTGATTTTTAAAATTTCTTTTTTTCACTCCTTTATAAACTTCTCGGATACGGCTTTAGATATTTGCTGTAGCTGATTTAATAGCTTCTCGTCTTTGATTTCTTTGATAGCTTTTTTGTCCAAAATTCAAGTTTGGCTACCATAATTTTTCAGATCAAAATATTTTATTAAACTCTGATCCAAATTATTTTTTGATAAAATTTCACTAATTATATCAGGAATCTTATCAGAAAATAACTTGATAATATCTCAGTCTGGCATATCTATATCTTTATCTATTAAAGCATCAGGAGAACTATCTATATAATCTTTGACGCTATCAAGCGCCAATATTTTTTCAGGTTTAGATTGGAAATCATCCAGCGAATCAGGGAGTGGTTTATAATTGGGTAGTTTATCTGGAACTAGTGGGATTTGAATATCTATATCTAATAGTTTATTGAGTTGATTAAATGATTTGATAAATTCATATTTATTTGGAATGATGTCTCATGATTGAGAGAGTTTTTGAGCGGTGTATCGATGAGCGAAATAGTCGTCAATAGGAATTGAAGCATTGTCTAATTTTTGTTTTATGTCGCTAGTTAGATAAAGTTTTTGAAAATCTAAAAAATTTGTAGGATTATTTTGTGGTTTATATTGATCTGGAATAGATTGATAAAGTTTTTTTTGATAATTTATCCTGTCTATTATTAGTTGTTTAGTTTCTTTATTCTCATCTTTAGTTTCTTTATTCTCATCTTTAGTTTCTTTATTCTCATCTTTAGTTTCTTTATGTTTTAGTTCATTTATTAAAATTTTTGAGATTAAAGCTATTTCTCAATCCAAAAAATCTTTATCATTTGTAAGTAAATAATCTAATACATCTGGTAGATATTTAATTATATTTTCTTTTGAGATTTTATCTGAAAGATTTTTTATAATTTGTTCAAAATTTTCACTATCAATATTTGGATATTTTCTTGTAAAATTATTATATATTCACTTTATTTCTGGATTATTATCAAAAAATCATTCTTCCTTTTTTGTTGGATTGTGTTGGGTTTCTGGAGTTATGTTTTGAATTTTTTTTATTTCAAACCCCATAAATTAAATAAAAGGTAAAAAAACTTTTTGGTAGGCTTCGAATATTTTTGTTATCTCTTCTAACATCTTTAGTATTTCTTTATTTTGTTTTAATTCAAGTTGACTTTGTTTTAATTCAAGTTGACTTTGTTTTAATTCGATTAATGATAAATATAATTTGGCTACTGATTGAAAATAATATTTATAATACTTATTTGTGTCTATTATTTGGAAAGCTTGTTTACCAAGGGATTTGGTCTGAAATGGATCTAAAAATGCACAGATGAAAATTGCTTTGTAATTGTCATCTTCAAAATCAATATAAATTGATTGAATTTGTTTTCGTGTTATATCTCGATTTGGATTGTTTTTAGCACTAGCTCGTAGTGTCAAAAATTCCTGTTGCTCTGCAGAAGTAAGAGATTTCATATTTAGAAAAAGATTTTTAACTTCTTGTTCTGTAGGTGGATTGGATCCGGCGACATTGAAGTTGGCATTTGAATCATCATTTTGATCCTCTTGGATTACCAATTCTTTGTCTGGATTTTTTTTGATAATCTCTGATAGTTCTCTATCCAAATTTTCATTTCATTTGGCTATTCATGGTTTGAGTAATATAATTATAGCCATAGCAGTGATGCTCACTGCCTGGATAAATTTGGACTGGATTTGGTTTCAGGATTTTTTGAGTTGGTTTAACATGATTTTAAAATTAAATATAAAAAAATCAGACTTTTATTTATTGTCTGATAATATTTGATAGGAAGAAAAAGCATTAACTTCTTGTGAGTTTTTAATATTATTTTGATTTAGGAAGCAATCTTTTTTCATCTAGCTCATTTGGAAATAAAGGTAGTACTTATCCTTTTATTTCTTTTTGTTTAAGCTTTGTTAAATTTTTAATTTATTTAAAGATATTATATAGAAATGTTAATTTAAGTCAATATATATATTAAACTATGAATTTATCTCTAAATCTGGTATAATATCAGAATTTTTGGACAAAGAAAGATTTGTGTTTTCCATTTTTATATACGTTTCTTGTGTATAATCGTATCAACTATCTATGAATTGATGAATACTAGAATAGGGTCGGTTGGAAACAGATTCAACTATTTCGTGATGGATTGCATTATAATTTACATAACTAATAATTTCTTCTAATCTATCTTGTGGTATTGCTATAGATTTAAATCTTCATTTAAAAACTGGTAATCATCTGATATTACCATTATCTAAATGTTTTTTTTTGAAATACATAGCATAACTTATCTGTACTTTTTTTAGAAAGTTTGATATATCAAATCATTTTTTTGCATTGAATAAAACCATATGAAAATGATCTGGTAATATACAATATGAGACCAATTTAAGGCCTGGGAAGCCCATCAGATGGTCTATTATCTGTAATATAAAAGTTTTATAGTCATTTCATGTTTCCCACAATATCATATTCCCGAAGCTTTTGTTCACGATGTGATAGGACATTCATTCTTGGAATGGATCACGTGAATTGGACATAAGCGTTGTAGAAAGTTGATAAAAGTTGTTGAACTTTGCTAAACATTGTAGAAAGTTGTATAATATTGCACAAGATTTTGCTATTTTCTACGCGAAGCATTTTGCCATTTCCTACTATTTCAGAGTTAGTTCTTTTGTCTGGGGGATACTGACTATTGTAGCATGTACATCTACTACTTTATTATTTGTTCAAAAAGTATCATGCATATTTTGCCAATTTTCTTGTCTATAATTAAGAACATTTGTTTTTACTATCTCGTATTTAAATTTGATAGAACTTAAATCATTGTTTGCTTGTCTAAGAAAATATCATTGAGTAGAAGATTTATTTACAAAATATAGATATATCAAAATAAACGAAAAAAATGCTATTGCTAGTCAGCCTATTTTGATAATATCTATGATTCACTGGTAAGTTCTATATTTATTTAATAGTGAAACATATGTTTGATTGATTGCGTTTTTGGATGTAAAGGCTAATATCTTCATAAATAAAGTTGAAACGTAAAAGCGCTTAAACGTTTAAACGTTTAGTCGTTTAAGCGTATAATTCTAAGCAAAGCTGATCTAGAGGCTTTATTTTTTATAATCTCTTGATATGTTGGTTTTATAGCTTTTTTGTTCACAAGTTCAAACCCTTTTGAAAAAACTAATTCTTTAAATGCTTTTTTGACTAGTCTATCTTCTATACTATGGAAAGTGATGATAGAACACACTCATCATGGAGATAAAATATCAGCTAATTTACCCAAAAATATTTTTAAATTCTGAATTTCATTGTTGGTTTCTATTCTTATTGACTGAAAAATAATTGTAATAGCGGATTTCCCCAAACCGCATTCTCATAATATTTTTTTAAGATCGAATGTAGTTATAATTTCAGTTTTTTTTCTTGATTGAATAATTTTATCTGCAATTTCTCTAGCCTTGACAGCAGTAAAATCAGCATAATCTATAAATATTTTTTCTAATTGAGAGGATGAATATTTATTTACAATATCACGAGCTGAAATATTTTGTTCTTGATCAAATCTCATATCAAGTCAACAATTATAATTTATAGAAAATCAACGACCTCAAATTTTGAAATGATCCATATTTACTCAGAGGTCTAGAAGTATGAAGTCTGCCTTTCAATATTTTTGAACGACTAAATCTATATTGGAATATGAATCGTGAACAAAAGAAATTTGAAATTTGGAATTTGAAATTTGAGATTCTAGATTATTTTTCGCTACGAGTAACATATTGGGATCAAGATCCATTCAGATTAAGTTTTTAGTTTTGGAAGCAAGATGAAAAGAATGTCATCAATGTCAGAGAGTTCAATCAATGATTAGATTACAATTATTGGGACATGAATCGATTACTTCTTTTAGTAGAACTGGAACGTGGAGCATAATACTAAAGTGAAATGTTAAATTAGAATATTAACGGTTAAATTGTCATTCCGGTGTTATTGACGAAGTCTGCAACCGGAATCTTATAAATAACGATAGTAGATTCCGGCTGCAAAACTTAACGCCGGAATGACAGTAAAAAAGACTAAAGATAGTTTCTTTTATTCTGATTATGTTCGTCTAAAGTTTTAGCGTAATGAATATTTCAAGAAGAATCATGCAAATAAAACACGTAGTCAGTATTATTATAATTTAATGTTGCATTGATAGTATCAAATGATGGATTGGAAATCGGCTGTGGGACAAATTTAGCATTTCATCTAGTATTGTATGGATTATTAATGTCTGAAAGTTTAGAAGAGATAAAAGCTGGCGTGCAAGATTCATAAGCTTGTTTATAGCCATAACATAGTGTAATATCCGCGTCTATTCTCATTCAGATTTTGATTCTATTGAGAAGTATTCATGCTACTGTGGATTTGTTGGAGCTATTTCTCTCTTCTTTTTCTACTACACTAGCGAGTAAAATAAATTTATAAAAATCTAATGGAAAATTCTGACTAGAAATATTGGACCATACCTTATCATTGAATGCTTGCAATTGTAGATAAACCAGTTGGTCTATATAATCTTTTTCAACATCTACATTGTAAGTATCTGGATATAGAAATCACTCTAGAGAAGAGATATTTCATGCTTGTGCGAGAAATGGATATTTAGAAATATATTTGGAAATATAAATAGGATCTGTGACAAAAGAAATATATTCACCAGCGTTGATAAATCATTTTTTTGTTAGGTCTGCATCTATATCGTATATACTTCGTCATTCAAGTACTGTATAACGAGAATAGTTAGTCTGAGGTCAAGATTGGATTATTTTCAAGAAAGATGACGGTGAATATGATCATGAAAAATAATAATTTCAAACTTGTATCTTGGAAAGATCTATTCATTTATGAGTGAATAAATAAATTTTGATTCTCAGTTGTTCTGATTTAGAAAGTTTGGATGCAAATGTTTGGAAATTATCTCACTGATTGATAGTAATTTTAGAATCTAGGGAAATAGATCAGAAAAAAAATCTATATCAAATTATTACAAGAATAAGTAGTACTATTCGTCTTCAGATTTTTGGTTTGGACTTACTTGTCATTTTAAATTTTTAATGATAAATTTTTAATATATGTGATAGATTTATGATTTATGAATTATGAATGAAATGCGAGTATTTTAATTATTCGTTTAAACGATTCAACGCTTAAACGTTTTTTAAAAAACATCTTGAATTGGATAATTTTATTTATATAAGTCAATTGACAAATAAAAACCTAATGTTAAACAAGCAAATAAAAAAATTATGAAACAAAATCCTATTTTGGGAACTGATTTTCAGATTCCTGGATTAAAGAAGATTTATACGGGTAAGGTCCGTGATGTATATGAATATATACATAAAGGTACTGTATATTTCATCATCGTAGTAACAGACCGCATCTCTGCTTTTGATGTGGTTTTGCCAAAAGGGATACCCTATAAGGGTATGGTACTCAATCAGATTGCTTCCAAATTTCTTGACATGACAGAAAGCGATGTTATGGAAACCTGGAAGATTAGAGATATTCATCCTATGGTAACTGTTGGATTGAAAACCGAACCAATCATGGTTGAAATGATTGTTCGTGGTCGTTTGACTGGAAGTCTCTGGCGTGATTACCAAAAAGGTATCCGTGAAACCTGTGGAATCGTACTCCCTGATGGAATGAAGGAATGGGATGAATTCCCCGGTGGCCCCATAATAACTCCTACTACAAAAGCAGTTACAGGCCATGATGAGAATATTTCTCCTGAAGAAATCGTCAAACAAGGCCTCGCAAGCCAAGAGCAATACGAAATTATGGCCGAATTTGCAAGGCTTCTATTTGATATGGGGAGTGCCTTTGCACGTAAAATGGGGTTAATCCTTGTGGATACCAAGTATGAATTTGGAACTTACAAAGGGAGAATTTTCCTCAACGATGAGATTCATACGCCGGATTCATCCAGGTATATCTACATGGAAAGTCTTGAGCAACTGCTTGAAGCTGGTCAATCGCCCAAATCACTGGACAAAGAATTTGTCCGTCAATGGTTGATGAAACAGGGATTTAAGGGAGATCCTGGACAAATCGTACCGGAAATGACTGAAGAGTTTGTACAACAAGTTTCAGATCGCTATCTGGAGTTGTACCGAAACATCATGGGTGAAGAGCTGAGGCAGATTACATACAGCCAGGGAAGCATCGTATCTGCCATTAAGGGATTTATCGAAGGTTTGGTGTAATCAAAACATTCCAAAACTAAAACTATTCAAATTCTAGCTTCGATACAAGCACTATAAATCGTATAAGACTAGAATAACAGAAAAGAGACTCTGGTTTTTTGCCAGAGTCTTTTGCTTTAGTCTCTTTTCTCTTTTAAAAAAATATACTTGACTTTTGTTTACTAATTTTTATAATATCAGTGCACAGGTGAATAATGGATGTTAAATCAAAGTGATTATTCATCCCCTGCTCAAAATTTTTTCGAGAACTGTTTTTTGGATCCACACTGCTTAACGGTGCAATATACAAAACAACAGTCTACCCTAACATTATAGGATAGGTTGTCTTCTTGTATATTATATCGAGTGCATGTGTGGATTTTTTGTAAGAGTAGATATCTGCGACGGACTGCAAGACTACTGATACATAAACAACACAAAAACTCTAGCATGGAAATGTATATCTGCGACGGACTGCAAGAGCATTTGCATCATCATACAAGGACAAAGAAAAAATTTCCTAAAAATAATAGGGTGTAAACTATTTTTATACTCTATTTTTTAAAAACTATGGAAAAAAGAACATTTTTAATGTGAGGTAAAGACCTTGAAATGCAAACTATTAAAGAAATTTTGGATCAGAATTGAGAAAAAGTTTTGGATAAAGGTTTGTGACGATGAGCAAAAATTGATGCTTATCAAGAAGATTTAAAAGAAATCGTTGATCAAGATCTCTATGCTTGTGAACTACAGTGAGCTGGTGAATGAGATTACTCTAATGTAAAATCACTTGATCATCACTGAGCAAGAGCTCATGAAAAGGCTACAATTTTACAAGTGCTTGATATACTGGGTCAAGAACCAAGTATTGAACATAGACTGATAGCTGCTAATGATAGTGGTTATATACCAGCTATGATAGAACTTTTGAAATCTGAGTGAATCACTGATGAAAGTGAAATACAAAAAATGGTTTCACTGATAAGATTCAAAGATAGACAGGCTCAATGAATATCTCAAGAACAAGAAGATCAAGCTCAAGAAGCTATATCATCAAAAGAAGAATTATTAAACTGAAAATTGACTGTGCTAAAATTGCCACATAGCAAGTGTGCTACGGTGACTGATAGACTATTTGGAAAGTATCAAAACTTATTGGTATTGTCATGAGATGGTGAAGTAAACTTCTATGGTGATGGTAAAATGTGTGAGGATCTTAAGATGAAATTTGAATGACGAAATGGTTGATCATGACTAGGTGTAAAGTGATGAAACGCTTACCGAGGATGATATCCAAAACATGATGAAGTTCAGGATTTTGTAATGGAAAGTTTAAAAGAATAAAGAATATTGTAATACATATAATCTAGTAGCAGCACTGTATTTCTTTGCTGTCTACTAGGTTTAGAAAATATTTTATAATTTAAAAATTAAAAAATGGAATTAACAGATTTTATAAATTCATGTAATAAAAAATTTAATTGTTGTCATTGTTGAAAAGAGATATCATGATGATTCGCTTATTATTGATGATGAATAACATCTGAAGACGCATTGAAAAGACATGAAGAAGAATGTGAAGAAAATCCTAAAAGCAAAAAATGAATATTAAAAACATTTATATTAAAATGTCAGAAAAGTGCTGATGTTTATAATTGTTTAAATTGTAAGCATTTCCAGAAAGGATGTGAAGGAAGTAAAAAATAGAGAAAAACTTTATTTTAAAAAATAATTTTAAAAATATTAAAATGGAATCGATTAATAATAATCAAGAATTAATATCAAAGTCTAATGATATAAGTCTGGATACATACGACGATAATATTCTTAAATGTCTTTTGTTTAAAGGAGAACTATGAAAAGAAGTAAGACCATTATTTTTCTATAAGTGACTTGGTAAAGATATAGTGAATGCAAGGATAGTATCTTTGTGAGCTTGTAATTTTGCATGTCCTTATTGTAAGAGAGATTGACAATTTAGAGATGACGACTGAAGTATAATAAGCTCTGTAAATGTAAGTATATGAGATATCAAAAAAGTAATAAATGATGCTACGCAAAAATGACAAATAGTTCGCTTTTCTGGTTGAGATCCTGTAGCATATCCTGAAGAAGTATTGGAATTAGCTAGATATATAAGTGATAAATGAAATTCTTTTTCTATAGCGCATAACTGAAGTTCTCCAATTTTTGTAAAAAAATTATTGGATTATAATCTAGAATCTGCTGCAATAGATTTAAAAGCTACAAGAAATGAAATTAATATGCGTACATGATTGAATAATGGTAGTGGATCTAGAATGTATGATAATAGTCTGATGACACAAAAATTACTTAGTTCAAACTGAGTATTACTAGACATCAGAACTCCAATTTTTTCATCTACGACACTAGATGTTTTGATAGAACTAGCAAGAGATATAGTAAAAACTAATGAAAAAAATTTAAACAATGTATTTTGGACTTTGAGGATTTATAAGCCAGTTGAATGATGTGATCGAAAGGCACCAGCTACAAAAGAAAGTATAATATGGATGATAAAAGAAATTAAAAAAATATATCCAGAATTGAATATATGACTAAGAGCAAAATGGGAAAAATGAGGATTTTTGTATTTTTAACTTGGGATATAAATTTTAAAGATTTGTCTGATTAAATTATAATTTAAGTTGAGAAATAATAATTTAAAATATTAAAAAACAAACGTCTGGATAGTATACTAAAAGAAAGTAGATTTATAGCAGTATTGTTGAGAAAGGTTTTAGATGTCAATCAAGTAGTATAATAGAAAAAGACGCTGAATTTTTACTCAGCGTATTTCTCGATATTTTTTTTAAATAATTTCAATTATCTTAACTTTTTTATCTACGAATTTATAGAGTTTAGCTGGTCTATATTGTACTCATATTTCTTTTTCTCAAGTTTCTTTGATGATATGTAAACTATCTATTTTTTTTCTAAAATTCCTTACATCAAATTTTTTGTTTAATATAATTTCGTAAACTTTTTGTAATTCTGAAAGAGTAAACTTTGCTGGTAAAATAAACTGAGAAAGATTGGTATATTCCATTTTCCATTTTAATCTCTGTATAGCATATTCAATTACTTTTTTGTGATCAAATCCCATTTTGGGTAATGAAGCTATCGGGAAAAACTTAACTTCTGATGTGTAAGATCAGGCTTTTATAAATATATTTTCTCTAGCAACAAGAGCCATATAAGCAACCGTAATCACCCTTCATCTAGGATCTCTACGAGGATCTGAAAAAGTATAAAGTTGTTCTAGATAAACATTTTTTACATTTGTTTTTTCTTCCAATTCTCTGTAAGCAGCAGTATCACAATCTTCATTATCAAGGACAAATCATCATGGAATAGATCGCTGATTTTTGAAAGGATCAATGTCTCTCTTGATAAGTAAAACGTGAAGTTGATCTTGTATAAGAGTGAAAATCACATTGTCTACAGTTACAAGGATTTTTTGTTTTATCATTTTATAAAAAGAAGAATTTAAATATTAATCTGAGTTTAATTTTTTTTTAATAGAAATCAATATTTGTTTGGATTACAATAAGAAATAAATTTATTTTAAACAAAATATTTATTTATCTTTTATTTGTACTTTTGCCTTGAATCAAAAATAATCTAATCAATAGCTTGGGACTTTTCCCGCCCCAAACCCCAGGACCAGTTTTTTTAGCTTGATCCAAAAAAACTGGACAAAAAGATCAAGAAAAATTATCTGCCATGTTAATTTTTCTTGGTATTACTATTCATATAATATTTCCAGCTATAATTAGATGCGTATATATTGCTATGAGTAAAAAGTTTTTTAGCAATAATCAAAAATTTATGTAGCTAATGTTACTCAAACAAATTGTGCTGCGTCTTTAGCTATCATAGTAATACTGACATATTTATATAGCTGGAAAGTTTACACAGACTAAGCAAGACAAGGCCGAATAAAATGGTCTGGAACCCGAACAGTCGGGGCGAGGTAAATCACAGCAAAACGTTATTGTGTTTAACAGAATTCTAATAAATTTGGGAAACGAAACGAAGAATATAATGGTAATTAATTATATCCTTCATTCAATTCAGGATGACATTTATTTAATCGTCGTATCCTTGTTCATCAAGAGTCATACCTACTATGGCTTCATCAACTGGAAGATCTCAGTTTTGTACTTGAGGATCCCTATTGATATAAACAAACATAGGCATAATCATGGGGACTCTACCTATAATTTTTGTAATATATTCTCATAGTATTTCTTTTATATTTTTGAGGTTGTCTTTGATATCCATATGCTTTTTACGATTATCATTATATTTTGATCTAGCATAATCTACTATCTGAGTATGGATTGTTTTGACTTCTGAAGAATACACAAATCATCTAGATTCAATCTGGATATTTCAAACAAGTTCTTGAGATTTTGTATCTACTTTGAATATCAATGAAACGATACCATTTTGAGCCATGATATGACGAGCCTTGATCACATATTCTCATGACATATGTCATTGTCATTTACCATCTATCATCACTGTATCTAGCTTCATAAGCTTGTCTGACATGATGACTACATCATCATACATCTCTATTACAGTTCAATTTTTTAATAGCATCAAAATATTTTCATCTGGTATTCATAGGTCAAGAGCAAGTTTTTTGTGTGCATATCTATGTGTCATTTCATCAAAGAATGGAAGAAAATATTTGGGTTTTGTAAGACTCAAAAATAATTTGTGATCTTCTGCAAAACCATGTCAACTTGTATGAACATCCATTTCATTATTAGTTACGAGCTCTACTCATTGTGCCAACAAATCATTCATCATTTTATTGATAGCTAATTCATTTCAAGGAATAGTGGATGATGACATCAGAATTGTATCTCATTTTTTGAGTTGTATCTGTGCGTGTTCTCATCTAGACATCCTTGTAAGAGCGGCAAATTCTTCTCATTGAGCTCATGTACAAAGTATCAATACTCTTTCGTCTGGCATATTGTTTACGTCATCGTCTATCTTGCGAATCATTCATTTGGGTTCTTGAATATAGCCTAATTCTTTACATATATCTACATTGTTTACCAAAGATCTTCCTGCCAAAAACACTACTTTATTGTATCTGATAGAACTATTGATAATCTGGATTACTCTACCTATATTGGAAGCGAATGTCGCTATTATAATTCTTCATTTTACGTCTCTTATCTGTTGTTCTAAAGTTTCTCAAATTAATTTTTCTGACTTTGCTCGTCATGGATTCTGTGATCATAGAGAATCTCATATATAAAGCTTCACTCACTCTGTGCCTATTCTAGCTATTTTAGCTAAGTCTGTAGGTCTATCTATAGATGGAGTATGATCTATTTTGAAATCAGCTGAATCAAAAATAATTCATTTGGGTGTCTGTATAGAAACAGCCATAGTCTCAGGTATATTGTGATTTACTCTAGCAAATTCTATACCAAATATTCCAAGTTTGATAAAATCATAGTCTGGATCTACTATCTTGTATTTTATAAGATTTGCTTTTTTTTGATCATCAAATGTTTTTTTGATAATACCGATGCTCAATGGAGTAGTATAAATTGTAGGATAATCTAGTTCTGGTAAGATATCTCTAAATGCTCAAACATGATCTAAATGTCAGTGAGTCACTATGATTCATCTGATTTTAGATTTATTTTTTTTGAGATATGATATATCTGGGATGATATAATCTGCTCATAATTCTTCATTAGCTGCAAATTCCATACCAGCATCCACTATTATAATATCGTTTTTGTATTCTATAACCAAACATTGTCATACCTGTTCAAGTCATAATAAACTGATAACTCTCACTGGGATTTCATCTTTTTTTATAAGCTTACGTGGGTCATCTATTTGTGGTTTGGTATCTAATTTTTTTTGACGTATAAAAGCTTCTGATGAAAGTTTGGGACCTTTAGAATTGTTGTTGTAGTTTTGTCTACCTCTGTTTTTTGCGTTGTTTTGTGGTTTAAAATCGATAGAAACGTTTGTGTTTCAAATTGGGGGGTTCATAAATTAATAATGTTTAAATGTTAAAATGTTATAATGTTACAATGATGAAATGGTCAAATGATTCAGGATTTTTTGAAAGAATTGAGAATAAGGTGTAAAAAAAGGGATATACCTATAATAAGTGAAGAGACGGAAGTCTATTTAGAATGAATTTTGCGTAAATACAAACCAAAGACATGTCTGGAAATATGAAGCGCTGTAGCATACAGCACGATATTTATTGCGAATATTATCAAAGAATGGGATTGAATCATATATTCATCGGAAATATCTTATCCTACATACACGGCATGAATTAATAATATAAAACAAAGCTGATTAACAAATATTGTTTTATATCCCTTTGATGTAAACAAAATAAATCTAAGAAAACTCGTGAACAAAAAGGTTGATTTTGCGTTTATTGATTGACAGAAAAACCAGTATGCTGGCTACTTGATGAAAATACAAAATATATTAAGAAGTAATGGAGTCATTGTTTTGGATGATGTGATCAGATATCGTAACAAACTATCTTCATTATACTGATATCTAGAAAAAAAGCAAATTAATTACAAAATAGTAAAAACCGAGCCATGAGATGGTATTATAATCATAGACTAAAAGTAGAAAGATAAAAAATAAATTAAGAGCTAGTTTCTGGGGCTACATCTTGTTCTAATGCAACTTTTTCTTCTAACTTTATTTTTGCTCATTCAAGTTCCAATTGGTCTATTTTTTTCTCTACTGAGTCATTTGTATACAATCGATATTCCATATCTTCAACATCATCACTTTCAAGTATATCCGGAGATTGGATGATTCAGAATTTTTTTCAATTTATAAATATTAGATAATTGAGTTTATTATCTTTTCAGATAAGACATGTTATTCTTTTACCATCTATATCATACTCTCAAGGATAATTGATTATATTATAATCTGATTTTGTATAAACCATATCTTCTCAGATATTAATATCCAAATTTATATATTTCTTATTTGGCTGAGTAAAAGCGTATAGAAACTTAGATTCTATAATGTATCCATCAGGATCGATTTTAAAATTTACCATATTGCTAATTTATAATTTAAAATTTTTGGTTTGTTATTTAAAAAAACTTGGATTGATAAGATGTAATATAATTCATGAAGCTCATAATAAAGCTAATCCCATAATAACCTTTCAAATAATTTCTTTTCATTTTTTGAAATTGGATTCATTTATTCATCAAGAAGTAATCAATATTCATCATATAACTATCATAACAAATGAGAATATAAGTATAACAGTAATCATAATTTTACTAAGAGATCACATAAGCTTGGGAAAAGCATTTAGTGCATTTACTCTTGTTGTATTATTTGAAGATGCTCCACCATCCATTTCTATACAATCTCATATGAAAGGGACTACTGTATTTAATTTAATTCCACAACATCATTGGGATGGATCACAGACACATTTAGTATGAGTTTCATCTGCCATTTTTCAAGATCAACAATCTGCACAAGTATATGATTGTCATGATAAAACTCAATACTGAGCTTTTGATCATGTACATTGATTTGGCACTGGGTCGCAACATCATCAAGAAAAGATATGTCATGGATAGGCAGAACAATCGTCTAAATTTGCTCATGTTGCTGGTTTTGTACATCAAGCAGGAGCGTCACAACATCATTGTCAATCAGGGATATATCAGGGAGTTTTACAGGTTCAATCTGGATTTAACCCACACTGAGGAGGAATACAAATTTTTGTACAACATCATTGTCAATCTCATGTCCATCATGAATTACAAGTTCAACTAGTTTGCTCAGGGACTGCTGGATTTACACATATAGAGCGACAACATCATTGTCAATCTCATGTCCATCATGGATTACAAAATCAATCTGATTTAGGCTCCGTACCAGCGGCACAACTAGGTCTACATGAGGTATTATTTATAACAGATTGAGTATGTCCTCAATATTTTCAATCAACACAGGTAACACAAGGGAGTCAAAGTCATTTTAATTTATTTTGTATCGTTTGGACAGTGCTTGCATTTGAAGAACAATCATCACCTACACTTAGTCAATAAACATTTAACAAATATATAAGATTGGGATTTGCCATTAAAGTTGATTTTGTATTATTGAATCGTTGCGGTCATGCACTAGAATTACTAGCACAAGTTGTAGGCAAAGCTCAATTTCATGCTACACCATATCAAGACCACTGTCATCATGTTCATTTGATACAGGTAGTTGTTCATCATCAACTATTTCATGTTCATCATCAACTACTT
>Ga0172371_10001078_pt1 | contig 43217 bp, 37 predicted proteins | sample Lak12m_FD_114543 | JGI IMG/M metagenome (GOLD analysis project Ga0172371, IMG submission 114543) | Freshwater microbial communities from Kabuno Bay, South-Kivu, Congo - kab_022012_12m | ecosystem: Environmental > Aquatic > Freshwater > Lake | place: Democratic Republic of the Congo: South-Kivu... | reverse complement strand
GCTACAGCATCTACAATCTGGAAGTTCGAAAATCCGTGACCTGTGCCCAGATTGAGCTTTATGAGCGGCGCCTCGTCAAACTTGTCCAGGACCTTTAGATGAGCTTCCGCCAAATCGGTCACGTGAACATAATCCCTGACGCAGGTCCCGTCAGGCGTCGGATAATCATTCCCGAATATGACCAACTCCTTGTTCAGCTTCAAGGCAAACCGAACCACATTGGGGATCAGATGGGTTTCCGGCTCATGGTCCTCACCCAACCCATCTTGGGGCTCACAACCTGCCGCATTGAAGTACCGGAGCCGTGCGGACCGAATGCCGTAAGCGTGATAATAATCTTCCAGCATCCATTCGATGGTCAGCTTTGTTCGTCCATAGGGAGAAATCGGATTCGTCGGATGATCTTCACGCAGAGGAAGCTGCTGCGGCACACCGTAAACAGCGCATGTGGAAGAAAGAACTACCCGGTCGTGATTCGTGGCCCTCATGGCTTCCAACATGTTATAGGCCGCTAGGATGTTATTGTCGTAATACTTTGCAGGATGTGTCACGGATTCGCCGACAAGGCAACTGGCCGCAAAATGGAAAATGGCTTCGTAGCGGTTCCCCGCTAGATGTCCCGCAAGAAACCCTCGGTCGCGCAGGTCGCCTTGGAGAAATTGGGTGCCTTTCACGGCGTCAGGATGACCTGTAGACAAATTATCAATGACCGTAACGTCAAACCCCGACAACGCGGCGAATCGAGCAAAGTGCGATCCCACGTAGCCTGCGCCGCCGATTACGAGAATTCTGTGGTTGGCCATGCAAAAAATGCTCGCTTCAATTCAGTGCCGCGAACTATAACATTAGGAGACATTTTTCGGCAAAAAATTAGCTTCTGAAAAAAACTCATCTTTATCGCAAAAACATAAGGGAGGCGCCAAATGTCATTTGAAATTACCGATGTCAGGGCACGTGAGATCCTGGATTCCCGAGGGAATCCCACGGTCGAAGTAGATGTAATTCTGGACGACGAATTTATTGGCCGCGCAGCCATACCTTCAGGCGCTTCCACCGGCGAACGAGAAGCCATCGAGCTACGTGACGGTGACGAAAGTCGGTACGGCGGGAAGGGCGTTTTGAAAGCCGTGGAAAACGTTATGGAAGAGATCCGGCCGGAGGTGCTGTGCCTGGACGCGTTCGACCAGCAGGGGCTCGACCGTACGCTCATTAATCTGGATGGCACGCCTAATAAAAGCAAATTAGGGGCAAACGCGATCCTGGGAGTGAGCCTGGCCGCAGCCAAAGCGTGCGCGGCAAGGTTGGAGGTTCCCCTGTATCGTTACCTGGGCGGCGTCGGCGCGGTGCGGCTCCCTGTCCCGATGATGAATATCCTGAACGGAGGCGCGCACGCAGACAACAATGTAGATATCCAGGAGTTCATGGTAATGCCTCTGGGCGCCTCCAGCTTCAAGGAAGGGCTGCGCATGGGCGCGGAGGTATTCCATGCCCTGAAAAAGGTGCTCAAGGGGAAAGGTCTCAACACCTCGGTGGGAGATGAGGGGGGCTTCGCTCCGAATCTGCAATCCAATGAGGAGGCCCTTCAGGTTATCATGCAGGCCATAGGCGAAGCGGGATACTCTGCCGGCAAAGACGTATTTATCGCTCTGGATCCGGCTGCCAGCTCATTTTTTGAAAATGGGTCCTATAACCTTGCCGCTGAAGGGGCAAAGAAGACATCAGCGGAAATGGTTTCTTTCTACGCGGATTATGTCGATCGTTATCCCATAGTGAGCATAGAAGACGGGCTGGCTGAAAACGATTGGGACGGCTGGAAGCTACTTACGGAAAAATTGGGCTCGAGAATTCAGATTGTGGGTGACGATATCTTTGTGACAAACATTGAGTTGCTGAAGAAGGGCATCGACTTGTCCGTGGCCAATTCCATTCTGATCAAGCTCAATCAGATCGGCACCCTGACGGAAACCATCGAAGCTGTGAGGCTTGCCGGCCGCGCGGGTTATACTTCGGTCGTTTCTCACAGAAGTGGTGAGACCGAAGACACCACGATTGCGGATCTGGCTGTCGCTCTTGGAACGGGCCAGATTAAAACAGGGTCCGCGTCGCGGACCGACCGCGTGGCCAAATACAATCAGCTCATGCGTATAGAGGAAGAGTTGGGTGATTCAGCCACATATGGCTGCCCGGAGTTGCTGAAGTAAAGACAGGGCCGTTCATATCCTTCGATTACATATGACTGTGGGAGCGAACAATTACCGATTGCTAACATTACTTACAGATATGAGAATGATAACATGTAGCTCATGATATTGATGGAACTTTTCCGATTCCTGAGGCTCCATTATGTCAGGCGGATATCGAAAGGCCAGTAGGGATGACTAGGGGCGCACGGCCGTGCGCCCCCGCGACGAGACCACGCCCAGAGTAGTTAGGACAAAACTTGGGCATGACCATAATCATAGGGAGGGGATGCTTATGAAAATGCCGAAACAATGGGGATTTATTAGCTTCAGATGGTGGGTCGTTCACTTTATCGGATTCACGCTCGTGTACACTGCTGGAAGACTGACAGCGATGCTATTAGCGAGGTGACCCATGATCCAACATATTTTGTTCCCGAAAGCCGGGTGGATAATTCTGCATGCAATTGCAATTTCCGCATTGTTCTTGCTCGGTTACTCAATTCATTTCTGATGGGGGGATCATGAAAGCGCAGCGTGCTCAGCTTTGGATAGCGCTCGTCGGCCTGGCGCTGGGAGCGTTCATGTTACATTACAGAATACATCCTCCACAGGAAGGTTTGACGCATTTCTGGGCCTCTCTATTTCCCGGCATTGACCTGATCGTGGTCAGCATTCTTTTTCTGTTCAGAGGCACGGCCGTATGGGCCTTGTTGCTCAATAGTTTCATAGCATACCTTGGTATAATTCTGATGTCCGATCTGAGTATTACATCCGCCCTCAAGGGAGCGATCAAGGTCAGCCCTTGGGAGCAACCATTTTCTTGGCTGCTGCAAACGATGCTGCCGGACATTCTGATTCTGATCGCGGATCTTTTGGTAGGAATGGCCCTGTACAAGATTATCGTGAGTTCCCCAAAAGAGGCTCGTTAAGACGGAAGGCAGCATCCATCAGCGCGTGGCTTTGATTATTTTTTGTTCCCGGGCTGGAGCCCGGGAACAAAGTGAAGAATAGTGTACGATGCGTTTAGAGTGCGCCACTTGGCGCAAATTAAGAAACGCTGCTCTCTGAATGAATTCAAAGCAGCTCATGCGGCATAAAAATGCCTCCTGCCAACAAACTCCTGCTATAATCTTCCTGGCGAGAGTTCTTACCTTCCGAGGTTCGGGCTTAGCCCGGATACCAGTGATTCAGGGTCAACGGCTTCGTGGGTACGACTGAGCGACCTTGCTCCCGCCGACAACAGAAAGCGTGTCGTTAGATCCATCGCAAATAAGAGTCGTTCGAGCGTCCCTGAAGAGTTTTTCCACGAAGTACTCCCTTGTAAGTCCATTGCCGCCCAGGATTTGAATTGCGTCACTCGTAACCTCTAAAGCAGCCTGGGTCGCAAAGGTCTTCGCAGCCATTGAGTACTCTATGCGACGCTTTTGAGGCTCCATCGGATATGACCAGTTGTGAACAAACGCTGCTCGGCAAAGCTGCCGACTAGCTTCCACCTTACGAAACATATCGAAAAGCTTCTGTTGCACGTTTGGGTGTTCAACGAGACGCTTTCCTCCCTGGACCCGCTCCCTTGCATAAGCGAGAGCCTCATCAAAAGCGGCCCGAGCCAATCCGGTGGACCACGTGCCCACCATGGGAAGTGTCATGCTTAAATGGGCTTCCAGAGCTGCCTCATAGTCATCAGGCCCTACAATCAAGGATTCCTTCGGCACGCGGACTTCGTCGAAAAACACCTCTCCCTGACACAGGTCCCGCGCGCCCACCATCTCAACAGGCTTGCCCTTGGAGATTCCCGGTCGGTCCAGCGAGAAGACAAACATACCGCCACCCGCGTGTCCCATCGAGGAATCGATCTGGCACATCAGGAGAATGCGGTTGGCGAGAGGTCCGCCGGAAACCCATGCTGATTTCTGGCCGTGAATCACATACTCGTCTCCATCCGGACGGGCTCGGCACTGGGCCTTAATGTTCGGGTCTCGGAAACTGGGGTAGCCGGCTACGAGAGTATCTGAGCCGTGATCAGGCTCAGTGATGGCCCAGCAGCCGATGTAGCTGGCATCCTTGCATTGGCAGTACGGAATCGTGAAGTTCTTGATGTGCTCCTCCGTCCCTCCCATGGCCACCGCTGCGTCCAAGCTCGTATTGAGGGTGAGGGTCAACCCGAAGCTCCCCCAAGCCAGCTCTTCCATTACCATCTGAATCTGGAGGGGAGTGAGGCCGGGTCCACCGAAGTCCGCCGGGAATGGCAGCTTATGGTAGCCCAACTCGTAGGCTTTTCGCATGAAATCCCAGAATGGTGATTCGGCGGCGAAAGCGTCCTCGGCGCTCATCCGGTCAAGCTGAATCGAAATGGGGCGCATGACCTCCCTCGCGAATTTGGCGGCGGTCTCCCGGAGAGCGATATCATCCTCGGACAAGTTCATGTTGAGGTCATAATATTCCATGATTTCCCTCCTTAATCAGGTATGTCAGAAGAAAAACAAAAACAAGAAACAGCTTTATCGCGTCGGATTTTTGGTAATGTGGCGCTTGTTCACAGATTTCTGCCGCTGGAAGCCTTTGCCGTCGGAAGGGGGTGTAGAGCGCCGTCTTTCGTCTCACTTATCCCACTTGAGGGTCCTTCGACCCAGGGCGAAACCAGGTTACCGGTCGGTAGTGGCGCGGCGCCATCCCGGATTGCTTGAATTCCGGATATCCCAGAACCATAGCCGTATGAATCACCCACGGATCCTCAAAGCCGACTCCGGACTTAACCTCGGGAATGGCGTTGGCCGCCACACCTGCAAAATTGGTCCAGCAGGCCCCAAGGCCAAGAGAGTTGGCCACGATATTCATATTCTGGCCGCAGATGCCGATGCTGAGAGCCGGATTATTCAGTTTAGGATGGGCGCCCAGGAAGATGACCGCCGGAGCGCCCAGGAACACTGGTAATTCTTTTAAAGCAACACATCGTACGCCATACTGGGTCCTTGGATCGAAAACACCTGTTTCCACAACCCCTACCATATTCATTACGGCCTCATCATTATTGAAAACCGGGAAAACGCCGGCCCAGAAGGCCTGGCAGGCTATTTCCAGCTCGGCCATCACCTCCGGATTAGTGACCACCGAGAATTTCCACGGCTGATGATTGCCGCCGCTGGGGGCAAAGCGTCCTGCTTCCAGCACACGAACTATGAGCGGTTCAGGGACTGGATCTTTCTTGAAATGTCTGACGCTTCTTCGCTCCAGTACCAATCGTTCCACATCGTTCCATTCGACCTGTTTTCCCTCCTCATCCCTTGCCGGGAGGGGCATCTTAACAGGAGGAGTCTGGGTATCGAAGAACCCCCCTTTCACATTGTAAACTCGCTCAATGGACAAGGCATCCGTCGGGCAGGCGATGGTACAGTTGAAGCAGGACATGCATACAGCGCCGTCTTTCATCTTAGGGTGATCGTCTTGGTCCATCTCCAGGCACTTAAAGGGGCAGTTCAGGATGCAAAGCCCGCAACTGGTGCACTTTTCCGAATCGGCCTTCATTACCCCAGGTTCGACACCGGTGGGCCGAATCATCGGCTTCACGTCTTCAAAAGTCTTTGCTTTTTCTTCCATGGTCTCAACTCCTGTTGGTATACTTTCATCTATGGAGGCTCTACGGTCATTCCCCCTTCGGCTCTATAATTTCAGTAAGGATCCCGAAATTTCCCTGGGGATGAATAAAGGCTGCTTTGAACCCAACGGCATTCACGATGCCAAGCACTTTGAGCCCCTTTGCCTTGAAATCCCCTAAGACCTGTTCAAACTGATCGACCTCCAGGGACATGTGGTGAATCCCTTCTCCTCTGTTCTCAATGAAATCTGCAATTAGACTTTCCGGAGCGAGGCTGGCGATCAATTCCAGACGCGCATCGCCGATTCCCAAAAGGGCTGTTTCGAATTGTTGATCTTCGTACCTGTCTCGTCGAATAAGTCTGCCGCCATAAATCTGCTCAAAAAAGGCCAGGGCTTTGTTCAAGTCTTTGACGGCAAGTCCTACGTGATTGATTTTTGTAATCATTCCATACCTTTCATCGGGCCAGAATATGAATCCCCGCAACAGCGCCGTGTTCCAGGTTAGTCACCAGGCCACCCAACATCTGGGCCAGACCGAGCTTGGCCTTCGGCGTCTGCCGAGCGCCGGCCTGGTCCCTCAGATGAAGGACAATCTCACATACCGTGCGGACCCCGGATGCGCTCAAAGGATGCCCGAGCGCCAGAAGCCCGCCGCTTGGGTTTACCGGTATTCTACCGCCAATGGCAGTGGCGCCGGAGCGCAGCAACTCCAGACCTTCACCGGGCTTGCAGAGCATGAGGTCCTCGTAGCGCAGGATCTCTTCGTTGGCAAAAGCATCGTGCATTTCCACTAGGTCGATATCTTTGGGATCAACACCGGCCATTTCGTAAGCCGCCTTCGCGACCTTTACGCCTACGGGCGAGGCGCAAATATCTTCCTGGACAAATCTATATTCCGCCGAACACAGGGCGGATGCCAGAATCCTTATTGGGTGGCTGGTATGCCTTCGGGCTACGTTCATAGAACACAGGATGGCTGCAGCGGCTCCATCGGTATTAGGACAGCACATGAGAAGAGTAATCGGGTCGCAAATCATGCGGGAAGCCAGGACCTGCTCGACGGAGAACTTCTTCTTGTATTGCGCCTGAGGGTTAAGGCAACCGTTATTGTGGTTTTTGACTGACACCTGCGCAAAATCCTCCACAGTAGCGCCCTGCTCCATTTGTCGTCTCGCTACCATGGCGAACATGGCGGGCATAGTCAGCCCGAGGCGCCCATCGAGGTCCGATTTTTCCGGCGGGATCAATTTGCCGGCTACCGGACTGGTGGTCATGGATTCCACACCCATGGCGATACCCACGTCATATCGGCCGTCCGCAATTTCTTTCCAGGCCCCACGAAAAGAGGTGGCCCCTCCGGCGCAGGCATTTTCAACGTTGATCATCTCGACGCCTCGAATACCAACCTCTTTCAACACTCCTTGGGCAGTGCAATTTGCGTCGTACGCCCTGGCGCAATAGGCAACCTGAATCGCCCGTGGTGAAATCCCACAATCGGCAATTGCCGCCTTCACCGCCTCGGCTCCGAGGGAAGCCGCGGATCGCCATGGGAACTTCCCGAACACGCTTTGCCCGACCCCTATGACCGCTACTTCTCGCATCAAAAGTCTCCTCTCGATGTGACCGGTCTGAACTTGTATCCCATGATCTGCCGATCTCCCTCTTTCCATAATTCGTCAATGTAGATTTCCATATCCATCCCGATCCGATACGGTTCCCCCTCGACTAATTCCAGTGGGGCGAAGACACGTATACCCTCGGGCAGATCGATGAGTCCCACCGAGTACGGCGGCTCAAATTGCGAGGAGGGCATCCGGCAAATCGTGAAGGAATAAAGTTTCCCGACACGACTTAACGTGACCTCGTTCAGGTCCTGAGCCAGGCAATCAAAACAGAAATCGGCCTTGGGGAAATGTATCCTTCCACAGGAGAGGCATTTATTGCCGACTAACCTTCCTCCATCATCATCCTGCACGAAGATTCCTTCCCAAAATGGAACCACCTCTGGCATTACTCCTCCTTATCTCCACCAAGATTCCTATATGGGTTCAATCATGAACAGCTCGTTTTCAGGTCGTAATCCGAATTAGTCACTTCGGCTGGGTATATTCCCGCCGAATCTGTTCGGATTGGTCATCTCTTTACTTGGAAGCCTGCTTTCTCGCGATCCCAAGTGTTCGGGGTCACACCGGCCTCTCGCAATTTGCCCTTCTGTATCTTTTCGTTGGGTGTTTTAGGAAGGATCTCCGCAAACTCCACGTACCTCGGGATCGCGAAATAGGGCATACGGTCGACACAAAAGGCCAGTAATTCTTCCGGAAGCAATTTTTCGCCTTTTTCACAAACCACGACAATTTTTACTTCATCCTCGGAGAGTTCCGACTTCACGGAGATCGCAGCGGATTCCGTTATCTTAGGGTGTGAATTGACCACTCTTTCGATCTCAAAGGATGAAATGTTTTCCCCTCGCCTGCGAATGTAGTCCTTCATCCGGTCCACAAAGAAAAGGTACCCGTCATCATCGAGATAACCTCCGTCACCAGTATGATAGTAATGATTCTTCGTCAGTTGCACCGTATTTTCCGGGTTTTTCCAGTAACCCAGAGAGGTGATCCACGGCATCCGTCCCCGAGCGACAATTTCTCCTACCTTCCCCGGAGGCAAGGGGAAATCGTTCTCATCGACGATCTGGACCTCGAAGCTTTTAGTCTCCTTCCCGCAGGAACCTTTCTTCGGTTGGTCGTAGGGGTCGTAGCTTATAATCGCCACCTCAGTCAGCCCATAGCCTTCAGTCACTTTAAGATTGAACCTCTTCTGAAAATCATCATAGATGGATTCCGGCATGGGGAAGGCTGCGCAAATACGGACGGGGTTGTCCGCGTCATCCGCTTTCCGAGGTTGGTTATAAATGAAATTGGCCATAGCACCCAAAGAGTTGAATATAGTAGCTTGGGCTTTTCTGATCTGATCCCAGAACCTTGTGGCGCTGAATCGTTCATAGACAACAACCTTGGCGCCCATCAGCATAGCCGGGTAGATACATAAGATTCTTGCGTTGGCATGGAAGAGGGGTAAACAGGTAAAGAAAACATCATCGGGTTTGGCTTGAACTGCATCAATGTATTCCAGGGCCGAATGCGCTATTTTAGTGTGGGGATCCATGACCCCTTTAGCCGGACCGGTTGTGCCTGAGGTATAAAGGATGGTCTGAATGTCCGTCGGTTTGACATCGACCTCTGGTGTCTCCGGGGAGCCGGTGATTAACTCATCGTAATTAACCCAATCAAACTTGAGTTCCTGAGTTTTCTCGATGGTTGTCGCGTTCGAGCGGACCACGACTTTTTCCAGATTTGGCAGGTCGTTCTGAATAGGGATTAGTCGATCTAAGAGGTCATGCCCTATAATAAGCGCTTTCGCGTGGGAATCGGACAGCTGGTGGGACAGAAAATATCCTTTGTTGGCAAGATTAATGGGAACATCAATGGCCCCGGCCTTTGAAATCCCGAACCAGACGTAAAGGCATTCCGGGGAATTGGGTAGGAATAATGCCACCTTGTCGCCTTTTTGTACGCCGAGGTCAATTAGTCCGTTCGCGATACGGTTCGCTATTTCGTTAACCTTTTTGTAAGTTACCGCTTCTCCCTCTTCGTATTGAAGGAACACCTGATCAGCGCAGGTGATGGCTCTTTCATCCAGGATCTGTCCCAAGGTCCGGTAATATGCAGGATAACCCTCCATTCCCAAAATCCTTTCCTATCTTTAGTCCTCGCCAAAGTCTTACCGAAAGTAACCGGCCAGCCAGTATCTTCAAGCTATATCTCTCTTTGTCTCACTCGGAGTGTCATCTCGCGCTTCACTTTTTGGAAGACTTGCGATTGCTCCCGAATCATCACCGGTGACTGCTCTGTGCAGCCATCAAGTTGACAGGAGTCTCACCTCTCTTGATGAGAACTCGCGGAGCGGTCTCTTTCGCAAGCGCGCAACCTACAAATGCAACGGCGGAACAAGCAACAACCACCCACATCGTAGCCCCCAGTCCATACACGTCCGCTATTCGCCCGCCAAGGGCCGGAAACACGGTCGCTCCGATGATCTCGCCCAACCCTTGAGGTACGGCTACGGCGGTTGCAGCAATAGTAAATGGCACGCTCTCCGTTGGAACGATGACCAGGTAGAGTGGATAACTGGATAGGCCGGCGCAAAAAAGCGCGAAGTAAGCTGCCAATAGCGCTCCACTCGTACCAACAGGGGCGGTGGCGAACAGCAGACCTCCAAGAGTGCCCAAACCGAAGAGGATAAGTAACATGGGCTTGCGACCCACCCGGTCGGACACGAGGGGAGCGACTATCTGCAGAATAAAGCAGAGGAGTCCACCGCCGCTCATTACGTAACCGGCTTGCACGGGGGTCATTTTATGGACTTCGCAACAAAGAGAGGGCACGAATGTGAAGAGGACCCACAGATAGGCCATCGTAAAAATCGCGACAATGGTCATAAGAATAATGTTACGATACTTGAAGACATGCCAGATCTTGAACTCCTGATCCCCGTGAAGCAGAACCTTTTTGCCGGTTTCCTCCCTTACCCTAATGTTCTCGGCAACCGAGGGCGGTTCCCTCATGAATCGAGCCATCCACAGCACGAGGATAACTCCAGGCAGAGCTATCAATACGAATCCGTAACGCCAGCCGACTGAGGTCAGTAGGTACCCCGCAACGATTGGACCGATGGCCATACCCAGCAGTGGAAAAAAACTCTGGGTTAGCCCCATCCAAAGCCCTCGTTTTTCAGGTGGCGACTCCTCGGAAATCGCGGCGAAGCTGGGACCGTAAAGGCTGCCGAAGAAGAAACCCATCAGCCCACGCAGGAAGAACATCTGGCCGAACGTTTGAACTAATGCCGTAAATCCGCTGAATGCATGTTCACAGAGGTTTGCCCAGACCGACCCCTTTCTTCTGCCGTAGTACTCGGAAAGAGGTCCTATTATCCAAGCCCCGATGGCGACTCCGATCCCGGATACCGTGATTATGAGCCCAAGTTGTGTGAAGTTGAGCCCGAGTTCATGCATGAAACCGGGGGCGGCATACCCGACCATGAGTCTGTCGAGACCCGCAAGACCCCAGGTCAGCCCGAAAACCAAACTAAGTTTGCCGACGTAATGGTTAGTCATGGCCTCCATTCCTCCTTATCTTATTCGTGAGTGGTCCTCGTCATAAGCTTGTCGGATGCTCTTGCCATTCTGGTTAGAAATAGGGACAAACCTCTTTGGTATTGTGGTTTGAGAGTTTAGTTCGGTCTAAAGGGAAGTCGAATGTTCGTGACCATAGCGCGGGGTGCGCAAGGCTGTCAAGAAAAATCGAACGGGCGTTCGATTTAATTTCGCGGAATCGTCACGGATCACATTGCGGTCGTGGCCGTAGCAGCCTGCCATGGGAATGGCCTCGCCATTGGCATGAACAGCCGATTCCTCGCGTGCTGGCTCGTTCCTCGGGAGGCAGCCTTAGAGTTCCGGACGATTGAGCTGGAATGGACGGCGGTGGAGATCTGTTGGATGTTTACACGAAAAACTGGATTGACAGTGTGTGGGGCGCCCATTAGTATTGGACAGGACCTTCAAGCATCCGATTCAGGCGGGTTCAGGGCTTCACACGACGCCATTGTGCCGTGGAGCACGAATTTCACCATTTCGTCACCGATCCGGTCGAGCGACATTCTTCCGTCGGCCTTATACCACCTTGTGTGCCAATTTATTACGCCGAGAATGTTGAACGCGAGTAGGGTGATGTTCTCGTGATTAATAAGCCCTAAGGACTTGAGGCGCTGTAACTCTTCGCGATACAAGTCCAGAATCTCGATCTGGAACTCCTTTGTGATTCTGGCAAGATGTTCCTCGTCGAGGAACAGTATTTTGGACTCCCTTTTGTGCACGTCGAGCAGGAGTCCCAGATGTGTCCTCAGCAGCAGTCTGAACTTTTCCACCGGATCAAGATCTTTTTCCGTAACCTGGCGCAAACGCTCTACAATCTTACGGCTCGTCCGATCCAGGATAGCCATGAGCAAGCCTTCCTTGCTGCCGAAGTGGTAGTAGATGTTGGACATGGTGGTGCCAACTGCTTTGCCGATATCGCGGACAGAAGTGCCTCTAAAACCATTGCTGGCGAAGAGGTCAATTGAAGCATCCAGAATTCTTTGGGCTAGTCTGTTGGTCTTGACCATGATTTCTCTGCCACCTTTGGACTTTTCGACCACACCATGGGAATGAGCGAGTGGCTGTTACCTTTACCGAACAACGAGTCGGAGGTCAAGTGCGGTCCATCCGTTTGACATGACTCTCGAAAGCCTCACCGGCTGGCAACGTGAAGCGTCAGCCTCGGCCTCAATGTCTTGGATGTTATTTCCACCCCAAAAGGACCTTGCGGCGTTTGCATTTGTCTGGGTGCTTTCTGGCGCCCGCTCGGGGATTTCCGGCGCTTGCCAGGAACCTTCTCAGCAGAGGCCATTACCATGACCGGAACGTAGTCCGGGCGCTTTGCTTCACCACAGGCGCACGGTCGCTGTCCGGCCTTGTCCGGATGGCCGCGTTTGTAGAGGTGTGGAGCACTTGTGCAGAAGGTCGGTAATCAGCGTCTGCCATGGGGTCTCCAGTTTACCGACTTGCCATTCCGCTCAGATTCTGTCATTTCTTTTGAGTGTCAGCCGCTTCCTGAAGGAGGTGTAGAATCGCTAACAGGAAAAAAGAGTCCATGTCCAAACCTTCGAGGAAGGCGGCCGTGCCGGGTGATCCTGACCAACTGAAAGCTGCTTTTGCTGTACACAAATACCTATTGTCCGACAAGGCGGCTACAGTGCTGTTCCTGGCTGGTTGTCTGGAAAAGCCGGTTCTGGTGGAAGGCCCGGCGGGCGCAGGAAAAACGGACCTGGCGCGAGTGTTGGCAGGAGCGCTTGATCGCAGGCTGATACGTCTCCAGTGCTACGAAGGCCTCGATGAAGCAAAAGCCCTGTACGAATGGCAATACGGCAAGCAGTTATTGTACAGTCAGATACTCAAAGAGAAAATCGGCGACATCATTGCCGGTCAGCGCGGGCTGGCCGAGGCCATGGACCGCGTTTTCTCTTTTGATGACATCTTCTTTTCAGAACGCTTCCTGCAAGCTCGGCCTCTACTCCAGGCCATACAATCCCCCGATCCGGTGGTTCTCCTGATAGATGAGGTGGACAAGGCTGACCCCGAGTTCGAAGCATTTCTCCTGGAAGCGCTCTCCGATTTTACCGTGAGCATACCCGAGATTGGCACGATAAAGGCAGCGACAATTCCGAGCGTTATCCTTACCAGCAATAACAGCCGAGAACTCAGTGACGCGCTGAAGCGAAGATGTCTGCACCTCTTCCTTGATTTTCCTCCTCCGGAAGTCGAGTTGGAAATAGTTCGACTCAAAACGCCCGCTCTTAAAGAGACGGTAGCGCGCCAAGTGGTTGCCGTGGTGGATCGATTGCGAAAAATGTCCCTGAAAAAAAGCCCCAGCATCAGTGAGACTCTGGATTGGGCCGCTGCCTTGGTATCACTGTCTGTGGAAGATCTCACGGATGAGGTTCTTGAGGAGACATTGAGCGTGGTCCTTAAATACGAGCTTGACCTGAGCCGTGCGCGTGAGAAAATGTCCGAGTTGAAACGAGCGCTTGTGTGAACCGGGAGTTAGTGATGCTTTCGGACCAAGAGTTAATACACGTTCAGGCAGCGGTGGAAGCCATGACCGGCCCCGTAACCATCACAGTCTGCAGGGCTGGCATGGATGATCCTTTTGAGGCGAAACTGGCCAATATAGCGGCGCAGATCTCCGGCGTTTCCATGAACAGGATAAAGTTGGAGGAATCCGCGGAACCAATACTCCCCGGAAAACCTTCGTTGACCCTATCCGGCGTACAGCCCGGCAACATACATTATCTTGCCGCTCCGGAAGGTCATGAATTTAAGCCATTTTTGAATGCCTTGACGTGGCTCGGACGAGCGGGCGAGCCTCCGATTGCCGCTTTGCGCGAAAGCCTGGACTCTTTAACTGACCGAAGCGAAATAATGATTTTGATTGCAGACACCTGCACATACTGTCCCCATGTGGTGGAGTCCGTGTTGGCTATGGCGTTTCACCAGCCGCTGATTACAGCCCTTGTGGTGGATGCGATTCAGTTCGGCGCCTTGGCCGAACGTTTCAAGGTCAAATCGGTCCCTACCACGATCATCAACGATGGAAGGACGGTGGTGGGGCAGGTCAGTATCGACCAATTGGTGGGCCATCTTCTCAACTCACAAGGGCCTGAATCGCTGACCGTCGATCTCGATTCAATGATTCAAAGCGGACGAGCCGAAGACGCAGCGGCCCTGCTATGCGCGAGTAAAAAACCGCGTGCGATCCTGCCCTTGTACATTTCAAAAGAATTTTCCAAGCGCATCGGCGCTCTCGTTGCACTCGAAGAAGCTTTGGCTATCAATCCTGGAATTTTGGATCCCGCGCTTGACGATTTGATCGACCTGCTTTCCCACGAAGACGTCGGCCTGCGCGGAGACACCGCGGAACTGTTGGGCAAAATAGGAAATCGGGCCGCAATCCCTGCGCTAAAAAAGACCCTCGACGACCCCGATCCCGACGTAAGAGAAGCCGCGGCCGAAGCATTGGAAGCTTTGGAAGAGAAAAATCGGGAGGGAACTTTTTTGCAAAAAAGTTCCCTCCCGAACCCTCCTTCCAAAAACTCCTAATTATGTTAATCTCGCGGCTCGGGAGTGTGTTTGAAGCTCTGATTCTCTTGAGGCGACCGCGGTCGTCCCCCGTCCGGTAGGCGCCGGCAGGGACGCGGGCGACGAGAATCATCCACCGGCACGCAGGCCGGCCCTCCGTACAGGCGCTACTAACATGCTTTGAGGTTATCATTGGAAAAGAATAAAACTAGAAAAGAAAAGGGCGAGCAATTCTGGTTCAAACTAATCCTCTTTCTAGTGCCACGGCTTGTATCAGTCTACTTCAAGCTCGTAAACCTGACATCGAGAACAATATTCCTTAATAAGGAATATGAAGAGGAAATCTGTCAGAAAAGGCCGTTCGCATGCGCTTGCTTCCATGGGACAATGCTCTTCCCGGTCTACTACTGCCGCCGTTTTCCGGGCGTTGTCATGATAAGCCGCTCGTGGGACGGCGAAATAATAGACAGGTCCCTGCGGAGAATGGGATACGACACCACTAGAGGCTCTTCATCGAGCGGCGGCAAGGAGGCCCTGGTGGAATTAATAGATATGATCAACAAAAACAATTACTGCTCCGGTCTGGCCATTGACGCACCAAGAGGGCCTTCCAGAAAGGTCAAAATGGGGATCGTTATCATTGCCAAGGAAACCGGGCAGCCGGTGGTGCCATTCGTCAGTTGGGCTACGCGCCAAATCCAGTTCAATTCCTGGGACGGAATGATATTGCCTCTCCCGTTTTCCACCATTGTCATGGCTTGGGGAAAGCCCACATTCGTGCCTGACGGGCTGGACAGCGAGTCCTATGAAAGACTGAGGCAGGAAATAGAAGACAAAATGCACGAAGCCCAGAATCAGGCGGAAGCAAAGGTTAAAGAACTGCTGGGAAAATAGGGCCTCCCTCTGGCATTGCAAAAGCCCCGGAGATATGTTCAGGCATGCTTGACCGGTTGACGCAAATCTGGCGACGTCTGAATACTGCCACGATCGGCACGGACAGATATTGGTCTATCAGCTTGCTGAACGCTGCTTTCTACAAGGACATGATGCCGTTCATAGTAGATTGTGCTCATGGTCGTTGCCTTGATATCGGCGCCGGTCGATTGGCCTGGAAAGATTCGCTTTCGCCGCACGTTGAAACTTATCTCAGTGGGGATGCCGTCGTCGGAACCCCTCGCGTAGACGTTGTGCTGGACGTTGGCAGCCAATTGCCTTTTGCTGAGAACTCCTTTGAGACGGTATTTTGTTGTGCGGTGCTGGAGCATGTTCCCCGGCCCTGGGAGACGCTGTCGGAAATGCGACGCATTCTGGTCCAAGATGGCACGCTAATTATCTCGCTGCCTTTTATTCATCATCTGCACGACCAACCTCACGATTATTACCGTTTTTCAATTTATGGCGCGGAATATCTCTCGCATCAGGCGGGCTTCGAGGTTCAAAACGTAGCAACAAACGGCGGTTTTTTCCATCTGGTATTGAATCCGGTCTCGGTGGCGTCTTCCGTAATTCTTGAGGCATTGAGGTTGTGTTCGCTGATGCCTATATCGAGTCGTTTCTGGCTTGCTTTAGCCGAAAAACTGGATACGCTGTTTGGCCTCAAAGAAGCGTTCGCATCAAATCACATTTTGGCGCTGCGGAAAACCCTGTCTGATGCCAATGCGAATTCAGGGAGCTGGCACGCGCCGCCCGGCGGGCTTACCTCCTCAAAGTCCCCCTTTTCTAAAGTGGGATTCAGGGGGATTTTGGTTTGAACGCCATTGCTGTCACAGGAGATTGTCGTGAGGCTGGATGCCATAGGTTTCGGCTCGCTTAATCTGGATGAATTCTGGGAGGTATCGTCCGAGTTTTTTAGCTCTCACGGCCTCAAACCAGGCGAAGAATACATCAGGGACGTTGAGTGGTTTGAACAGGTCTATCCGGAACTCAAGGCGCTGGGAAACCTGAAAGCCTCCGATCCTGGAGGGTCCGCAGCAAATATGATTGCGGCCCTATTCAAGATGGGGTTCGAAACCGGATTCTATGGGGCCACCGGAAAGGGTGATCCGGAAAGAATGCGCGTGGAAGAGCTTGGCCAGCCGGAAAACCTCAAGATAACCATTTCCGAATTTCCGGCAGGTCGATGCCTGGCGCTCATTGATTTGCAGGATCCTGAGCGGGACCGGGCCCTGGTCATCTTGCCCAATGCCAATGACATTGCGGGGTCTGACGAGCTGGACCTGGAATATTTTGCAGAGGCCCAGTGGGTGCACCTGACGTCATTTGTTTCCCAAAAGCCGCTAGAGGCGCAGATTAGGCTGATGAAATCGCTTCCGAATGATGTTGGTGTCAGCTTCGATCCGGGCGTCATCTATTCCGCTCTTGGGACCGCTGTTCTACGGCCTATCCTCAGCAGGACAGATGTGCTCTTCATCACTCGCGAAGAATTGAAGACTTTGACAGGTGAAGAGGTTACGGAAAAAGCCGCAGCCGATCTTCTGGCCATCGGCACGAACAACATAGTCATCAAATTGAGCACAGAAGGCATGATAGCTTTTCAGCGCGAAGAATCTTTGTCTCAGGCGGCAGTGCCTGCCGCAGCCGTCAGGGATCGCACCGGCGCGGGAGATGTGGCGGCGGCAGGATTCATCGCTGGAAAACTCAAATCGATTCCCCTCGACGGCTGTCTTGAACTCGCTGCGTTTGCTGCTTCCAAAAGTATAGAAGGATACGGCAGAAGCACATACCCCGATAGAAAGTTCTTGGAAAACTTTATCTCGAAGTGGCAAGATTCTCACAAATAAAACTCAGAATTCACCACAGAGAACGCAGAGAGCGCAGAGAAGATTCTCAAATTTCGTGTTCATTCTCGGCGGCCTCAGCGGGCTCTGCGGTGAGTGACTTTTCTGTTCTTTGATGTTTCATATATTACAAAGGTATTCCGGAGGGTGAGTATGGCTCGAAAGGTTTTCATCAGCGACTGCGAGGGTCCAATCACAAAGAATGATAACGCCGCGGAGCTGGCAGAGGCCTTCGTGCCGGCAGGCGCCCGATTCTTCAAAACCATAAGCTTGTATGATGACTACCTGGCTGAAGTTGTGAGACGACCGGGTTACAAAGCGGGCGACACGCTTCGGCTGATCCTGCCGTTTTTCAAAGCCTTCGGTCTGGACAACAGGAGTATGGTCAAATTCTCTCGTCGCAACATCGACTTGATACCGCAGGCCCAATATATGCTGCGCAAGGTGCTCGATATAATGCCCGCATATATAGTCAGCACCAGTTATGTGCACTATATCAAGGCTGTTTGCGAAGCTATGGAGTTCCCGGTCGCCAATACCTATTCTACGGAACTGGACCTCGACGCGTACCCGCTTGACGAGTCTGAAAACACTGAACTCAAAGACCTGCACAAGCGCATACTGGAGTTGCCTGAGTTTTCGATTCCGGCCGGGGCTTCCTCCGCGGATGCGCTCTCCGATTCGGACAAGAACACTGTCATGGAACTGGACAGAATATTTTGGGAAATCTTGCCCGAAATGCAGGTCGGTAGGATCATAGAGGAAGTCAATCCCATAGGCGGTCGCGAGAAGGCGCGGGCTATCCGCGAGATAGCGGAGCTAGAGAGTGTCGGTCTGGAGAATGTCTTTTATGTTGGTGACAGTATAACGGACGTGGAAGCCTTTCGAATGGTCAAGAACGGCGGCGGAATTGCCCTCTCATTTAATGGAAACGACTGGGCGGTCAGGGATGCCTCTTTTGCGGTCACGGCTCAGAATGCTTTCCCCATCGGATGGCTCGCAGAACTGTTTCTCGAGCAGGGGCGCATGGGGTTCGAAGATCTCACGATGAGTGAGCTGAGTCCGGAAACCGCAGAAACGATTTCTCGACTCAGTTGCCGAGTAAGAAAGAATGTGAGGACGGAAAAAATCGGAGGATTGGGTTAATAGGCGAATAATTCGCGAAGGCAGAATGCATGTTTTCGAGATATTTGCAGAGGGCCGGTGATTCGGTGATCGTTTGCTAATGTGAATTAATAGTGCCAGAATTTGGATTCCTCTATCAACTGCTTCATTGATCTCTTAGGAGGCGGATTATAAAGCGCCAAATAAAATATAGGACCAACGTATATAAAGAATAAAAGAACCGTCCAAAGTAACTTCCAATGAGTCGGGCCTTTTCTCCATGTCCACATGTGAATTATCAATATCAAGCTAACGCACGAGCCAATAATCCCGAAGAGAGTAAGGTCCGACATGGTACCTCCGTAAGAGTACTATGCCCGGATCTGGTGTGCCCGCAAGTCTGTTAGAAAAGGTTTGCCAAGTTGATGATTCTCATCAATAAATATATGGGATAAATTTCCACGTGTGCCTACAATATTCTTCATATTCCGGGAACTTGTCCTTCAGCAACCGCTCTTCCTTGACGGATTTCACTAAATAGAAAATTGTTACTCCCAGCCAAAGAGGCATTGCAAGCAGACTTCCAAAAGCCAGAACATAACCGCCCACGGCCATGATCGTTCCGATATACATCGGATGCCGAATATAGGTATATATCCCGCCGGTGATAAGGGTCCCGCTCCTTCTGGGAGCGCCGAAAACCCGAAAGTTTCTCCCCAATGCCTTGAAGCTTAGCAGCCCGAGAGTAAGCCCCCCCAGACCGATCGCTGCGCCAATGATCTGCTGAAGGATCGGGACTTCTGAAGGCCAGTAAATGGCCTCAATAGGAGCGACAATCAAACTCAAGACAGCACAGGTAACATAACCCAAGGTAATGGGCTTGAGATCTTCTCCTCTACGGTCAGGATCACGATGGGGTCGGGTCAAACTGAATGGCCCGGTTGTTTTTCGACCTCTTTCCAGAAGAATTAAATAGAGAATGCCCCAGTTAAGATTGTAAACGGTCTTGAAGCCCAGGCGCCTTATCATCAGGGCTACAGCGGGGGACCGATGCCCCGACAAACAAGTGACAAGCACCGGAGTCTCTTTGGACCTGCCTTTGGCGGCTTCGACTACTCCAGCCCCCCACGGATAATTTTCCGCACCCTTGAGACGATTCCAGTAGAATTCCGGTTTAGTCCGCACATCGATGATCCAGGTGTCTGCCGGTAGTGTGTCCAACTTCCACGGCGACAAAGGGCGAGCGCCAGCGGCCAACGTGACCAGTTCTCCGCCCACAATAAGATGGAGGAAAAGGAGAAGACTGCCCGGCCCGGTCCATCCATTTGTCAGATGCTCGCGTCGAATGCGGCTCATTATCAAGGCCGTCTGCAACAAGTACAAAACCAGGAGGAGACTCCAGGCGCTCCATGCGAGCGAGCTGCCCGTTAGGATGCACAAACCGGCCAACGCCAGGACTATCGCTGTAGTGAGCGGATGAATAAGATGAGTCGAATGAACTCGTGAAAACACGTGGCCGTCTTTGGTGATCGACGGCATAAAGATAAAGTACGCGACAAGCTCGAAAAGCGAAAACATCAGCAGAAAACCAGCGGGAATGAACAGAATCAGGACCGCTATCAGTCCTACAGTGTCAAGCTCCCGCGCTTGGAACCCGGTATCGAGCCCCACAAAAGCAATTACCAAGGCAGCGACGCCATAGACACCGGCGACAAACATGCGGCTTTCATGCAAGCGATCCAGCCGCTGTGCCCATTCGCCAGCCGATTTTTCCGGTGAAGAATTTTCCATTGACTGCCTATTAATTCATAGAATGCTCAACGAATGCCTCACGAGCAGGCATCTTACGACCACAGATTCTCAATCCGTGCCAATACGGCCCTTCAAAAATTTGAGAAAAATTGTCGTGAAAAATTATACCCGATTTTTCATTCTTCTCAATTTTTTTAGCAGTCTCTTTCTGGCCGCCATGGCTTTGCGCTTTTTCTTGACGCTGGGCTTTTCATAAGCCCGCCGTTTCTTTGTTTCCGTCAGAATCCCCGATTTCTGAACTTGTTTCTTGAACCGCCTTAAGGCATTTTCAAACGGTTCGTCGTCCTTTACAATGATTCCCGGCATGCAGAATTCTCTCCTTTTAGTGAAAATTGTTTGTCTGATAATCTTGCGAGATTTCCCCGTCAAAAACGGATATGGCAAGATCGATCCCGCTATTCCCCGATGGGCTTTCCTGAAGCTCCAATAACGCTGGTATTAGACCCGTGATTTGAGGCCGGCCTTTTAGGAGGAGGGTGTATTCCTAGATTTGTATCGTTGCTTATTGTCGCCGGCTCGAGGTATCAGATCCCTTCTACTAAGCGGCCCCGGGGCTGGGCGCCCATTTCAAGTGGAGACGCTCATCAATTTTGGCTGGGACGCTTCGCAATATGTGGAAGAATATGCTTGGAAGCGTACGAGTCCCAACTGAATGAATAAACATAAAACAACATAAAGGCCACGTCAAGATTATTGATTCGAAAAAATGTAAGCATTCAGTTACGTGAGGAATGAAAACTTGGTGGTGGCGCGATGACAATGCGTGGGGCAGGCTTTCCAGCCTGCCAGGATCGGCATTTCAGATAGGCAGGCTGGAAAGCCTGCCCCACAAAGACAGCTCTTCCCTCCGGCTGCATCGATCAGGCGTCAGTAGGGCCTCTTATGGGAAGTCGGCCAAGGAATCTCTCTCCCACTCTCCAGAGAACCAGGAAATAAAACACGATCGTTACGGCAACCGCTGGGTGAAGTCCGATAATGGGCTTGCTGAGAACAAACAATCCCAGAGAAACCGCAGCCAAAATCAGCGGAAACACAGCATCCTCAAAGCTAAAAAAACGGAACCGAACCTGGCAGTATAGAAAGGTCAAGAGCGCCATGACCAATTTAGTCAAGACTATTACCAAGCACCCTCCCGTCAGGCCTAAAGGCCCAACCAACGTAAAATTGAGCACCAAATTGAGGAGAGTCACGATAACAGTAAAAAGCAATAGGGCATTCGCGCCGCCGGCGACCATCATCACATAGAAAAAAAGATTGTTTTCAAACGAAAGCAGTATGGTCCACACAAGAAATTTCTGCATCCAAGCCGCATCCGCATACTCCGCCGGGTAAATGAGCCCGATCAGCAGCTGACTCTCGATGTGAAGAAAAAACATCATCGGAAGAGCCAGGATCATGAGCCACTTGGCGTTGCCACGCACGAGGCGGGTCACTCGGTCTTTATCAGTCCACCAAAGTGAGGCCAGGAGCGGGAAGATCACCCAGCCCAGCAGTTGCTCCGACGCCAGCGTCGAGATCGGGTCAACAATATTCCAGGTCGCGCTGTAGTAGGCCACCCCTTTGACGCCGGTAGCGCCCTCCAGGAAAAAGATATTGGTCTTGTTGTAGGCGATTCCCAGAATCTCTATCAGAGCGAAAGTCACCGACGCGCGAAACATGAGCCATACCGCAGACCAGTCCGGTCGCTTGAACAAGGCGTCAGAATAGGTTCGGAGATAAAGACCGGTTGCGAAACCGAGTCTTACCAAGGCCGAAACCATAGCAAATAAGCTGATCAGCAGAGGATGAAGCCCAGCGGCGGCCGATCCGATTCCATACGCATATCCCAAGATGGAGCCTGCAACCTTAATACGGGCCTCCTGGTCCTGGCGGCCTCTTACGCGCAAGTCCGCGAAAAAGGTTTCCGCAAACGCGTCCAATCCATATCCGAAGCAGACAACAGTTAGAATAAGCGTCATTTCCGTCGAAAAGCCCTTATAAATTCCCAAACCAAGTACACATGACATAGTAGGGATGAGAAGAGCGAGCCTAATAACGTTTACACGATTGAGAATGTCGGCGGTTCCGGTTTCATCGGTGCGGCCCAATGCCGCAACCAGAGGATAATACAGCCCAAATTGCACCACTTTCAGAACCACGCCACCGGCGGCAAGCGCGAACATGATCTCGCCGTATAGCGAGGAATCCAGCCAGGCGAGGTAAAGAAAAAACGCGACGTTGGCTAAGCCCTCTATGCCTTGCGCCGATACTAGGTGGGCAAAACGGTTCAGAATGCCCTTTTCCTTGGTTTGAGGCGGCACTTTAGATGTCATATCATCGCGTACTGGACCGGTGGCCCGAGTCAATATCTTAATTCTCCTGCTGTCTTACTTGAAGCTACTCAAAAGATAATCTTGCCGGCCCATTTCATGGATGAATGAGCTTTTCGGCGACTTTCTTGCTGACGTTATCAAGGGCCGCCGGTCCGATCTGTTTGTCGCGCATAAGGATTTGACTTCAGGTACTCTCGCAAATGCTGCTGTTCGTGCACCACGTAGCACTTCAAGCAAGGGTGCCTGAGATCGGCCGATAATTGACCCACCTTCTTTCTGTCGAATAGTTTTCGAGCGATGATCGCCAATTCACCGTTGCGGATGGGCATAAGAAACCCCGGCCCCCGGTCATCGGAACAATACATGCCAAAATCATCTTCTTTGAAAAAGAGAAAACAGCATGGAGAGACCCCGCCATCGGCATTCATGACTATTGTATGCCACAACTGATGACATAAGCTGGCTCCCCCAATGGCCATGCTTTCTGCAGTTTCCAGGATCGCTTCCTTCGGTCCGACTGCCTTCACAATCCGAAAGAGGTCCGCTCCGGATTCGATCGCTAGCCGCCGAGCTTCTTTTGCTTCATGAAGGTTATGTTTGAACAGCAGATACTTACATTCCACCACCGGGCGGCGCCGGCCTTGCTCGCGCTTGTACTGGCTCATGTATTTGAGATTCGCAAGTACCTGATCAAGATTGGCCGATCGATGATATCTCTCATGAACGAGCTGGGAAGCTCCGCTCAGGCTTATAATCAACTGATCCAAGCCCGCGTCACAAACAGATTCCAATGCCTTGTTATTTCGAAAACTGAAATTGCTGGAGATAACGGTGAATATGTTTCTGTCATGGAACGACTTCACAATCGAGCCTATTTCGGGGTGCAAGAAAGGCTCTCCCCAATTGTAGAGATTAGCGGAAATAATATAGTCCCCAGCCTCCTTGAGCAGCAGCTCAATTTCGGATAAGTCGATAAAGCGCCTTTCACGACCGGAGTTTCTACGGGCGCCTGTGGGGCAATAGGGGCAACGCAAGTTGCAAGTATTGGTGACGTCAATTACAGCTATGTAAGGAAACGAACTTAAGCGGCTTGCACGGAGGAATTTCTCCATTTCGAGCCGCATTAAGTTTCGAATTTTCTTGAAGGTTATATAGCGCAATCCCAAAGCCAAAACCGTAGTATATCTGCGGAGGGTTCGTAATGCGCTCCGGCGCCTATTCCTGGCGTGCCGTAACGTTTTCACATTCTTGTGAATCCAATCCTGTAAATTATTTAGCGCCATGCTTCAACCCTTTGGAAAAACTTCTTGTAACATGATTAGGCGGGCATGAACAGGCCGAACAATTGCAGTGCGCCGAAATTGCCGCTTCGCGCGCCTCATGATGGCGACGCGACGCTTTTTCGTTTCCTCCTTCCCCACCAAAAGTCTCCCATATCATCCTGAAAAATAGTAAAATAGATGTAATTTGTAGCGGATGAGCAAAAAAGGCCGTTTCGTGGCCCAATCGCCTTTACAATTAAATCCGGGAGTGGTGATTTTTGAAATTAGACGATCTGGTGACCATGTGCTGGCTTTTGGTGCTACGCAATAGGCGCCGTTATAAAGCCGTTATTGCCGGGATAGCCGTGGGCACCGCGGGATTCATTTGTATTCAGACAATGGGCGATTCCGTAGAAAAGAAGATGGGGGGCTATCTGGAGCTTTTGGGCGAAGCCACAGTTATGAAAGCTTATTGGGATAACTCCAGCAATTATCATCCGGGTCAGTACTATATGAGCGATGTGGCCCGGCTCAAGTCGCTTCCCCATATAATGGCAGTGGCGCCCGTAGTCTCACTACCCAAAATTGACGCCCATTTTGAAACAACTCGATGGATGCCCGGCTTGTTCGGCATCGACCACGCCTATTGGCTCACTCAAACGCCTCAGTTGAAAAGCGGTCGCCTGATCGGCCCATCGGACGTGGTTGGCAGAAAAAACGTCTGCGTCCTGGGTGAGGAAGTGTCCAAGTACCTTTTCAACAATTCCGACCCAGTGGGACGAGTCATTAGATTGGGAAATCTCAGTTTCGAAGTCATCGGAACGCTCGGCGGCCTGCAAGGATCAGATATTAAGCGATCAATCTTTGTGCCGATCACCACAGCTCAGAGTCTGTTTCATGAGCTCTATTGGGTGAGAGAAATATACATCAGGGTTGATGACTGGAATCAAGTGACGGCTGCGCGAGAACAGACTCTGAACACGCTAAAAGGTTTGCACAAAGGTTATGAAGCCGGCATTCGAGTCCTTCACTACCCGCACCGCATCCAGAAAGTAAGCGACACCATTTATATGGTCAAGCTTTTGATCTACGCGGTCATCACGGTCACGATCGTCCTAGGGGGGTTGGGCATTACAAACGTCATGCTTTCAGCGATACAGGACAGAACCAGAGAGATCGGCCTCAGGAAAGCATTGGGCGCAGGTGAGCGATTCATTCTGCTCCAGTTTCTTCTGGAGGCTATCTTCATCAGTGTTTTTGCCGGCGCCATTGGAGTAATTTCAGGCATAGTCTCAGTCGGAGTCCTGAAGACCGTACTGGATGTAGACGTTTCTCAAATAAATCTGATAACGACTATATCCCAGGGTGTCGTCTTCACGGTCCTCCTGGGCGTCGTCTCCGGAATGTACCCTTCCATAAAAGCGAGTCGCATGGATTCGGTCACTGCCATGAGGTTTGAATAGCAGCCCGGTAGGTTTACCCTTGTCTTCATGGGGCGCCCGACGTGTTCAACAACATTCATCTGACTAGCAGCGTATGTGGGATGATCCCCGTAAACAGTTCACCCCCTGATTACTACTCATTCCCGGGAAAGGAGCGGAAAGATGTTGTACATGAACGTGGATGGCCAAGTATATTGCCGCTATGCTTTGACTCCGCCGATTATCAACTCTGAAAACGCATCCGAGTACGGCGTCAAGGTCCCATGGCTCGGGGAGCCCGGGCAGTTCAGCGGACCGGAGGCCGGCAGAAACATTAAACTAAGAATCGTGGTTGACGGCGGCAAAAAGAAAATGACCTGTCACGGTAAAATAGCATGGTTTGAACCCGAACCCGCGACGGGCCAGATGTTTGTCGGATTCGATCACCTTTCACTGACCGACTCGGAGTTCGCAATACTGCGCAGAAATTTTGTCGAAGAACCGAAGATGGCGGTCGAATTCGGTGTCCGAGTCAGAGATAAGGCGCCTGACGCGGAATCAGTGACCGTGAGCGATGAAGCAAAAGAGATCAGGAGGATGATAGCAGTGGATTTTCCGGTCAGCCTTCTCGAGCGAATCGATATGAACCGAGGAGACACTACGTTTTCAGAGTTCATTGTGAATGCCGTGACCGCATACCTCAAACGTTAAAAGCTCAGTGTGGGAGAGCGCCAGGAAAAGGATCGCGGCGCCAAACTCGGCCTGTCAGGATAAGTGAGTTCGCGTTGAAGGAAATCGTATTTGTCAGCCAGAACATAGTCTTAGCGCTGTTTCTGCCCGTCTCCATCACCATATTGCTTTGCGTCACAGGACTCATCATGTGGCGGAGGCCGAGGCGCCTCGCCGCTCTTGTGGCCGTCGGAACAGTGTGGCTCCTGATCATGTCCACGCCTTTGATCTCACTGATTCTGATACGGACCCTCGAGTCAAAAGCAAATCAATATGCAGACCCCAAGAAGCTCGCCGGAATGGGAGTCCGTTACATAGCAGTGCTTTCCGGGGGGTTCAACGAGGGCGATCTCACGGCGGCGGATAAGCTCGGGGCGTCGGTTTTGCGACTCCTGGAGGGAGGCCGCCTTTGGCGAGAAGTTCCCGATTGTAAGCTCGTGCTGACCGGCGGGAAGATTCCCGGCCTGAGCCGTGACCTGAGCATAGCTCAAGCAATGCGAAATATGGCTTTGGAGATGGGAATTCCGGAAAAAGCCATAGTCATGGAATCCGAATCGTGGAGGACCGAAGATCAGGCGCGCCTGATCGCAGGGATCGTGGGAAGCGCTCCTTTTGCCCTGGTAACGTCGGCATATCATATGCCCAGGTCGGTCTTGATCTTTCGCCAACTCGGACTGGAACCGATTCCCGCGCCATGTGATTTCCAGGCTCGGAAGATTTGCCTGGATTATAGCGCCTTGATGCCCCAGGCAGGGGCTTTGGCGGTTAGCCAAACCGCGATGAAGGAATATTTGGCAACCTGGGCCGCGACGCTAAAGTCGAAGATATGGAATTAATCATCCACCGCAGAGAACGCGGAGAACGCAGAGAATGTCCTTCTGAATGATGAAATTCCATATCCCGCGGGGAGCAATCTTGCTGTAGGGAGTATGGCAATGCGTCATTCGGAGTTTCCGAGTCAGCTTTCGTGGTGACAAGCTCTCTGCAAGGTCGCAATAAACTGAAATGACATCAAAAAGCTTTTTTCTCAGCGTCCTCAGCGGTCTCTGCGGTGAAAAATCCTTGGGGATTTTTTCAAAAAAAAGCCCGGTCAAGCCGGGCAAAATAGGGTATGGTTGTTTTTGCTTCCTGATATTCTTATCTCATATAATTTGTCAGTTGTCAATATTTTCTTATAAAATACATTAAGAAAATAGTGTAACATGTCATAATTTAGTGGAATATTATTCAGACCATGACTTCGATTAATGAAGCTGTTTCAGTCGAAATCTCTCAAAAATTCATGGCCATCGCTCTGGACTTGGCTTCTACCGCTGCCAGCATGGGGGAAACCCCGGTCGGCGCGCTAGTGGTCCAGGCCGGGAAAATTATCGGAAGAGGCTACAATCGGGTCGAGATCGAAAAAGACCCCACAGCGCACGCGGAAATACTCGCGTTACGTGAAGCTGCCCGAACAACCGGCGACTGGCGATTGCCCGAGGCCACTGTTTATGTTACATTGGAGCCGTGTATTATGTGCGCGGCCGCAATGCTTCATGCCCGGGTGAAGCGCTTGGTTTACGGGGCCCGGGATGACCGATGGGGCGGGGTAGGCAGCCTTTTCGATCTTTCTCACGATCCCAGGATAAATCATGAACTTGACGTGATTTCCGGGGTTATGAAGGAAGAAGCCGCCGGGTTGCTGCGGAAGTTCTACCGAGGGCTGCGCAATGGGCTGGAATAATTTGACGGCCGGCATGCGGAGAGATGCCCGAGTGGTCGAAGGGGGTTGACTCGAAATCAACTGTACGCTCGTTCGTACCGGGGGTTCGAATCCCTCTCTCTCCGCCAAACCTTCCCTAAAATCGTGGCGTTATAAAAACTCATTTCACGCTACTCTTTCCGCAAAATCGTCAGTGCGGGACTTTTGCGGGACTCTGTGCCGCAAACCGCATTGGCAGCGGCTATCAGACTTTCCAACTCAGCCATCTGACTCTTATCGATAGGGAACCCGAAATAGGCTCTTTCTCAAAGTCCGGCATAAGGGTGTCTTAACCAGTGCTCTATTCGCTCCGACCCTTCCTCACAATTCCGTCGTGACTGCGCTCTCAAGCTCGTCCCAGTTGGCCTCGTTATTATGCTACTGATGTGACAGCATGCCCTTAGAGTCTACGATTCGTGGTTGGAGTACAATGCTACTATCGGCTGCTTTAGGGGGACACCAAAGTGAGAAACGTACGGGGCGCATTTGCTCATAAGAAGGAAGGCGACCTTTCTGACAAGATGTCTTTCTTCATGGAGTGAATCGAAGTTGCCTCCTCCCTTAGAGATCACCAGATCTGCTTTTCCGAGCAGGTTCCTAACCCTCGGCGAGCACCTTGCAATGGAAGTTCCCGGAAAGGGACCGTTGATCCCGTTTTCCATAACTAAAGCTACTTTCTGCATCTCGACCATGTGCGCTTCTCTCAAGGTAGCATCGTTCAACGTGGGACGACTGCGAACGACAAAGAAGGTGTCTATATGATGCAGGTCCCTCATTGTTTCAATCAGAAGTCTGTCAAATACGATTTCACCTGAATTATCTCCTAGATAAACTAGAACCCCACTCGAAGCAATTTCATTCGCAAGTTGGTCTAAAGCCTCTGAGGGGAAAGCCATGTTTTCCAGTTCCGAGATTAGGAACGCAACGTCTTCGGAACCGAATGACCACATGAGGTCAATCCAATTTCCCATTACAGCGATTCTGATTGCGGTCTCGAGGGGGTCTTGGGAACCATCAATGAGCTTTTTCAGACGGGGATAAAGTTCCATGGCTCGACGCGTCTGATGATCCTTGAGCTGCCTATATGGGTCTTCCTGTCCCAGGGTTTCAGTAATTATGAGCCAGGCGGACTCGATCACCTGCGGACTTGTCACTGACCAGTCAAGCCCTCTTAACGCAGGAATGTCGAGAATCCGCTGTGCTAGGCCTTTCGTGATCTCATCGTCATTGGTCAAGCTCCGGATGGCATTGAGTGAGGCTTTAAAGACACAGTGAATACAGTCGGGTGTGAGTAACATGGGCCAGCCAACCTTGGTGGGAAACCTGGGATCAAAGCCTGAATCTACGACTGGCCCCTGCAAAGGTCAAGGTCCGGTCGTAACGGTTCAAGCAGAGCTATGCAATTGAGCGTTCGGCAAGGCTCACATGCGCTATACCGCCCTTGCATTTCTGAGTCAGGACTTCAATGCCGGATCCTCTTGGGTAATTTAGGAGCCAACTGCTTTCATGAGTTCGTCAAGGTGTGCCACTGCAACTCTGGCGAACTCCTCTGAGTTGATATGCGCTTCCACTTCTACGATGGGGATGCGAGCATCCATGAGGCTTTTCAGTTTGGACAAAAACGTTTCATTGGTTTCCGGGTCGAAAAGAGGACCTTGATGAGAATCCGCCTCCGACCACCCTCCACGAGGAACTACGAACCGTACTGGTCCCTTGGAGCGGTTGAGTTTCTCCGAAATGGTTTGTGCCAAATGGATCACATCTTCACTATTAGTTCGTACCCCGGATCGGAAATCATACCAGAATACGCTCCGGTCCTTCATATGCTTGGGCATGGTCTCAATAGATTCAAATTCCAATACAATGCAGTCGAGGCCACCCGGAACCACGACCTGAGGAATGCCCCTGTTCCCTGCCGATTCCAAACGGCCTGGGCCTATGCCTCCGCAATAACCGCCATAGAGAGCGTCTGCAAACTCGTGTAGCGCAAGATCCAGGACACCGCCTATAAGCCCTTGATCGATGAGGTCCTCCATCGCCATGCCTCCCGTGCCGTTCGCATGAAAAGGCGCCACTTCATAGCCGAGGTCCTCGAGCTTACGTTTCACACGCATGGCTCCTTCAGTGATGAACCCGAATGAAGTGAGCCCGATGATCGGCTTTTCCGAACTGATCTTGCCCGCCTGCCGAGCCATTCCCACGATAGCTGCGGCCGCGTTTGCCAGTATTTTCTTGCTGACCGGATTCAATCCTAATATATCAACCACTGAATGCATCACAGTGATATCTTTGGTTCCGATCAGATCGCTCATGTCCCTCGAAGCCACAGTAGATACCATAAGCTTCGGGATTCCCAGCGGCAGGACCCGCATAATACCAGTGCCAATGTGCGTCCCCGTTCCGCCGCCGACGGAAATAATCCCAGATAGTTGCCCATTTTTCTGTAACTCTTTGACCACGGCGCCCGCGCCGTCGATCATGGTCTGAATTGCAAGGCGTCGGCTGTTTCGCGCAACGAGCCTCTCCAAACTGGTCCCACCCTCCACGGCTATGCGCTCCCTCGGGATATCCGGCGTCATCGTCGGCGGATTCAGAGTCCCAACGTCCAAAACAATCGTTGAGCAATCTTGATCCTGGATGAGCTCTTTTAAATACCCGACCTCGTCTCCTTTAGTATCTAATGTTCCGACAATCACGATGGAAGGACTCATCACCACCTCATTCAGAGTTTCGTTGTCTCGGGGCACGCGAACCCCGCTACCTAAAATCGAGAAAATTGATCATATACTACAAAAAGAACTCGATTTGGGAATAGACTCTTACAAATGGCAGGATTCACGCTCAGCCGCGTGCTTGTACGGCGATTTTCAGGAACTGCTTCATCGGAAGTGACGCGGGTTCACCTCGCCGGATAACGATATCCGATTCGAACCCGATATGGCCTTCAGTCAGAATAATCTCTTTGAGAGCTCCTGCGGCCAATTCTTTTTCGACTTCGTGAGTCAGGATGAAAGATAAGCCTTTCTTGCGTTCCACATAAGCCAGTATGAAGCTAAGGCTTTCCGACTCAACCAGCATCGAGGGTTTTACGCCGAATTGATGTAGTTTTTCTAATATTGCTTTGCGACAGCCTGATCCATGCTCTCTGATAACCATAGATTCACCGCTTAGGGATCTTATGGATACAGGACTTTTCAGGACTAGGTGATGATCCGGTCGTGCAACTAGGGTAAAATCCGCTTTGGCAAAAGGGATAGCCTTAAATCCTGAATTATATTTAGTGCGCGCTACTACAACAAGATCTTCTCTTCTATTACGAAGCCGATTCAGAAGATCCGCGGAATTGCCTTCGCTCAAATGGACTTGAATGTATGGATATTTTTCCTGAAATTTGGCTATCAAATCGGGCATTATAGTGTGAGCGTACGCCTTGGTTGTCCCTATTGTCAGTCTGTCCGCCGCGGCTTTCCGCGCTTTCCCCAAAACATCTTCAATTTGCCCCAGGCGAAGAAACATAGGCTTGCTGAGCAGAAATAATTCCTCCCCCGTTTCGGTCAGCCGGTATTCGTTCGCTTCGCGACAAAAAAGTTTGACGCCGGCTTCTGATTCAAATGCGCTGAGCTGTTGAGAAACGGCAGGTTGCGTAACATGTAAGTATTCGGCGGTCCGGCTTATATTTTTAAACCGGCAGAAATGATGAAAGATTTCGAGTTGCTTTAGATTCACAGGCATTTAGATACCTAACCTCGTTATTATAGTATAAGCTAACCTAATATATCCATAATTTTTTATTATTTGACTTCCTTTGTTGCATGCGGGAGAATCCTTAGTGAAAGGCTTGTTTTTATCGGTCAACGTATATTTCCTGGTCAAGTTTATATCCGAACAGATTAGAACGGATACTCGTCATGTTTTCGTCGGTATCAGCTATACCGCGGGATGTCCCAAATGCTTGATCATCAAGTATTAGGCTTCCATATTCAGAAAAATCGCCTTTAACCTCTGTAAACTTGCTTCGAAGCGAAAACCCTGTTCTTCCGGCTGCCAGTGCGATACACGCGTTTTATTTTCAGCAGGTCTGGATTGTGGCGGGCTCGTCCATAAGTTGTCCAGCATCTTGGTTATGCGGCTTTCGCTCTGAACGGAGCCACTGTTTTGAACAAGTCTAATGGGGAGATTGGTTGAAAAGAATCATCGTAGGTATCAGCGGCGCCAGCGGCGTTATTTACGGCATCAGGATGCTGGAAGCGCTAAAAACTGTGGATGCCATAGAAACGCATGTGATTATAACGCATGGCGCCAGGGTAACATTAGGATTGGAAACATCAATAGATCCGGCACAGATTGAACGTCTGGCCGATCATGCGCATGCTCCGGAAAATCTCGCGGCTCCGCTTTCCAGCGGATCTTTCAGGACTGAAGGAATGATTGTCATTCCATGTTCAATGAAGAGTCTCTCAATGATCGCTTACTCCTTAAATGACAATCTCCTTATTCGGGCCGCGGATGTAACACTGAAGGAGCGAAGAAAACTTGTGCTAGTCCCTCGGGAAACCCCTTTGCATCTCGGACACTTAAAAGCCATGACGGCGATCACAGAGATGGGCGGAGTGATTCTGCCGCCTGTTCCGTCATTTTATCATCGTCCTAGCACTATAGAAGACATTATTGATCAAACAGTGGGTAAGGTTCTGGACCAATTCAATATTCCCCATCAGCTTTTCAATCGTTGGGCAGGTGGATGACCCGTGACGAGCTCGAGAGAATTGTGGTCCAATACATGGATTCTATGACCACCATGACACTGGCAGGCTGTATCGATGAAAAACCCTGGGCCGCTGCGGTTTATTATGCACGTCGAGTATTTGATCTGATTTTTTTTTCATCGCCATCGTCGCGACATTCTATGATTTTCGCGCACAATCCCAGAGCGGCTGCGACGATACACGGTGATTACAAGGGCTGGAAAGAAATCAAAGGCTTACAGATGGAAGGAGAGGTAAAGCTTATTAATGGAACAACAGCCCGCGCAAAGGCGCTGGCAGTATATCTCAAGCGATACCCGTTTGTGCGGGAATTCTTCTCTGATTCGGCCGCGGTTTCTCTTTCGGTGGCGAAGAAGGTTGCCGGAGTGGACTTATACAACTTTCGGCCTGAATCCATCCTCTACATGGATAATTCTTACGGGTTCGGGAACAGATGGAAAATGGAGATCCGAAACGGACAGATCGTTGGTGATCCGGTCAAGGAGTGAACACAAAACAGATTGAGACAATTCTCGTTGGGATACATTTGAGGCATGTGCGACATCTTGCAGATCGCGTCTTAACACGGCATTCGCCGCGACCTTCGGTTCGGGGCGGCCGCTGTTGGTGACAGAAACATAGCACGGTGGATTCCCGGCAGTAACCCGACCCTCATATCACACGGGAAACGGCTGCCGGCGTTTGCACAACAAAACAGCCACTTAAAGAGGAGGTGGAGAGATGGCCGATTTAAAGTTCCCCGATCCGCACGATGTGACAGCAGTCCCTGGGACCGAGGGATGGGAACGAATGTATCCCTATCACTACTCGTTCAGCACGGATGATCCAGATCGGACCAAGTACGAAAAGGGCATGTTCTGGTTCTATGACGGCCTGCATTATCCGGAGCCTATGTATCCTTTTGATATCATATGGGATGAGGCTTGGTTCATGGCCTTGTCCCAGTACAACAACCGGATCTTCATTGTTCCACCAGCCAAAGGCATAGACCACCGTATTGTAAATGGTTACATCTACATCACCCCGCTGCCCGTATCTGATCCGAACGACATCCCTAAGCGCGTGGAACAATTCATGAAGCGAGCCGGGTACTATTATCAAAACTGGAAAGAGCTGGAGAAGACCTGGGAAGGCAAAATGCGTGGCATTATCAAGCAGCTTATCGACATCGAGATCCCGACGCTGCCGGAGATGGAAGACGAATCGGTTGTATTCGAAGGTAAAGGGATGTCCACCGGGTACAGGCTGCTCAATGCCTACGACAGGCTGATCGACCTGGGTATTCTCTGCTGGCAGTACCATTTCGAGTTCCTCAATCTCGGGTACGCGGCTTACGTCTTCTTCATGGACTTCTGCCAAAAGGCATTCCCTGACGCTCCTCCCCAGAAGATTACTCAGATGGTGAGCGGAATCGACGTTCTGATGTACAGGCCGGACGAAGAACTCAAAAAGCTGGCCAAGCTGGCGGTGGAATTGGGTGTGGATGACATTGTATCGAATGGAGACCACAAGCAGGCGATCAAAGAAATGGAGGCCTCTGCCAACGGAAAGAAATGGCTGGCTGCATTGGAGGAAGCCCGAGATCCATGGTTCTACGTATCGTCCGGCACGGGCTGGTATCACACTGATTATTCTTGGAATGATGATCTGAGCCTCCCGTTCTCCTTCATGAACATCTACATCGAGAAAATCAAAGCAGGAGAGAATATCGAACGTCCCACGCAGGCAGTGCAAAAGGAACGCGACCGGTTGACCCAGGGCTACCGGGAGCTTCTCAAGACTGATGAAGACCGGCAGACCTTCGATCAGATGTTGGGCCAGGCGAGGACCGTTTTCCCGTACGTTGAGAACCATCTGTTCTACGTGGAGCATTGGTTCCACAGCATCTTTTGGAACAAGATGCGAGAAGTGGGCAAAACCCTCGTTGAGTTCAAATTCGTAAACGAGATTGAAGACATGTGGTACATGACGCGGGCTGAGATCAAAGAGGCGCTGTGGGACGTGGTTACGGCCTGGGCTACCGGCTCGAATCCACGAGGACCTATTGTATGGCCCAAAGAAATAGCGTGGAGAAAGCAGTGCATGGAGAAATTCCGTCAATGGAGTCCTCCTGCTGCGATGGGCACTGTTCCTGAGACCATCAACGAGCCGTTCACTATCCTGCTGTGGGGTATCACTTCCGAGTCGATGTCGAACTGGGCGAAGCTCAAGGCAGTGGCCGAAGGTGATCTGTCCAAGATCCTCGGGTTCGCCGGGTCACCGGGAACTGTCGAAGGCGTCGCTCGCGTCTGCCGCTCGATAGCCGAGATCACCGACCTGAAAGAAGGCGAGATTCTCGTATCCACCACGACGTCGCCAAGTTGGGCGCCTGCCTTCCAGAAGATCACGGCTGCCGTCACCGACGTAGGTGGAGTCATGTGTCACGCTGCGATCGTGTGCAGGGAGTACGGTCTACCCGCGGTGGTCGGAACCGGCTCGGCAACATCTAGGATCAAGACCGGCCAGAGAATTAGAGTCAATGGCTCGTCCGGGGAGATCGACATCCTCTCCTGAGAGTCGGGAGAGAGGACATTATTATGAAAGCCTCGGTTTACTGCATTCCTTTCGAGGAATGCGACAACACGATGATTGACCGGGTTGGCGGCAAGTGCGCCAGCCTCGGCGAGTTGCTGAAGGCCCAAATTCCCGTGCCTCCAGGTTTCGCTGTGACCACTGAGACATACCGGCGATTCCTGGAGGACAATGGGCTGACCGACAAAGTCCTGGACAGACTGAAGGGCCTGGACCACTCCGCTGTGGCAGAGGTCAACAAGGCGTCCGAAGACATACGGGCCTGGATAGAATCCGGGCCCGTGAATGAAATACTGGCGGACCATATCGCTGATAACTACCGCCTTTTGTCACGCCGGACCCGTGTGCCCGCCTGTCCGGTGGCGGTAAGATCATCCGCCACTGCGGAGGACCTGCCCGATGCAAGCTTTGCCGGCCAGCAGGACACGTACCTGTGGGTAAGAGGCGTGGATGACGTGCTTGAGGCTACTCGTAGGTGCTGGTCGAGTCTCTTCGGACCCCGGGCCATCGCCTACCGCGGCGGAAGGGGATTCGACCATTCCAAAGTCTTTATCAGCGTGGCGATTCAGAAGATGGTGCGCTCTTTCACCGCGGGCGTGATGTTCACCTTGAACCCATCTACGGGTGACCCATCAACAGTGGTGATCGACTCAAACTGGGGATACGGTGAGAGCGTAGTCTCCGGCGAGGTGACGCCGGACCAATTCCATGTCAGCAAAGTGACCCTTGATGTCACGAAGAAGACCATCTCCGCCAAGGACATTTACTACACCACGGATCCCAAGACCGATCAAGTCGTAAAATTGGAGGTGGACGAGGAACGGAGAGAATCTCAGAGCCTACTGGACGTGGAATGCGTGGAGCTGGCCAAGATCGCCAAGCGGATCGAGCAACACTATGGTAAGCCTATGGATGTAGAGTGGGCCACTGAGAAATCCCTTCCGTATAAGGGTGAAATCTACATACTACAGGGCCGTCCCGAAACCGTCTGGAGTCAGAAAGCGGCCAAACCCATAGTGGAGCCAAAAGCCAGCCCTGTGGAGCTCATCGCCGCCTACCTCATCAAGGGAAGGACGCTGAAGTAAAGAAATGCCATTGCTCCCGACCGGATGGACCTCGAGGGCGACATTGCTAACCCCAGGCACCGGATTGAAGGAATAATCTGCGGAAAATGGAGGACGATGATGGGAATGAAAGAGATGGGGGATTTCATCAAGAGGTGCGAAGAAGAGGGTGAACTTCTCCGCATCAAAAAAGAAGTGGACTGGCACTTGGAGCTTGGTCATGTGGCGAAACTCAGCGAAGAGCGACAGGGCCCGGCTCTCCTCTTCGAGAATGTAAAGGGCCATGACATCCCTGTTTTAACAAGCGCTTTTACCACGACGAGGCGGTTCGCCATCGCTCTTGGCATGCCGCTGGAATCTTCCATTTGTGACATGGCTCGCCAGTGGATGCAGCTAACGACCAGAAAACCGGTCAAAGCGAAGCTCGTCGATTCCGGCCCCGTCTGCGAGACGGTCATCGAGGGGGATGATGTTGATATAGAAGCATTGCCGGCGCCTTTTTTCAATCCATTGGATGGGGGCCGTTTCATCGGGACCGCGCATTATTTGGTGACGCAGGACAAGGAGACCGGATGGACCAATTGCGGGACCTACCGGATGCAGATCCACGATCGTAATCACGCCGGTATTCAGATTATCAAGGGCAAGCACTCTGACTTCCATTTCAATCAGCACAAAAAGGACGGCACCAAAATGCCTGCCGCCGCGGTGATAGGCGCGGACGCAGTCCATTTTCTCGTCTCTTCGACCCTGGTGTCGGCACAGACGGACGAATACGACATTATCAGCACGCTTCGGCAAGAGCCCTGCGAAATCTTCAAGAGCGATCTCACAGGACTCAAGCTGCCTGCGCACGCTGAGATTATCCTGGAGGGATTTGTCGATCCGAACGACCTCCGGGAGGAAGGCCCGTTCGGTGAGTATACCGGCTACTACTCGGGCGCGAAGGGCGAAGAATGGCCGAAACAGGTCCTCCACGTACAGCGGATACTAAGGCGCAAGAAGCCAATCTTCTGGGCCACCACAGTCGGGAAGCCGATCACCGACACCCACATGATTCAATCTCTGAACCGTACCGCAACCCTTTGGACTGATCTGGAGGCTATGAAAATACCGGGAATCAAGTCCGTTTACTTTCTGCCGGAATCCACAGGCCGCTACTGGTGCGTTGTATCCGTGGAGCAGAAATACCCTGGTCACTCCAATCAGGTGGGCAACGCGGTCATTTCGACAACTACCGGGCATTACGGCGTCAAGGGAGTAATCGTGGTTGATCACGATATACCGGCGGACGACTGGCCCAGGGTCATGTGGGCCCTTGCCGTTCGGTTCGACCCGAAGCGTGATGCCCAAATCATCGATCGAGGGCGTTCCACTCCTCTTGATCCCGCGCTCCCCATCACCGCGCGACATATCACCTCTCGCATTATCATGGATGCATGCACCCCATATGAGTGGGAAAGGAAACCGATCGAGATCTTTCTCGACGAGGAAATGAAGAAGAAGGTGCTGTCGCAGTGGAAGGAATACGGCTTCACAGACTAGAGCACGGCCCAACCCACAAGCAGTCCGGTGACGATTGAAAGATATGTTTATAGTCTTGGAGGATGGCCGCTACAGTGAGCAGCGGCCCCTTTGAGTCGAAAACCGAAAGAAATCAAATCCTGTCATGGAGGGCAGGTATGGCCAGCCGCATAAGTTGGAAATAGTTCCGGATGTTAGGGGGAGATTTCGGTGAGGACCCGGAATCGTTGAAGGAATCCAACCAGGTAGGATGCGCAACACAAGCGTTTCCCGTTATCGCTTATTGTTGCAAAGAGCCCCCACCATAGCCAAGAACAGGAGGATGGATGATGGAAAACCAGAAAATCGGTATTGGACCGACGGGGCCGGTTGCCGGACTTATTCAATTCATCGTCTTTGCGGTTGCGGGAATCGTCATCTTCGTCTACGCTATCCCTATAAATCTTATCGTCCTGAAGATCATCCCTGCAACACTCATGATGCTCGTCGCACTCGGCTGTCTGGCGCTTCTCGGGGACAATTTTCCACTGGCGCCACCTGGCGGCGCCTGGTGGAACCCTGACAAGCCCAGGTACGTGCCGGGAATCGGGATGACAGCAATCTGGATCGTTTTCACCTTCGTTGTGTTGCTCTTCATGCGGATTGTCTATCCCAAATGGCCTATTGGACCGCTTTATCTTTGGTTCGGCGTAATAGCTTTTTGGCTAACGCTTCTATATGGCATCAACTGGAATGGTTGGCCTTTTAAGGGACGACTTCATCCGTGGGGCACGATGGCAGCGGGATTTATCATTATCATGGGCCTCAGCATCCTCGTCTGGAATCTCCTGACCAATCTTGATGGGACCCCTTTCGCTGCAACGCCCATGAACCATAAGGGGCCTTTCAATGTCGACTGGCTGACCGGATACCTGGTCTGGTGCATTGCCTGGTTTTTCGTATTCAATCCCGTTTTCACAACCCAAGGATGGCCATTTGGTAAATGGGGACATCCAGGAGCAGCAATCGGTCAGACCATACTTGCGCATGTCCTGGGCTTTATTTTTTGGCAGGGGAGTCTGGCGCTGGGGATCAGCCCGACCTTTTCTTTTGCTGCGGTGGCCTCCTCGATCATTTTTTGGTCTTTGATCTACTCGTGGCACCTTCAGTTCTGGGGGGTAACCCGATACACCCATTTTGGGAGAGCGGTAGCGGCGTTTGTCGTCGTGTGCGTCTTGGTCGCTGTCTGGGTCATCGTAACAAGACTGGCTCTTGCCCCCGCAGCCGAGATGATAGCAGCGGCAAAGCTCCCGGCCGACGTCAATATCCTCGTTATCTATCTTAATCTTTGTATTGTCGCGCCGGCTCTCATTCCCCACAACGCCTTCTGGTTGAGGTGGCCGTTGACGCTTCCGAGTCCTCCAGGCACACCGCCCCCTGATCAGGCGGCCTGAAACTCTTTACCCCAGGCATGGGGATCAAGATGGGGCGTCTTTAGAGGAGAGAATGAGGCGCCCCGTCAAATCTTGAACGCACATAGGTGTCACAGAAAGAGGGAGCGCCGACTGCGGGCACAGGACATTTTTCCTCGAACCTTCAAGCTTGCGGCGTAGGGACTTCCGATACTGCTGATGGAGGCGCATTGTTCAATGAGACCGATACGGTATACGGACGCTATCATTGAAGAGTTCACAACCCGAGGGTACTGGACTGACGAAACATTCACTGATTTCTGGCTGAAAAATGCCAGAGAGCGGCCCAATGAAGAAGCCCTTGTGGACTCTTCCGTGCGCGTCACTTGGGCTGAAGCAGCGAAACTCATGGAACGTTTCGCCTTATTTTGGGTAAATATCGGTCTGCAAAGGGATGACCGCACGATCTTGCAGTCCCCGAATTGCGTGTATGGCTTCCTGGCGCGAATCGCATGCGAGCGCGCGGGACTGATCAATATCACGGTGATGCCCTATCTGCGCCACAAGGAACTGACCCATGTCATTGAGAAAATAGACCCGAGAGCCATTATTATTCCGGGCCTCTACCGCAAGTTTAGCCACTTGCAAATGGCAGAAGACCTGAAGAAGGAACACCCGGGACTGAAATTCACATTTCTTCTGGACGAGACGATCGCTGGTCCGTATCCCGAGAACACCCATTCATTGATGAAGATCGCCAAGGAACCATGGGAACAAAAGGTTGATCCTATCATTCTCGAGGAACGGAGGTTTCATGCCACCGGCGATGTGGGGGCTCTGACCAGCACCAGCGGTACCACAGGCGTGCCCAAGATTGTGGAGTGGCCGCTGGCTCCCAGGGTAATGACCTCCAAATGCAGGGTTGATATTTGGAAGTTGACTCCTAATGATGTGACCATGGCGGTGGCCCCGTTTGCCGGCGGGGCCGCCGGCACCCTCACCTATTTTGCCGCCCCGCTCACGGGAGCCAAAATCGTGCTCCTCGAAGAATTCACACCTGAGGGCGCTCTGGCAATGATCCAGAAAGAGAAGGTCACTGCCATCGGTGTTGTGCCCACGCACATCATTCGTATGCTGGAACAGGATCTATCGAAGTTTGACCTTTCGTCGCTCAGGTTTATTAGGTCCGCCGGAGGTTACTTGCCTCCTAATGTGGCAATGGAGGCCGAAGAACGTCTTGGCGGCCGCATCACTTCTGATCTGGGCACTCAAGATGTCGGCTCCGTGTCAGGCTGCTCCATAGATGATGCCGGAGATGTGCGTCGGCGTACGGTCGGCAAACCTTTGGCCGGCAACCAAATCAAGCTGCTTGACGAAAACGGAAAAGAGGTTGCGCCCGGCGAACCGGGCATACTCTACATGCGAGGACCACATTCGCCTGCAGGTTATTGGAGGGATCCGGAAACAACTCGCGACGTTTTCGACGATGACAACTGGACCACAACCGGGGACATCGTCACTCTTGAGGAAGGCCGCATATGGATCATGGGTCGGCAGAAGGACATGATTATTCGCGGAGGGCAGAATATCTATCCAGCTGAAATCGAAGGCCTTCTCAATGAACATCCGAAAGTCGCCGGTATAGCTATAGTTGCCATGCCGGATCCTGAATACGTAGAGAGAGCTTGCGCTTATGTTACGCCCAAGATCGGTGAAACTTTCACCATGGACGACATGGTCTCTTTCCTCAAGGCCAAGAAAGTAGCCATGTACAAGCTACCTGAACGATTGGAAATAATAGATAGCATGCCGACGGTTGGCGACTCCGGCAAGGTAGATAAGAAAATACTTAAGAAAGATATTCAAGATAAGTTAGCAGCAGAAAGGAAATCCTAATGGGACAGGAGATCCTGGTGGTGTCCACGCTGGACACCAAGGGACCTGAAACATTGTTCCTGCGGGACTGCATCAAAGAGCGAGGCGCGAGTCCGATCGTTCTTGACATGAGCATGTCGTCGGACACACCCGGGGCCGATATCACTCCCGCTGAGGTCGCCCGAGCAAACGATGCAAACATTGAAGACATTCGTTCATCCCGGGAACGCAAGACTATTACTCGCCAAATGATCAATGGCGCAGTGAAGATTGCCAGGAAGTTGTTGGCATCGGGGCGGCTTGGAGGAGTCATTGGCCTCGGTGGTTCGACAGGCAGTCTGATGGCGACAGATGTTATGCGTTCACTGCCGTTTGGCGTACCTAAGCTCATGGTTTCCTCTACCGCTGCCCTGCCAGGTTTGGCGACGCGTTATATTGGGACGGGTGATATTGCAGTACTGCACACTGTTATCGAAATTTCCGGCCTCACGCGGCCTATGCAAAACCTCTTGGAGCGAGCTGCAGGAGCTATAGTCGGCATGGCGTGTTGCTCGCCATTGACTGTCGAATCGGCGCGTCAGGAGGGTAAGCCTCTGGTTGCCATGTCCATGTTTGGCCCTACTGAGCGTTGTGCGCATCACGTACAGCGGCAGCTTGAAACAGCAGGATTTCAGGTCATAGGATTTTCGGCCGCCGGAGTGTGTGATCGGGCTATGGAAGAAATGATCGGTATGCGTTTCTTCGATGCAGTGGTCGACTTGGCGCCGGGAGGAGTGGGTGAAGAAATCCTGGGCGGAATGAGAGCTGCCGGGCCCGAGCGCCTCACGATTGCCGGCAAGTCGGGCATCCCGCAGGTAATCGCACCGGGTGGGGTGAACCTGATGAGCCCTCGTAAATCCAGATATAAACCGGAATATTATCAACGGCGTAAATTCGATCTGGATGAACTGCGGACCTTTCTTCGAGTATCCACCGAAGAGATTCAGCAGGTGGCACGGGCTTTTGCAGAGAAACTAAATCAGGCTAAGGCAGCCACGGTGTTTCTATTTCCGATGCGAGGCTGGTCCGCGGTTGACACGCCTGACAGTGAAATGTTCGACGCGGAACAAGACAGCGTGTTTCTAGAGATATTGCAGGAGAATCTAAACTCAAGTGTTATCGTCCGGAAAGTCGATGCCAATTTGGAAGACAAAGCTTTTGCTGATGCTGTGACGCTCGCGTGTCTGGATATTTTTCCTCGGCCAGCGATGACGTAGAAGAACTGCCAAACGACGTATCTGTTGCCGCACTTTTGATCTCTTGGCATATGGAGGCTGACATGTTGATCAAGAACTGGATGTTTCCTCAACAATATTTCATTTCCAGCGATGCTCTCGCTACTGAAGCAGTAATGCTCATCCAGGAACACAACTTGAAAATGCTTCCAGTAATTGATGAGGGACGCCTGCGGGGAATACTGCTTCGCACGGATCTGAGCGACGCTGCGCTCTGTGTAAGTGGCAGCGGCGATACGTGCGAGATGAATTATTTCTGCAATAAACTAAAGGTAAAGGACTTGATGGTCCGTATGCCTGTTACCATCCCGGTAGACGCCACGGTCGAAGAAGCGCTCATCAAAGGAAAGGAAATGATGCTGAGCACCTTTCCCGTAATGGACGGCGACAAAGTTGTCGGTGTGGTTTCAGATCGTGAGATATTCGTTACCTTATACAAGCTTCTACAAGCCAACCAAAAGCGCACTCGGATCACATTGAGCGGCGTGACCATTGAGATGGGAATTCTTTCAAAAATTACCCGATTGATTGATGAGACCGGCTCGATAGTTCGTGCTATTTTCACGGTTCCCGAAGCACACAGTGCTACCGTACGGGTCGTGGTGCGGACCGAGTCGGAAGACCCGGAGAGAATTAGAAAGGCTCTCTTGGATAGTGGTTTCAATATCCTAGAATTCAGCTATTGACTCTATTCCGGAGAGAAACGAAGCAGGGAGCTGAAGTCGCACACGAGTTGGCCACTTATCCGAGGAGCAAAGAATAATTAAATTGCTTGCCTTCTTTGAGATACCTGCTTGATAATTCGGGGGCACAGCAAAGATCCTAACGAGAAATTTTCAAGTGAACCTTGGAAAAAATTCCATTTGAAGATCGTATCCAATCCTTCAATGAATGACCCAAGGCCGCTGGAGAAGGCGAATGTGCCAGTGGCGCCGGATGTAAGTTGCTAATCCACATTTTTTGGTCGAAGGAGGAGGCAATGCTCCTGCCGAAATTTGATTACCATGAGCCCTCGACACTGGAGGAGTTGCTGCGGTTGATGTCCGAGCTGGGAGGAAACGCCCGGTTGCTTGCTGGGGGCACAGATCT
>Ga0172371_10001077_pt1 | contig 43219 bp, 45 predicted proteins | sample Lak12m_FD_114543 | JGI IMG/M metagenome (GOLD analysis project Ga0172371, IMG submission 114543) | Freshwater microbial communities from Kabuno Bay, South-Kivu, Congo - kab_022012_12m | ecosystem: Environmental > Aquatic > Freshwater > Lake | place: Democratic Republic of the Congo: South-Kivu... | reverse complement strand
GAGCGGTTCTTTAATGGGTCATTTTTCTGAGCGCTGATGTAGCGGGTCAATTCGGAGAGCACTCAGGCAGGTGGGTCAGTTCTGAGAGCATGGGGGTGGGTCAATTCGCAGAGCGCCGAAGATGTTGCCGAAACGCGCGTGCACCGGCGGTGCAATAACCGTGGGACCACTTTCAGCGGCGGCTCGCGCCGGAGCCGGTTTCTCCTGTCCGGCAGCGGCACGGGGGCCGAGCCCGTAGAGTTCTCCAGCAAGAAGAGAAGTAATTAGGGGGGTTTTCAGAAGGTGGATCTCTTGGCTCAGCGACAACTTGGCAGCTTCTCCCGCCACCTCATGTCCAGAAATATACAGGAGACTGGTCTCAACAGAGTACGAGCCGTCGCGGACCAGGCTGTAAGAAATGATCCCAATACCAATGACAAATATGACAAACAGGCCAAGTTTTAAACCCCAACGACGACCAGACCGACCGGTCTGATGCTTGCCGGAAACGGACGCTCGAACGGTCTCCATTTCAACTGCTCCTTGAAGCTAGGTACGTCGAATCTATTACAAATGTGGAGATCCGCAGCTTCTGAACTTCCACCGCTTCACACAGCCTAAGCGCCAGCCCAACTGATTCTTGCCGCTCGTCTCAGCCAAGGGTATTGGCACTCAATCCAAGATCTTCAACGGCGTATCCAAGTCTACTGGCAAAGTCAAAAGACTTTTGATTAATTATATCAATAAAATCACTAATCGTCAACCTAGGAGTGACGGTTGACTGGCCTACTGAAATCCTAAATGACGCAGCCCAGTGATCTGAGCAACTTCCTGAGCTGTTCAAAGTCTGCTTGAGATATAGTTTTTACCTCGAACCGGCTGGCGGAGCGAGTTCCTCCCCCAGCAACCCTGTCCATCTGCACTGGGCCAGGAATGTGAATGATGATGCGTCGTCCCACGGTCTATCCAACTCGATGACGAAGGTTTTGGTCTTGTTCACGAGAATCACTTTTTTGAAAGCGAATCGGTGCGAATCATCCAGGTGACGCAGCAGAAAGGTGGCAGATGGATAAGCCCGTGGGCATGTTCGAATGCTGTCGAGTGGCGCATTACTTTCAGAGAAAGAAACCGTCCTTTTAGGTCCAGGAAAGGCAGGATGGCGGCACTCCATATGATATTTTGGTCATTAATACACGGTGCTTATCTCTATTATATAATCTAATATATTATTGTAGTTTCATTAATTCTTGACATATAACAGTTTATTTTGATAGACTACCGTTATGAACTGAGTCCGTAGACAATATGTATTTGACAAATAACATGTTATCTCATGAAGCAAAATGAAATAACAGTCTGTTGCATCAATAAATCACGTTAAATGGACACAAGATCTGTAAATTTTAATGAAACTGCTGAACCAGACAGTCTTCTTCACGCTATTTGCCGAAAAACTGATTTCACCAAAGCAGAATTTCGACAAGTTGAACGCAGGGGTCAAAGTCGGTTCTGCATTGGTCCAAACATTTGAAACTCCCGCGACGTGAGGGCGGATACGAAAATCCGAGATGGACGTGAAGGAATTTCATAGAGGACACAATTGGCGCATGGTCCTGGGCGATCCGACTGAAAAGTCGTCGATTGATCAGGTTGGACCGAACCGCGGCCCCTGCGCCGGAGTCCAAAATGTGAATGACATCAGCCTCGAACCGGATGATTTCGCCGGTACCAAGAGGTTGATGGACAAACGCGTTCCGTCGGAAGCCTGGGATTCCGGATTTGATTCAGATGAGAATTCGGCGCAGCCTCAAGTCAGCGCTGTCGCGAAACTGTTTCTAATTTTATTGGCCGCATTGACCGTCGCGATTATTGCGCCGTGGCTGTTTCCGCTTGGCTATTCGAGTTCGCAGCTCCTCTCTTCGTCCGGAGATCGAGGAAAATTCAATGCGCCGGCAGGCTCCGGAGACTGGCTTTCGGATGAGCGTTCAATGACCCCAGGGCCCAGCGACGGTTCGATCGGCTCTTTGGAAGATGTGAGGCCTGCGGCGCAAAATTGCCTTCCGAGCCGCCTGGGTCCCGGATCCGCTCTTCAGCCTGATGACCGAAGGAGCGGCCCACAAAGTCCCTCGGCGATTCAATCTCCCCCAGTGATGGGATCACCCGAATCAATCTCCCGGCGATTGCAGAAGATTGAACTTCAACTTCGCGAATGCGAACTGGTTCTACAATTGCTAGATTCGGGCAAAGGTGTGTTCAGCGGTTTTGTCCCTGACAACAATATTACCGGCATATCATCTCTGCTCCGATTTCAAGAAAGAATCGTTCAACTGGAAATCAACAAGAGGGCCCTGGCAGTGCGATTCACACCAGGTAGCAAGGAACTTCAAGCCATAGACGTGGAAATTCAAGGTGTCAAGACTGCCATGCGCGAATGCGTAGCCGCCAATCTTCGCTTCTTTCAAAAGGGGCGGGAGCAACTATTGGCCCAACAGGCCAACATGGGGCGGAAGAAAGGTCCGACAGGCTTCAACGACAAAGGGCATCAGCCTCAGAGCTTTGAGCCGTCTTTGCTCGGACGGTGCTGGTCTTTCATGATTGAAGGAATTGACACCGTTATCAACCAACTGGTGGCTACTGGAAGATCAGTCGCTGTGCGAGTGTCGAATTTCGGGAGCAAGATCGCGGCTTACGTCTCTACTCGGAGCGACCAAACAGCAGACGCCGGATCCCAACGTGAGAATGACTGGTCCCGGCTGGCAGGTTCGGGACGGAGCAAGCGCTCGGAGTCCCGAATTAATCATGCTCGGGCCGTGAAACCGCGGGATACGTCCGGACCTAACCGCAATCGTCATCGTGTAGCCGATTCTGCCTCAATCGTGGAAGCGGGCCCGGAAAGTTCGGACTCGACAGGAGCCAGGCGTCGACTATGGCAATCTCTGCGAGATAGCAACAGTAACGTCGGGAGACAATAACCATGCTCAGTCGTGAAAAATCCGATGTGATGAGAGCCAATTCACGAAAGTCGCGACATGCGGTCTCACGGCGGATCTCCTCGTTGCTGTTGGTATTCGGTCTCTTTTGCTTGGTCGCTCCGGCGGCGTCTGATGCGGACATTATGGACTACAACGGCTTTACCGCTACAGGGTTTCAGGGGTTCTTCAGTTGGATCGACGGTAGAATGGGATTCGAACAGGAGAACGCCGGAGCCGGCACTCTAAATAATTTCAGAAGTGACCTCGGGTTGCCCACTAACAATCAGTCTTACAGAATAGTCGGTTCAGTGCGCCCGCTGGAACACCATCTTTTGAGGATCTTCGGAACAGTTCCCGAACGATATAGAGGTAGCGCCGTTCTCAATAGAAGTCTTGTAACCAAGAATACTACCTATCAGGCCGGCAGCGAAATCGATTCCGAATTAAAAACCTCGATGTTCGGATTCGGTTATGATCTGGACTTTTTCGTGGGACCGCGTTGGTTCGGGGGTGTCCACGGTGATCTGAGATATATCGATCTTAGAGTAGCTCTCGGCAATACAAATTCCGATCTCCGTGATCAAATAAGTCTTAGCGAGCTTGTGCCGTGCTTTGGAGCGCATTTTGAATCCAGATTTCCTTTTGGATTCGACAGGATCGCCATGGGGCTAAACCTGGGCCCATTCGCACGAATGACCTACGGAATTAATCCGAACTTCTTCAACTACGTAGATGTGGCCGCTGGGGTTTCGATTTTGAGGCGCCCGGCAGGCGGGCCTATTATTCTTAACGCCAAGGTGGGATATGAGCTGGAGAGCTATTTCCATAATCAAGAAAACATCGCCGGAAGAACTCTGGAGCTGAGAAGAGAAGGAGTGTTTTTCTCAATCGAAGGCGCTTTCTAACCTCCTTTTCTCGCGCCACCGGCGGATGGCGCCATAAGTATTGCTTTTGAGAATGAGAACTTGAAAGGTTGTTTGCCCGAGGAAAACGCATAATGAGCATGCAAAATTCTCCAAAACATCTAAAACTCCATCTTCGGAGAGTGTTTGCTTTCTGTGCCGTCGCGCTATTCATGGGCGGGTGCGTTATTCCAAAGGAAAGAGCCGTAGTGAACGAAACGCCTCCGCTGCCGATCAACCGGGTAACCGAGCATTTCCCGTCGTCTTTATACAGGCTTGCGGAAGGTGATGTGCTGGAAGTTCTATATCTTCCGACTCCGACCATTTCCAATACCCCTTACAGGTTGCAAATCAAGGACCAGATTGACATAGAGTTCGCGTTTCATCCGGAGATGAACCGCACAGTCCGGATCAGACCGGATGGAATGATCAGCATCCCTCGAAAAAATGATGTCAAAGTGGCCGGTTTGACCGCGGATGAAGCCCGCGATATGCTGAAGAAGACATACTCGGATCTTCTGAAGGATCCGGATATCACAGTCACTGTAAGAGATTTCAACGTTAAGCTCGATGAGATGCAAAGAACCTTTGCCTCAGCGGCGTTGGGACAGGCTCGGGCCGTCAGTATCCGTCCTGACGGGCGAATTTCCTTGCCGCTTATACCGGACATGCCTGCCGCGGACATGACCGTGCCTCAGATCACGGAGGCGATTAACAAACGATACGCGAGTATCTTACCCGATACGAATGTATCGGTAATTCTGAGAGAGGTCGTTGGAAATATCGTGTTTGTTGACGGTGAGGTCAACCGTCCCGGAGCTTTTACAGTCCGGGGACCAACCTCGGTTCAACATGCCATTGCATTGGCCGGCGGGACCAGACCTACGGCTGAGCCAAGGACGGTATTGGTCGTATCGAGGGCGCCCGACGGCAAATTCATAAGTCGCACCACCGATCTCTCGAAGATGACTTCTGCTTCGGATTTCATGCTAGGCCGCAACGATCTCATCTTCGTGCCTAGAAGCACCATTGCAAGGGCCGATCTATGGGTGGATCAGAATATCAGGCAGCTTCTGATGTTCACGGGCTGGTCGCTCGGTGTTTCGGCGGACCTGGGCAGAGTATCCACGACCAGATAATCTCCTCTAACCTTGTGGGGCTGGCTGGAAAGTGGGCCAACATTTGATATTGTAATTAGTATGCTTGAAGTCCCAAAACCGACTGGATGATACCAAGCCTGCGGAAATCTTCACCGGTCTTGCCCTCTTTCGGCCTCCGCGTAACAATCGACACAAATATCATTCTCTCCCCCTGAAGTCATCGCAGGACTTTTTCGGCAAGCCGCCTAACGCTCGGGTTCACGGGTAGCAGCGTGTTAGCGCCGATGTCTCCCGGAACCACTTGTTAGCCTTCACTTGTTTTGACCATGCCAGCCTTTTCCGGATTGAACCCGGCAGGAAGAATTGTTCTTTGATTGTAGGTTGCGCCCTCTAGGCACGCACCAGATAGGTTTGCGCCATTCAGGTTGGCGCCTTCAAGTGAGCTAGAGCCACCCAGATTGTCTAGGCCGAGGTTTGCCCCCTCAAGGTTTGCGTTGATCAAGTTTGCTTCCTTTAGGTCGGCGCCTCGAAGGTCGGCGCCCTTGAGATTTACTCCTTCAAGATTGGCATGAAACAATATGCCCCAATAAAGATCGATTCCTTCCATATCTAGGCCGGCAAGTTCTGCGCCAGTGAGTTCAGCGCCTTCCATGACAGCGCCTCGGAGTCCGGCAGCCCCCGAGACGACTTTGTAGCGCTTCAAAAGCTCCCCGAAATTGTCTCGAATCTCGATGATCTCAGTCATGACCGTTTGACGCCTCACGCCATCTACCTGCCTTGCGTATGTCCATCTCCATTTGGCATTGCTTCCTGTAACATTGCCTCAACTGAATATCCCCACAAGCGCCGCGGTCACGATAATCTGGAGCGCAACCACAGTCACAATCCGGATCGGCCTGTGTGACAGGAATACTTCCGGGCCAGGTATTGCTTTGATAAAGAAAGAGGCATTGGCAAGATTAAAAAGGACAATTATCCAGAATAACGTGGCGCTGCCTCCGTATATCCACCAGCAGAAAATCCCATAGATTGTCTCAAACACGAAGGCAATAGTCGGCTTCTCATAGAGCCCCACGCCCAACTTCTTGCTGTCCGGAATTGGCGCTATGGCAATATCGCGGGCATGACTGATCAGGTCAAGCGCAAGGTGAGAACATATCCCCAGAGCAACGGCCGTTCCAACATCAACCGCTCCCAAGCCTAAAGCAACGAGTATCCATGCGCCGGCGGCCAAAACAACCGTGGAGACGATTGAGTGAGAAAACGGCATGTACTCAAGATGTACGTCAGCGACCGATTTTACTCTGTCTTCGGTTGTTGTCTTTTCCACACCGAGAAAATTCAAGGCAACCCAAAGGATTTCTATGAGCTGGACTGACACTAAGATTACGGTCATCGGCACATCGGGATATACCTTCTTGATAATCAGGCCGGTTGCTGCATGATTTATGGCGAACATGACCACGTCCACTTTATAGGCTTCATTTGCATAGCCTTTTTTCCTACCTAATCCGCGGAACGAACCGCATAAGCGTCTGTCAGCGAGGCGCAGCGTAGATGGCAGTCGTGATTGACGCGATCGTTAGGCAAGTTTATGCGCCAAAATTACCTCAGAAGGGAAAAGCATTTGTTGATAGTATTCCCTAGATTCGATCGTGAATCCGTGCTGCTTCAACTTATCCGCCAGTAGCACCCCTCGGCATCCTCCCATGGTTTTAGGTGATAACCTGTATATAAAGTCATACAGCCTGCCGCCGAGAGTTTCACCTTCTGTCATGTTGACCAATACCAGCTTGCCGCCCACTTTTAGGACTCGCTTGAACTCCACTAGAACTTTGTCCATATCCTCATAGGAGATGAGGTCGAACATGTAGTTATTAACCAACAAATCGACCGATTCTGTTTGCGCCGAAAGATCAAATGCCGTGCCGATAGTGAGGGAGTAATTCGCTTCGGACATCTTCCTCATGCGATTTTTCGCCTTCTCCAGCATTCCTCTGGATAGGTCGATACCGATATTACTGCCGTGGGGATTTCTCTTCACGATTTCATAGAACGCAAGCCCTGTGCCGACGGCCACTTCCAGGATGTTTTGACCATCTTTAATCGCAGCAAGCTCAATTGCCCGATTCCTGGCGCGAGACTCCGTCAGTTTTCCCCAAATGTCGTAGATGTGCGACAACTTGTCGTACACAAGCCCGATTTCTTCTTGGGAAATCCTTGCATCGAGCTTTCTTTCCGACAAAAGGGGCTTGTTACCACGACAGGAAACGCCACAGCAGGAAAACGATAGCTTCATGGGTTACTCTCCTCGTGTTGCACGAAACCGAAATGTCCGTTCGTGTGTAAGCGTCATGAGATCCTCTAGCGGCCTTGGGCTAAGCTGCCCGCCGTAAGCGCGAATCCAGCATGAGTTTGCGCCTGGTGAGCGGGCAAGACGGGCGCCCCTGTGCCCCCCCGCAATACCTGAATTGTGCGGCTCCCTGCAGATAAAAGCCTGCTGAATCTGGGGCCGCAAGAGGCCGTGATTTTTACTAATTTGAAATATATCTCGCTGTCGTGTTCCCGGGGGGCAGCAATCAGCGGGAGAAGCGCGAAAAACCGCCGGCAGTGATTGCGTGATACCCACTGAAGCTTGGGAACGAGAAGAAGCGTATCAGGTATGATCTCCTGCGAATGCTTCAAAAGGAATATCGCCGAAACTTTTGATGACATCTATGTTTAAGCCGCTTTCCCGACTAATAATTTCCGGCACCCGCTTCCGGGATTCCATGAAATGCCGAATCTCTTCCTGACTCAATCCCATTTGCTCCATGCGGTACTCAATCAATGTCACAGGATCAGGAGATTCGATACGATGGTGTTTTTTTTCGAACGCGCCGGTCAAAGCTAATAGGATTTCCAACTCATCAGAATCCGGAGAATCCGGCGGAATACCCCACAACTCCTCGATGCGACTCATGGCCTTCTCATAATCTTCTTCGGTTCTGATTGGATTTATTTCCATCGCAATTTCTCCTGCGGGACGCGATTCTTCAAAGCATCCTTCAGGCCGTTTGCTACGGCGTCAACGAGGATGTCAAGGACGAGATCTCCACCTATGATGACGCTTTTGTTATCACTGTCGAAATGAACGCCTCTTGGATAATCCGACCAGTCCAGGCATACTGCGTATTGTGAGGGATGATTCAATTCCAGGCGTGCGCCCTCATGCACTACTGGATTGCGCAAATACTTGTAGAGGATGTACTCAAACGATAACACTTCATGGCGTTGTGGGATAGATATGTTCCAGACTTGGGGGCGACCGGGACGACGCATCTGCCTCCTTAGAAAACTCTCGAAGCGCTGGCCCACCTTTTCAGTGTTCGGGCCGGCTTGTCTCGCCAGTGCGTCAACCGCGCAAAGTAACAGAATCATTGCACTGTATTTGCGCCCAAAGCGAAGTAAGTCGAGCGCATCGGTGAGTAACCAAGACAGCTCGTGCTCTTGACTGGACATTTGAGTACCAGGCCAACGTCAGACCTAGCCGGTGCGAAGCTTTTTGGCGCGTTTGGTTGAGCGGCTCGTCAGACCAGTCGATTTCTGCGCAAGGTCAATGAGTGATCGTAATGCGTCGTTAACGGCTTTTTCTGTTGGGAAAACCGCTGCCACATCAGGACTGAGGAGCACGAGATTGGCGCCTTCCTGGTATGACTCAAAATACTTCCCCCGTACGCCTTGACCAAGATCCTCGCGTTTATACTCCGGACGGAGTTCGTCAGACTTTTTAGTCTTCCTCATAGATTCTTTTCTCCTTGCGGTCCATCAGCGGATTACCCAGAGCGGTCGCTCGGTGGCAGGATCTGCCGGAACGCGGCACCCGGAAAAATTTCTAATATTTCTGCGTGCGCCAATCTGACCGCTTCATTGAACTCAAATTGAGCATCCCGAATTTCTTCCAAGTTGCCTTGCTTTTTGCCTATTAAGTTGGCCAACAAATCAAAAAGGCGTTTCTCCTTATCTTTCACATCCGAGCCTCTTTGGGCCGCGAATTGTATGAAGTCTTGGATTTGCCAGTTTAGATACTGCAATTTCCATATGGTCAAGTTAATGTCACATTCTTTTTGTTTCATGTCATCTTCCCAACCCGGAAGTTTTTCATGTGACATTTGACAGAATTGAGAAAACCCTACCGCGCAATCTGAGACAGCGGCATTGTAATCTTGCGCAACTTCAATAAATCGTGCCGCCCAAAATTCTTGCCACCCTTTCTGTTTAGCAATGGTCGATTTACTTGTCTCAAGCTTTTTGTTGAGCAAAACGCCAAATATCAACAATATGAGGGGCGTGAGAAATGACGCAACAAGTTTGAGAATTTCCATCGTATTGTTGTCCATTCTTTTTCCCCAACAATGATTATACAGTTGAGCAATTTATGCTAGGCTCTCAAGGTCGCAGCTTGTGACTCGGAACGACTGTCCCATCGGCTGAAAGCCCTCCACCTCATCGCGCTTTAGTCTCTCTCTAATACGCTCAAAGCATCGGACTGTTTCCTGTGAGTAGAGCCTCTCCCCGCATCGCAGACAGACCTCGGCAGTTACTTTAGTGGTCGCTGTGTTGAGGCCTCCCCGCAAAAGCTTCTCAACCTCCTTGGCTATCATCTGACCTCCGCATGTGGGGCACTTCTCAAATGGCATCATGATCTTTTCCTCTCTCGCCAGTCGGTCCACCTGGCAGGGTCGGGCCGATAAACGGTTACCAGCACGGCCCACTGGTTTTCTTCATTATACGCCCATACCGTGTGAATGGGGTTGCCGCTGAAGGTTTTCCCGAAGATTAGGACACTTGGATAGGGCTTGTCGGTAGGATAGCTCTCGATGACCTCGCCGTGAAGCACTGAGAAGTAGATCTCATCAAACGTGAGATCATCTGCCTCGGCTTCCTCATCGGCATGGTCACTTATGCGGATCTTACCCTCACGAATTGCCTTTATTATACTGTCTAGGTTCATGAGGTTTCTCGAAGTCAATCGCGGATTATCTTCAGCGCTCAGCAAAGATTATACATATTTATTATAGGCCAAATGCGGGCCGTCTTTTTCCATATAACAAGTTGATGATTCCACATCTTATAACAATTTTTCAGAGCCTCGAAACCTTTTTCCCAGTGGAAAGGTTGTCCTGCAAGTTTTCAACTACTTCTTCCTACTTCCCATCGTTGTAAACGATATCCCCATTTATCGACCAGGTTCCACGGATCAAGATGGCCTTTGAGGATCATTCGGAATGTTCGCAGACCATCTCCCGCGGTGAGGGACGTGCGTCGCAGGTGATAGGGATTACATCCCATGTGATTGAGTCCATGCAGGCCGGTCACGGCATGATCGTAACCGACTGTCTTCGCGATCCCTGCCACATCTTCTGAGAAGTCGCGCCTAGTCCCGTATGGGTAAGATAACCCCTTCGGTGGCGCGCCCAGCTCTTCGGTGATTCGCCGGTATGATTTCGCCAACTCCTCCTCAACATCCTCCAGGCTGATCTCTCCAAGACTCCTGTGGCTCACTGTATGCGATCCGATGGAAAAGCCCGTAGCGGACATCTCTCGCGCATTCCGCCATGTGAGAAACGGACCACCCGGGAATTGGATTGTGTTGTCGAGGACGCCGGTAATGACAAAGAAAGTTGCTGGGACGCGATGCCGGTCAAGAATTTCACTTATCACAGTTGCGGCCTCACTGTAACCATCGTCAAAGGTCACGGCGACAGCGCCCGCCTCGGGAACAGGGCCCTCAACTAATCTCTGCGCCAACTCAGTCAATGTCAACACCGGGTGATGATCGGATAGAAACGCCATATGAGATCTGAAATGATCTGTCTTTACTGTAAATGAATCCTGCGGGTGGTCCGCTATCTTGTGGTAGGTCAAGATCCTGAAGCCCTCAACGAAGGTCCGACTTCTCCTGTGCGTAAAGCCGTAACCGGAAAACGCGGAGGCCCATTCAACAGACCACTTGGCGGCTCTTTTTAGTGCCCAGCGCAGATCCACGACTCACCTCAATCTACAGAATATACCAGTTACTTGTATCATAAGCTGCGAACTTATCTCTGACCTAATCTCGAACATTTGAAGCTGAACCTTAATTTGCTTATATTGTTCTTAATTAAAGAATATCAGCAGGAGGACTCACCACTTGCGAATCAGGAGCAGCTTGGCCAAAACGGTTATGGATGGGGTTTATGACGGTGTTTACATAATGGACCGGGACCGAAAAATTTTGTTCTGGAACCGGGCCGCCGAGAGAATCACCGGATTCGGGGCCAACGAGGCCATCGGGATACGATGTCGCGACAACCTGCTGATACATGTCGATGCAAATGGAACATCGCTCTGCGCCAAGGAACTGTGCCCTGCGCATAAGAGTATGCAGGATGGCGCAGAGAGAGAAGCAGAGGTCTATTTGCACCATAAGGACGGTCATCGGCTCCCCATTACAACGAGGATCTTTCCCCTTCGAGACAAGAAAGGCGAAATCGTCGGCGCGGTAGAGGTCTTCACAGATAGTAGAAATATTAGGGAATTAACCCAAAGAATGGAAGAGCTTGAGAAAATGGCTTTGCTTGACCAGCTAACTCAGATCGGAAACCGCCGTTATGCAGATATCCAGCTCAAACACGCGCTCAGTGAAATGCAGCGATATGAGTGGCCTTTTGCCGTTTTCTTCTTGGACATAGATAAATTTAAGCTTGTGAATGATTCATACGGCCACGCGATAGGAGATATGGCGCTTCAGATGACAGCCAGGACGCTCTCTAGCACTTCGCGCTCATCGGACGTCGTAAGTCGGTGGGGCGGGGAAGAGTTCGTTATCATTATAAGAAATCCCAAAGACCGATTGCGGGAGATCGGGGACAGGATGCGTCTTCTAATTGCTAGCTCGAGAATCCGAACTTCGAGGGGTATGCTGAGCATAACGGTATCCATAGGAGCCACTTTCGCAAGACCGGACGACACGCCCGAGGGACTAGTGTTGAGGGCTGACCGGCTTATGTACCGGAGCAAAAAGGAGGGGCGGAATAGAGTAACTGTGGATGATTGAGAATACACGCATTCATGGATAGACGTTCACATTTTTGAAAAGCCTGCGAAAAGTGGCCTAACACACCCCGGATTGTCAAACCTTGAAATGAATGAATCATATGGAATCCACATTCCAAACGGTGCTCCGTAAGCCTGCGATGTTCCTTCGCAAATCATCGCGCGCCAAATATATCGCCGTGATTCTATGTCTTGTTGCAGGTGGCTTGCGCTTTCCTGAAGTCGGCGCAGCGACTTACGCGATCATTACGATAGATGTGTGTTGGACCTGCGGGGATGATTTTCAGGGAACATGGAACGGTAAGGATTATGGAATACCGTTGATAGTGGAAAAACTCAGGGCCCATGGATTTAACGGGACTTTTTTCGTGGCGCCATATTGCCCTGCTGATCTGAAGAACAAGATGCTTTCCAATCTGAAATTTCTGTTGGCTCACGGGCAGGACGTTCAGCTCCACACGCATCCGGATGTTTTTGATCCCTCCAGGAAGAATCTGAGCATGTATAGCAAAAATGAAAAGAGAGAAATTCTAGCAACCGGAATACGAGTTTTGCAGGAAGCGGGAGCCCCGCGCCCCATCGCGCATCGCGCGGGTCAGCTCTGTATTGATCAGGAAATGTTCGAATTGCTGGCCGAATTCGGGATTCCTATTGATTCCTCCATTTATACTCATTTTGTGGATTGCGGGGCGCCTCTTCCGGAAAACGTCATAAATCGCTTTGCGAAAATTGGCGACGTTTATGAACTCCCGATTTTTTTGATCAGAACTGTCCCTTACATTGGGCATGCCGGTACAACGGCTCTCCAATTTGATTCAACTACATGGTGGCAGCAAAAGCTGGCTCTGGAACAAGTAGCCGACCGGAAGCTGCCGTTGGTGACCATTTTTTTGCACTTCTTCTCATTGTACGACAGGGTAACGCCTGACAAGCGTTTTGACCCTTTCAAAGTATTGGGGCCCAACGACTGCAACATACGGGCCTTGGACAATATTCTCAGGATGCTCAAGACGGATGAACGATTTAAGGTCGTGACGATAAGGGAATTGTGGGACATTCATAACCAGGACCCAAGCCAACTCGATGGACCCTCTTTCATTCCCTATCCAGGACTCTTACCAACGTACGCCCGATCTTGGAAATATCTTTTTAATGGCAGCGTCACGAATATCATTGTCTTAGTTTCTCCACTGATTCCGTTAAGCGTCGCCGTTATTTTGGCGCTTATGTGGAGGAAAAGAACCTTGTCGACAGGCTCAAGGACGCGGAAGAACGATTAGAAAGTCCAACCGAAAGGTTGCATCCAGTAATGCTGCGTGGTATTTTTCGGGCAAACAGTAACAGGCTTTGGTCGGCTGGCAAATACGAGGATCATGGCGCCGGGCCGCTGTCCCTTCAAACTCGGGACGCTGATCAGCTAAATCGTCATAAGAGTCGCCGCGTATATTAGGAAAAGTTTTCCGGAGACATCATCAGGGGGTGCTTAATGAAGAGATCTTTGGTTGTCATCTTAGGTATCGTGGCTATAGCTGCTACTATGATTGCCCTTCCGCATGTGCTGGCCCAGAGCGCTGTGAGTGTTATCAGGGTCTGCGGTCCGGACAGCATGTTGGGCAGAATGCAAATCCTCACAAGAGTGTTCGTGAAGAATAATCCTGACGTCAAGGTCGAAATTCTCGAAGGCCGCCTCGTGGACGTCGGCATCACTGCCCTCATAGAGAACAAGTGTGACGTTGCCATGGCTTCCCGCAGCCTGACGAACAAGGAGAGCGAGTTGGCCGTCCAAAAAGGGGTGGAACTCATCGAGCGCCTTATCGGGTACGGCGGCATAGTAATTATTACGCATCCCCAAAATCTCGTGAATGAACTCTCAGTAGATCAAGTCCAAAAAATATTCAAAGGCGAAATCACCCGATGGGACCAACTCGGTGGCCGCACCGAGAATATAACTGTGGTCAGAACCGACGAAAGCCAACACCCCGGCACACTTGTGTTCATGGAGGACGATTTTCTCAAGTCTAAATTCGCCAAGGATTCAGTGGCCTTGACGCAATTCCCCGGTGTAATGGCCAAAGTAGCCAAGACGCCCGGCGCGATAGGGTACGTGAGAATTCGAGACGCATTCGAGTCGAAGCCCAAGCAGAGAGAAGCCATAAAGATCTTGGAAATTAAGAAGATGGGGGCATTGGTGGGAGTGGAGCCATCTAGAGAGACGGTCAGCGATGGTTCATATCCGATCAGGCGTCCCTATTATTTGTATTACAACAGCAAATCCGACGGGAATATCAAGAAATATGTGGATTTCATTGTGAACAAGGGTTGGGGCTCTCAGGATCTGTAATCAGGCACAATTTCGGACCCCTACCCCGCGTCGTTGCGGCGGACGGGGTCCGAAGCACATGCTCTAGCCACAACATCTCGCCCGGAAATAATGCATCCCTGGATTATTCAGGCGTCTCAATACGCGTCCATTTCCCCGCCGGAATCAAGAGGTCATTAAATCGATCTGAGGCCGGTCGGTTGAGATAAAAGCTGTCCGGAGCATCAGGACCTACCAGCACAACCGGTCCCTTAAACTTGGCTGCAAAAACTTCTATCTTGGTTGTGCCACCAAAATCAGCTCGCTTCGCATTGTAACCTATCACCAATACTTCGTACTCACCCTTCCTGAAGCATTTCCTCAACTCCCATTCATCATTTCCTTCGCAGAGGCGGAACCCTACATCCACGTAATCGCCCAGTCGCGGATCAAACATTTCACGCATCTCTCGGTCTTTTTGGGCGATGAGTTCCGGGCTGACCGGAGCGGTCTCGGTTTTTTCAGCATCCACGAATACCACGTCTCTCCGGAGTATGTACGGAGATTCCAAGAAATGAAATATGTTCAATTTTGTTTTGTAATGCCGGGCCAATGACAACGCGTAGTCAAAAGCCCAATCGCCCTGGCGGGAAAAAATTGCGCATAAACCGACGCCGTTCATAGCTCCTCCTGCTTTTCCTTTTTGGTACCTATTCAGATCTATGACTTTGGCTTTCTTCTGCCGCATGCTCCGGACATTCCTTGAAACTTTTTTTTTTACGTCTTTCGAAAAGACCGGGGTCTCGCTCGAACGAGCTGAAGTATTGACACTCTTCTTTATTGGGGCCTTGCGCGGGAGCGACCGCTCATCTCAATATCGTTGTTCCACAAATAGCTAACTAACCGGTATTGCAACACAATGTCGCCTCTAGTGTTATGGTGGCTGAGATACCTCCCCAGTTTCCCGGATGGTGAAAATTCTAACACGCCCAACGTTCGCGCTCAATGCCATTGACGCTCTCGCCTTCATTTGTGTCTCACAGGCAAGTCTGACAGGGGTTCGGCCATCCACTCCGAAATGGAGCGTTGAGGGTACGTCACATCAAAACTAATTTCCGACTCCGCCTTTATTCAAAGCTTCTTCAGACAAGACCGAGAGGGAAAGCAGGTCGGTTACTTGATCAATTTCAAGCATTTTGTCCGTCTCAGGCCTCTTATTGAGAATGAACCACCGCAGGCTCATGTGACTGAAAGTACCCAAGAAGAGGTTGCGAAACACCCGAGGATTAACATCAGCACGGAAGGCGCCTTCGGCCTTTCCTTGTTCTATGAGAATCTCGATCACTCGGCAATAACGTCGGAAGGTTTGGTAAGCTTTAGAGGAATAAAATCTGGGGCTTAGCTGTATTTGAATAATGAAAACTTCTAAGAAATGGCGATTTGTGAGGTAGAGTGAGAAATGATTCTTAATCAGTCGCCGTAGCTTTCCGAGCGGCGTTCTGGTTTGAAAGGTTTCGTCCAGTTGATCCATATGGTCTTGAAAGCGCTTCCCTGGAATAGATAGAAGGAGATCCTCTTTGTTCTCAAAGTACTCGTAAACCGTCCCTTCGGCGACTTCCGCCAGCCTGGCGACGTCAGCCACCTTGGCCTTGATAAACCCCTTCTCCGCAAAGGTCTTCTCGGCAGCCAATAGTATGCGATTGGCCTTGTCCATCGTCTGGTAGTCCCAGGACTGTCGTTTTTGTATCATAGGAAGCACAAGGGCCATGATGTCCTCCAGATCAGAGGACGCGTCTACAGTCTCGCCCGTAACCAGAAAACCGAGGTCCTCAAAATCCAAAGTCCCGAAGATCATGTCCCGCACCAGACGCATGTCAATATCATTCCGAAAATTCCCATCTCTGGCGCCGTCCTCGAGGAGGCGCAGCATGACCCCCGCGTACTCGCGCACAAGCTCATAGGCTTCGCTCCGATAAAAATCCTTGTGGGACCGGCAGTCCAGTAAAAGAAGCCTGGCGAAACCGGTGTGGGTTTCATGATAACGTAGATGAAACCAGATCATTTTGCTCAAGCGACTCTCAGCGTCCCTTATGCCCTGCAAGCTCTCTTCAAGCAGGCTGAATACACCGGGCATTCGTGCGCCGGGAATCGAAAAAAGCAAGTCTTCTTTGCCTTTAAAAAATTGATAGATCACCGAATCCGTGACTTCCGCCTGGCGGGCTATCTCCGCGACACTCGCCCCTGACAAGCCTTTTTGGGCAAAAACCTGCTCAGCAGCCTCAAGTATTCTTTGCTTTTTGTCTTGATTGGACACTGGTTCTCACGTTGTTACAGGAGTTCCCGGTCGCCGACGCGACCGATTCGGCCCAACGCATGAAAGCGATGCAGCGCGTTGTCAGCTTCGGAGACTAGTCCGGTTGGTTGGACGGATGATCTCCGTATTTCTTACAACGCGCTCCGACTCGGGGGGGGGGGGGATTGTTGAAAGCGGCCCCCCTCACGAGCGCGCATCTTCGATTTGTCAGGATTTTTCTCATAGAAATTTCAGTTGCATTTATTGAATTTGTTTATAAACGCACAGGTCATTGAATATTATTCTCACCATTCTGTCAAGCTAGATCTTTTGGTTTCGATTTAACGGGAACCGGTTCACGGGGATAACATCCTGTTATTGTTATTATTTATACGATGGCTTTGGGTATGAGTGTTTTTTATAGACCACGCTAGTGCCCGATAAATAAAAAAGTGCTCCTCACTAAAAAAAATATTGAATGCGATTCTGGTATGTGGTACCTTGGAATCGACCTGAATGACAAACTGGCGTTTCACACCCATATTTGCTGGAGAAAACATGCTACGCCGACTCTTCGACAAGCACAAATCGCCACGAAACCTGCCTCGAAAGTCGACAGCCAGTGAGCCGGCGGCGCTGAAAACCCGGATAGGCCCTGTGGAATCGGAAAATAGCTCAAGTTGGGCCCTCCTCAAAGACGCATGTGTTTCGGCGGAACCATTCAGGTTTATGGCGGCGCGCATGGAAAACGGCACAAAGAAGGAAGCGCGACCCTGGCCAGGGCATGCAGGCCTCCTTTACAAGCGAGTCAACGCGTTTCGACGGAGTCCGTTTTCCAGCGCGCCTTCCCATAGCAAGGGGTTCGGCGACGTGGGCGGCAGGATCCACCTGGGACTGGGTCGCTTCATATCGCCGATTTGCCCCCTTGTCCGGCGTTTCGACGGATCCTGTAAAGACCTGTTTGCATGGTTTGCGTTCGCTGATTTCAGATTCAGCGTCTCAGATTTTCCGAAATGGAAAGGAGTGTTTGATCATGGCAAATGATCAGAAATGGTACGACGCGCACCTGAAGGTGTACGAAAAAGAGGCGTACATCGTCGGCATGGATAAGTACAAGGATATGTATAGGCGCTCCATCGAGGATGTTGACAACTTTTGGGCCGAAGCAGCCAAAGAATATCTCTCGTGGGATAAACAATGGGATTTCGTTCTTCATTACGATTTTGATAAGGCCAACATTGAATGGTTCGGCGGCGGCGTATTGAATGCCTCTTACAACTGTCTTGATCGGCATCTCCCAAAACTGAAGGACAAGGTAGCATATTACTGGGAGGGGGATTCCCCCGACCAATCTAGAGTCGTGACGTACCAGGAACTATACGACCAGGTGAACAAATTCGCGGCGGTCCTCCAATCCAAGGGAGTGAAAAAAGGCGATCGCGTTATCATTTATCTGCCCATGATAGTAGAGCTGCCGGTGGCCATGCTGGCCTGCGCAAGAATAGGAGCTATCCACTGCGTAGTATTTGGCGGATTCAGCGCTGAATCCATCGCCGACCGCACCAAGGACTGCGGCGCCAAAGTAGTGATCACCGTAGACGGTGGATATCGGGGAGGAAAGGCGCTTTCCTTGAAGAAAACTGTGGACGAGGCCCTGAAGCAGTGCCCTGAGGTGGAGACAGTCATTGTCTTTGATCATTGCGGCCTGAATCCTGAATTGAACCCCAAGAAGGAATTTTGGTGGCACGAGCTTGTAGCTGACCCATCTCTGCCTTCTTATGTGAAACCTGAGCCTATGGATGCGGAAGCTCCTCTGTTCATCCTCTATACGAGCGGCAGCACGGGCAAGCCTAAGGGCGTGCTGCACACAACGGCCGGCTATCTGCTCTACGGCGCAATGACCACAAAGCTTGTGTTTGACATCAAGGAGAACGAAGTCTTTTGGTGCACCGCCGATATTGGCTGGATCACGGGACACACTTACAGCGTCTATGGACCGCTTACCGACGGCTTTACCACGGTCCTTTTCGAAGGCATCCCGACTTACCCGGATTTCGGGAGATATTGGGCCATCTGCGAGAAACACAAGGTTGCCAAGTTCTACACCGCGCCGACGGTTATCCGGTCACTTGCTAAGGAGGGGAGCGAGTACGTAACAAAGCATGATGTCTCCTCGCTCAAGTTGCTTGGGACAGTTGGCGAACCGATCAATCCCGAGGCCTGGCGCTGGTACTACCACTATGTGGGTCGTGATTGGGCCCCGATTGTGGATACATGGTGGCAGACTGAGACAGGCGGCCATATGATGACACCCTTGCCTGGAGTAGGCCCGATCAAGGCCGGATCTTGCTCATTTCCGTTTTTTGGAGTGGATCCGGTGATTCTCGACCCGGATACCAGGCAGGAGACGACTTTCCCGGGCCAAGAAGGCGCTCTTTTCATAAAGAAACCGTGGCCTGGAATGGCCAGATCGGTGTTTGGCGACCATGAGCGGTTCAGAGAGACTTATTTCACCAGGATTCCCGGCATGTATTTCACCGGTGACGGCGCCAAGAAAGACGAAGATGGCTACTACTGGATCACAGGGCGAATTGATGACGTGATCAACGTCTCCGGTCACCGTATCGGGACCGCTGAAGTCGAATCCGCGCTGGTGCTTCACCCCAAAGTGGCTGAAGCGGCAGTGGTGGGCTTTCCTCATTCGATTAAAGGTCAAGGAATATATGCGTTCGTCACTTTGAATACAGGTGTGGCCAAATCCGATGAGTTGAGGAAAGAACTGGTTACCATGGTGCGCACTCAGATCGGCCCCATTGCCTCTCCGGACGCGATTCAATGGGCCGATGCTTTGCCCAAGACCCGTAGCGGCAAGATCATGCGGCGACTGCTGCAAAAGATAGCTGCCGGAACGGTGGATCAGCTTGGAGACACCACAACCCTCGCCGATCCGACGGTTATCGACCAGTTGGTGAAGGATCGTATCGCCACTAAAGCATGATCAACGGGGTTGAGGGGCCGACAGTCGGTAGCAGAGAATTCTCAGTTCGAGTCGGCCCTCACAGGAGCTCACAATGACACCTCAAGCGGGCAAAGAGCCCTTAAGGGCTTGGGTCGTTACCTTTGCAGGGATGGCCGTCAATCTGTGTCTGGGAATCCTTTACGCATGGAGCGTCTGGAAAAAGGCTCTAGTGGACAAACCCAAGGCCGACGCAGGGGAAATAATGACAGGGATCAACGCGGGCTGGCCGTACCTTACGGATGCCCAAGGCACTGTCGCTTTTTTCCTCTGCGGCCTCATATTCGCCGTTTGTATGATTCCTGGAGGCAAGATTCAGGACAAATACGGCCCTAAAGTTGGGGCCACGATGGGAGGTCTATTCTTAGCCGCAGGCTGCGTCATTGCAGGACTTATGAAGAGCTATGCAGGGCTGATTATTGGTTTCGGGATACTTGGCGGAATCGGTATGGGGATCGGGTATGCCGCGCCGACACCGGCCGCGCTGAAATGGTTCGGACCGCATCGAAGAGGCCTGATAGCAGGACTCACAGTAGGTGGCTACGGCGGCGCTGCGCTTTATATTGCGCCCCTGGGACAGTATTTCATTGACAACTGGGGCATTTCCGGCAGCTTCATAGGTCTCGGCATACTCTTCGCCGTTGTTGTGACAATTGCGGGACAGTTATTGTCCTGGCCTCCCGAGGGCTATGTCCCGGCAGCTCCTCCTGTCAAAACGCCACCCAAAAATCCCGGAGCGCCCTCGTGGTTCGACCGGTTGTTGGCCAAGGGTCTGCGTCGCCACGTAGGATTTCGCGACCAAAAAGCCGCCTCGATTACGTCACAAGACTGGGAGACCAAGGAAATGCTGGGCACATGGCAATACTATGCCCTGGTTGCCATGTTCATCGGCAGCACGCAATCCGGCCTGCTGGTAATCGCCAACGCGGCTCCTCTTTTGGCCAAGACGGCAGGAAAACTCGAGTTCTTTGCTCAGAACGCCTGGATAATAGCCTCGTTTGGAGGGTTAATAAATGCCTCGGGCCGCATAGGCACAGGTCTTTATTCGGATAAAATAGGCCGCTCCAATTCGTATATGTTGAACGGCATTGTGTCGGCCTGCTTCTTGATTTTAACTCCATTCATTATGAGGATGGAAAGTGTGCCTCTCCTGTTCCTGGCAACAGGCATAGCTTATTGGCAGTACGGCGGCGGTCTTGCGCTACTGCCGGCCTTTACGGGCGACTTTTACGGCTCCAAAAATCTCGGGTTCAATTATGGATTCGTCTTCCTCGGCTGGGGATTGGGCTTTCTGATGCCGCTCCTGGCCGGATATATTAAAGATTATACAGGTTCTTACGAACTTTCATTTTGGATTTCGGCAGCTGTGTTGATCGGAGGAGTGATCCTTTGCCGACCCACCAAGAGACCGACCAAAACCAAGAAGTGAGGGCAAGCCTTCGCGCGGCAGGACACTAGCTGGTTAGCACAGCATTTAATTACGGGATCAGAGATTTTCTCTGGTCCCGTCCTTTTTTTCATCCCATTAAGACTGATTGCCTTTAGTTTTGGCTTGAATTCCCGGACTAACTGGAGCAACGTAATATATAGTGTCGTTCAGTGGGGGAGTCTGACGCCGCCCTACTGAATTGAGGAATCGTTAGTGATGAACTCGACTGAAGAAATGATTCTTAACAAATTCAAGGAATCTCTGCTCAAAAAACTTCAAATTTCCAATATCATCTTGTTTGGCTCCCGAGCGCGAGGGGACGCGGATGCTTTCTCCGACATGGATGTAATCGTGGTAGTGAGCGGGGAATATGACGACAGCGCCAGAGAGTACATCAGTGAATGCGCCTGGGAGGCTGGCTACCGACACGGGATCGTGGTCGTTCCTGTCGTTTTCACGAAGAACGAATGGGAAAATGGGCCGGAACGCTTTTCGTTACTGGCCCAGGCGGTCGAACGTGAAGGATTGACCATATTAGACAGGGAGGATCAGAAGAGTTAATCACAGCCCGATTGGCACAGACGCGGGTCGCGCTGGAGGACGCGAAATTTTTGCTGAATGCGCGCCGAAGCCCCCAAAGCATCATTAATAGGTCTTACTACGCCATGTTCTATGCTACTCTCGCCCTGCTCCAAAACATCGGAAAAGCCCCCTCAAAACATGCGGGAGTGATTAGCTTATTTGACACGGAATTCGTGATCAAAGGCATGTTCTCTAGGGAGCTGTCCAAAGACTTTCATCAAGCCTTTGAACTGCGCCAGGAGTCCGATTACAAAGTAATGGTTGCTTGCAGCCCCGAAAAAGCGCAGGACATTTGGGAGCGGGCCGCAAGATTCGTGGACGCGGTGGTAGAATACCTCCAGCCGAGAGGAACGGCACACTAGAGAGCCCCCGACGGGGCTTCACTTCCGCTTTCTATGTTTGAGGGCAGCGCCAATTCTCAGATAAGCGCACGATGCCACTTTATTCTGAGCTGGTAACAGGAGAACGTTGTTGGATCAAGTTCTGCTTTCGATTGATTGCGGCACCCAGAGCCTGAGAGCCATCCTTTTCAGCCCCTTCGGAGAACTCCTGGCCAAAGTGAAATTGGAGTACGAGCCTTATTTCAGTTCTGAACCCGGAAGGGCCGAGCAGGACCCCGAAGTATTCTGGAATAGTTTATGTGGCGCCTGCCACGATTTGAGACAAAAAGAACCTGATCTTTTCAACAAAATAGTTGGGATGGGGATTACTTCTCAGCGAAACAGCATGGTCAACGTTGATGAAGACGGAAATCCTCTGCGGCCGGTCATAACGTGGTTGGATCAGCGAAAAGCTAAGAAAGTATATTCCCCCAGAGGGATTATGAATCTGGTGTACCACGTTATTGGAATGAGCGAGGCCATCGTTAAGGCCCAGATGGATGGAAAATGTAATTGGATCCGGCAATATCAACCGGATATCTGGCTTAAGACCCACAAATACCTTCAGATTTCCGGATTCTTGAATTTTAGACTGACAGGCAATTTCGCGGACTCCATTGCTTGCCAGATCGGGCACATTCCATTTAATTACAAGAAGATGAAGTGGGGCTCCAAACGTGATCTGACGTCAAAACTGTTCCCTATAGAATCGGACAAACTTCCTGAAGCCGTAAAGCCCGGAGACACAATCGGGAGAATAACCGCCAGAGCCTCCGAGCAGACGGGAATTCCTGAAGGCATACCAGTTATTGCGTGCGGATCGGATAAGGGGTGTGAAACGATCGGCATGGGAGTGGTCAATGAGACGATGGCAAGTCTCAGCTTCGGGACCACCGCCACGGTTCAAACCACATCGAAACGATACTTCGAGCCGCTGCGCTTTATGCCCGCCTATCCCGCCCCTATTCCGGGCCACTATAATCCTGAGGTTGAGATCTTCAGGGGTTTTTGGATGATCACCTGGTTCAAGAACCAGTTCGCTTATCAGGAGATACTCGAAGCCAGGGAAAAAGGTGTAGTTCCTGAAGTGATTCTGAACAGATTGTTGACCCAAGTTCCCCCCGGTTCCATGGGGCTGATGGTTCAGCCGTACTGGGGGCCCGGACTTAAGCATCCCGCGGCCAAAGGAGCCATGATCGGGTTCGGAGACATACACACGAAGGCTCACGTGTATCGCGCACTGATAGAAGGCTTGGCTTATGCCCTTCTGGAGGCCTGCACAAGATAGAGCGCGCCGGAAAATTCAAAACGCAACGAGTAGCAGTATCCGGCGGCGCGTCCAGAAGTGATGAGATTTGCCACATTACGGCGGACATATTCGATCTTCCCCTGGTGCGAGGCAAAACCCACGAAACATCGGGTCTTGGAGCGGCGATCGTGACCGCCGTTGGGGTGGGCATACATCCTTCATTTCAAACCGCTATAGAGAAGATGGTTCAATATAACTCCGTGTTTGAGCCGAACCCCAAGAATGTCGCATTGTACAGGAGTCTGTACCACCGAGTGTACCAAGAAATCTATAAGTCCTTAAAATCGCTGTATAGAGAGATCAGAGAAATAACCGGCTATCCGGAAGGATACGGAGATTGATGTTGGTGAGAAATTTCGAAGCCGGCGACGATCCAGATAGGACGGCCCCCTGCGCCGCTCACGGATGAGGCTTTCGATGCTTAAGCGCCATCACCGAAGGTTCATGAGAAAAGGCGCCCACATTGACAGGATGATAGCTACTATCCCCAAGATCAGCGTGAACTGGGTATTCCTGTAAAATCCCTCCAGGGTTTCCAGCCTTTGGTTGGTAAAGGTTTTCAAATCGGAAACCCCGGCGCTGAACTCTCTTCGCAGACTTTCCTCCATGTTCCCAATGAGTCTGAGGTTTTCCTGTCTGACATTTTCAATCTGCTTCTCATTCTCCGACCGGATCGTCTCGAGGTATTTCTGCTGTATCTCGCGGGTCTCCCTGACAAAATCCATTAACCTGTCAAATTGTTCCATTTGTTTTTTTCCCTGCCCCACAGCCATGATGCGTCCTGAGGTCTCTCCGCGATCATCGGAAATTCGGCGACCCTTCGCTGGCCAAGAGTTGAACGACAAATCTTCCGAATCATCTAAATACTCTTCTTCTTCACTCACGCGTCTTAACCTCCAGGCAGGCCCTAAAATACCTTCATTTCATATTCATGACTCCAAGTTATTATATTTGCTTGCGGACTACAAGTGAACTTTGGTCATTTGTTGGTCCAATTGGCAGGCGCCAGTGCGGGGACCCAAGAAGGTACCGCTCGCAGCGCGACCATCTGCAAATAGGGGCCTTGAGGGATTTTGCTCCTGAAAGAAATCAGCCCGTTCGCATATCATTCATGATCGGCACAGCCTTCGTACTCGATATCGAACCGCTTCAGGTAGCGGTAAAAGGAATCCCGAGACACCTTCAATACACGGGCGGCGGCTTTTTTGTTACCATTACATCGCTGGAGCGCCCCCATGCACATGATCTTTGTGACCTCATCGACGACGGAGCCAAGAGTCCGTTCGGGCGATGCATTTACCCTGAAAGACGATTCCTCAATCGCTCCACTACCCAGCGGCACGGCAATATCAAAAGGCCCCCCATCCCAAAGCATCAAGGCCCGCTCAAGGACATTCCTCAGTTCTCTTACGTTTCCAGGCCAATCATACCGAGTGAGCGCCATCATGGCTGAACCGTTGATCGCGGGAATGCGCGATAGCTGCATTTCAGTCGCCAGTTGGGCGAGCATCTCTCCGGTTAGTATGGGAATATCCTCACGGCGATTTCGTAGAGGCGGCACGACTATGCTCATGACATTGATACGATAAAAGAGATCCTGTCTAAAGCGAGCCGCATCGACTTCTTTTTCCAGTTCCCTATTGGTGGCCGCAATGAGTCTGGCGTTAATCGAGATGCTTTGCTCCCCCCCTACGCGCGTGAATTGCCGAGTATCCAGGAACGTCAATAGCTTAGCCTGCAAATGCAGGGAGAGTTCCCCAATTTCATTCAGCAGTAGCGTACCTCCTTCTGCCAGCTCCAGCAATCCGCGCTTCCGCGACTGGGCGCCGGTGAATGCGCCTCTCTCGTGGCCGAACAGCTCGGATTCAGCCAATTCCGGTGGCACCGCGGCGCAATTGATGGAGAAAAAAGGCCCTCCGGAGCGCTTAGAACTCTCATGAATGAACTTTGCCATGTGGTCCTTGCCGCTCCCGCTCTCGCCCAGGAGGAGAATGACGCTGTCCGTTGCGGCCGCCACCCTGGCCATTCTCGCAGCTTCGGCCATACTGGCTGAAGTATACCGGTCAAGCGAAGGGCCATCAACCATCTCGATGCGGCGCCGATCCGTGACATCGCGCGAAATGCAGCACAAACCAACGATCTCGCCCTGAGCATTCCGCATCGGGACCCTCACCTCGTGGAAGGTAATGGGAACGCCTCTAATGTTTCTCGTGCATACTTGCTCCACCCACTCGCCCGCCAGGACCCGCCTATCGATTTCCAGAATGTTTGCGCACGCCTGCTCGTCGAACAGGTCCTCTGCCTTTTTGCCGACCATCTCCTCGGGCGGAACACCGAGAAATGCAGCCGCAGCGGGATTCACATGTACATAGCTTAGAGACCTATCTTTGATGAAAACCACGTCCTGGGCCACATCAAAAATAGCCCTAAGATTCTCTTCACTGTGGCGTAGAGCTTCTTCCGCGCGCTTACGTTGGGTAATGTCCAGTATCATGGCAAGATATGCGGGCTGCCCGCTCCATTCAGTAGGCTCCAAATGAACTTCAGCGGCGCCCAATTCGCCATTGGGTCTGACAATCTCGAGTTCGATCGTCTCATTCGTCTCGGCCGCGAGGGGGAGGCGCTGAACAACATTCGGATTACCACGAAAGAAAGTGACTGCCGCTGGATTTGCATAGAGAAGCGCCCCTTGAGCATCCAGGACCAACATTCCGTCACTGCTCTTTTCCACGATGTTAGTGAATCCGGCTCGACTATCTTCAAGCTCGGCCAATATCTTTCGGCGATCCATTGCATAACGTAAAGAGCGAAAGAGCAGCTTTTCAGTGACCTCTCCCTTGACGAGATAGTCTTGGGCTCCTTGTTTCACTGCCTCCAATGCCAACTGCTCGTCGCCATATCCCGTGAGCACGACGATGGGAACTTCGGGGAATTTGTCGTACACGCGAGCCAAAGTCGATAAACCTTGACTGTCTGGGAGCCCCAGGTCGAGAAGAATCACATCCATCTTGCGCTCGGCAAGCCGAGCAAGTCCATCATCGAGACGCCCTGTGGTTTCCAAGATGATGGCGCCGTCTTCTCGGCAACGAAGCATTTCCCTTATTAAGCCCAGGTCACCCGGATTGTCTTCGATCAGCAGGACTTTGACAGGCTCCGACCTCATGGTCATCCCTCCCGTGGAAGTTTAACGACAGTCAGCCAGAAATGCTCGATTGATTTAATGACGTTCAAGAACTGATCAAGATCGACAGGTTTGGTTATGTAACAATTAGCCTGAAGACTGTAGCTGGCGAGAATATCCTGCTCAGCGGCCGAAGAAGTCAAAATAACCACCGGAATACGCCTCAGATCGCGGTGCGTCTTGATCTCGGCAAGCACTTCTCGCCCGTCTTTCTTGGGCAGGTTCAGGTCAAGGAGAATAAGGTCGGGTCGAGGAGCGTCTTTGTACTTACCCTCTTGATATAAGAACGCTACGGCCTCCACTCCATCAGCGACCACGTTCAAGTTATTGAGTATTTTGCCTTCTTTGAGCGCTTCTCTTGTCAAACGAACGTCGCCGGGATTGTCTTCGACCAGCAGTATCTCTATTTCCCTATTCATTCTCAGGCTCTCTCGTTGATAGTGAAAAAGAACGTAGTCCCTTTGCCGTATTCGGACTCCACCCAAATTCGACCACCGTGTCGTTCCACGATCTTCTTACAGACTGCCAACCCAATTCCGGTGCCAGAATACTCGCCCACTCCGTGCAAACGTTGGAAGATAAGGAATATCCGTTCATTGTACTGCGGCTCTATACCTATCCCATTGTCGGCCACAGAGAATTGCCATTCCGAGCCTTTTTGTTCAGCCGAAACATGTATAACAGGGGAACCATTTTTGCGAAATTTAAGAGCATTGTCGATCAAGTTTTGAAACAACTGGGCAAGTTGCGTGCCGTCACCGACTACAGTCGGCAGCGGGTCATTTGTGATCCGCGCTTTCGTATCCTCTATTGATAGACTAAAATTTGTTCGGACTTGCTCTAGCAATATCTCACAATCCACCGTTTCAAACGGCTTGCCGCGTGTGCCAACGCGAGCGTAGATCAACAGATCCGTGATCATCTTCTGCATACGTATGGCGCCATCAACCGCAAAAAAAATGTAGTCATCCGCGTCTGCGCCCAGCTTGCCTTTGTATCTGCGTTCAAGGAGGCGCACGTAGCTTGACACCATCCTTAGCGGCTCCTGCAAATCGTGTGACGCGACGTATGCGAATTGCTGTAATTCGGCATTGGAGCGTTCCAATTCCCTGAGCGTCTCTTGTAGCGCCTCTTCTGCCCGCCTTCGCTCCGTAATGTCGCGCACGATTCCCGTCAGGAACGTTCCACTCTTGGTCACCCACGCTGCAATAGAAAGTTCCGCCGGGAATTCCGTGGAGTCTTTCCTAAGAGCCACTACAATCCGCGTTCCGCCGAAGTTCTTTGACCCCTTCCCGCACAGCGCCATCAACACCGCATCCGAGTGAGCTTTCCGGAATCGCTCAGGAACGATGAAATCCAGGTTTTTTCCAATCACTTCGTCCGACGAATAACCGAAGACGCGCTCTGCCCCTCGATTCCATAAAACCACCCTTCCCTGTCCGTCAATACAGACGATCGCGTCACTTGCAGTTTGAACAACCGATCGAAACTGCTCTTCACTGTGTTCCAGGGACTCTAGCACCCGGTTGTTGAGAAGTCCGATAGCTGAAAATTCGCTGAACGTGGCGGCCAACTGCGCATCATAATCGTTAAACCCTCCCGGTTTGTTGGCCAAGCCAAGTAGGCCGACGGCCTGACCTTCAAGCAAAAGCGGACTAAACATCACATTTTCCAGACACACGTGCCCTTCAGGCAAGAGTTCGGTCCAATTGCTGCCTTGAAATGCGTTTTCACAAACCGGCTTGCCCGTTCGATAAGCTTCAGCGCGAAGGCCCCGTACAGGCATGGGCAGTGACGGATCAACGTTGCAAACTAAACCGCCCGAATCGAGAAAGAGCACATCGTTTTCCGTGCCCTCGGGTGTAAGCAGGGCGATGTACCCCGCCGTGGCTCCAATCAACTCTTTGCAAGCATCAAATATGCGCTTGGCTGATTCTCTGAACTCCCGATGCTCTAGAAGAGCCCTTGCGCTCGTCAGCAGGGCTTTAGTCTCTGAATTGGATTTCCGTAATTCGGCTACCGTAGCGGCGAGTGTCTGCTCGGATTTCTTTCGGTCGGTGATGTTCCGAGCCACGTGCACTGAGCCGATGGTCCGTCCATCTCGATCTATTAAAGGAGAACAGGAAACCGACAAAAAACTACTCAAACGTTCCTCAAAAAGCTCTGCGGCATGTTCTCGACCGTCCAGCATAAGCTTGGCATGCGGACAAAAGGAAGGTGGGACCTGAGTCCCGTGAACAACTTCGTGGCACGCTTTCCCCTCAAGCCCTTCAGCCGTCACACCAAGTGTTTCTGCCATGGCCCTGTTGGCCCGTACTATTCGGTGCTGATGATCGAGGATCATGATAAGATCCGGCACAGCATGAAAAGTCGCTTCCCACTGCTCTTTCGCTCGCCAGAGTTCCGTTTGATACTGACGGAGTTCCCGGTTCTGCCTCTCTAACTCAGCCTGGCGAGGCAAGAGATCGTAAATAATTTTTCGCAACTCTTCAGTCGAGAGCCACTCGACGTCCGGTAGATCAGGACTTCCGGGCGGGGCCGTGTCCCCTGCAATGGTTTTCTGGCCAGAACGATTGTCATGGTCATGTCTGTGCTTTTCCATTGGCTTCCCCGTTCTTCCTCCCGCCGAAGCAATTATATGTAGCGCTGCTGTTAGCAGCCCGGCAAATTTAGGACAACTTTAATAGGCATCGTCTTCTTTTTCAATGCTAGGCCGCTCCAAGAATCAATTATTGGCGATTCGTTTCGGCCTTGTATATTAATTTATTAACTTCTAACAAAGAACCAGTCGGAGTAGCAACTCAATTAAATTACAGTCACTTAGAACCATGCTCAATTCAGGGCATGTTTTGGCTTAGCATTTATCACATCTTTTTTGTTCGTTACGCAAGGTGCGTCTGAGTAAAGATGTCAGGCTCCGATGTCTGAGCCCTATCTCTGATACATTTGACGCCATCTTTCCTGCTGCTGGAATTGCAGCCACTGTTGCCGGTCATACATCTGGCGCATCTGTTCGGCTCTTTGCCATTGAAGCCATTGCTGCCGCTCGTATGCCTGTCTCATCTGCTCCTGTAGCAGCCACGGCGACATCTGACCGGCAGCGATGTTCGGCAATACAGCTAATGCGACGGCCACGACCAAAAGCAGCATTATTGACCTCGAGATGAATGTTTCCTTGATGCTATTCATGGGTTTTCCTTTCGTCATCAGGTCGCTTGACCCAAAAGCAGGCCAAAACCACCGCCGGCTATATCACAAATCTGTCTGATGATGTATGGAATTAACACTCAGGCCTGCTCGGAAAGAATTCGTTTAATCTGAACCTCAAGGTCCGGCATGTTGTTCAATATGATATCCCAGAGTATTTCCAGGTCTACAGCGAAGTACTGATGGATAAGGATGTCGCGAAGACCTCCTATCCGCGCCCAGTCAACGTGAGGTACCTCGACCTTAATTCTCTTGGGACATTCTTGGCAGCTTCGCCGATGATTTCCAGGTTTCGAATCACGGCTTCCTGTCTGGTCAGATGGCTCGCGAAATCGTCATAGGATACGCCTGAAGTCAATACATGAATCCGCGTCAACGAGGCCAGCATGTCTTCCAGGAGAACCCTATAATCCCGTGGCATAGATGGTCTCCTCAAAGATCGGCTTTCGCACTCTCGGTTTGACTGCGTCCGAGATTACCAGATCAACACGACATCCAAATAAGCCTTCCAAAAAGAACTTGAGGTCCATGTAATTATTAAATGTTTTCTTTTCGAACTCCACGAGGAAATCCATATCACTGGCTTCGGTCTGTTCATTTCTGGCGTACGATCCAAATATGCCTAGACGTCGAACCCCGAAGCCAAGTATGGTTCCACGGTTTTCTTCCAGTTTTCTTAAGATTTCGTCACGGGTCATGACTGAACCTCTTCCGGGGATCACGCATATCATGTTTTTACGAGGTAAGCCAGAATCACCGCATCTGCATAAATTTCTCTCCGAATCTGGGTATGATGTGACAGTGGGGGCTGCGGTCGCCATTCCCGCGTATAGTCCGCCACTGGCGTGCCCAGAGTAACGGCTCAGCGTCATTCTCGTTCCGAGCAAGATCAAGAGGAGGAATTGATGGGGCGCAACCGAACAAATTGTAGCAATAATCCACGCAAGGTCAATAGCTTATGGCGCAGACTGCGGTGAAGCTCCTACTATTACTTCCCAAATGGTCAGAAGTTGACCTGGGACAGGCCTTTCAAGCCAAGTATTTCTCGAGCTTCCTTTGGCGTGGCCGGCTCTACCCCTAGTTCTTTTCCGATGCGGATGATTTTTTCCACCTGCTCCGCATTGCTTTTCGCCAGCGTGCCCTTTTCGAGGTAAAGACTGTCTTCCAGTCCCACTCGAGCATTCCCGCCCAGCACAAGCGATGTCGTGCAAAGCCGCATTTGGTCCTTTCCGGCCGCGCACACCGAAAACTGAAAATCGCCTATCTGCTTCCTGGCTGTGTCTACCATGAACAAAAGGTTTTCCGGTGTTGGTGGAATGCCGCCCAGAATGCCCATGACAAATTGAAGGTACACGGGCCTCCTGGCAAACCCTCGCTCTAACAGGAAGGCTAGATTGTTAATCATGCCGACGTCGTAAATCTCGAATTCCGGTTTGGTATTGTTCTCGTAAATGAAGCGCAGGAACTCACGCATCGTTTTGAACGTATTGGGGAAGATGAAATCCTCGGTCGCTTCAAGGTATGGCTTTTCCCAATCGAATTTCCAGTTGTCGAACTTCTGAAGGACTTGGAACAGAGCGAAATTCAATGAACCGGCATTCAACGAGCACATTTCGGGCTTCAGGTTGATGACTACCGCGACTCGTTTTTCCGTGGGCTCTCCCAAGCGCCCGCCCGTAGTAAAACAGATCACGACATCGCATCGTTTCTTCACTTCCACCGCAATCTTACGATACACGTCCTGGTCCGCTGTTGGATAACCGGTGAGCGGATCTCGGACGTGAATGTGGACGACCGCAGCGCCTGCCGCGTGAGAAGCAACGCATTCCTTTATCATTTGTTCCGGAGTGTACGGAAGGAAAGGTGACATACTGGGAGTGTGGATCGCTCCGGTAATGGCTGCTGTGAATATGGTCTTCGACATGGAATTCTTCTCTCCAATTGAATTGCGCATATCGGCGCCGGCTGGCTGCGATCTCGTCAGTGTGAGTCTCGGGACCGAAATTCGCGAATGAAATCTTTCACCATCTCATCCAGTCCATATGCGACTTCCCAGCCCCAATCCGCACATGCGCGATCATCGCTGATTCTCATTCCGGCGAGCCCGGTCACCAGGCTCATTATATGGGCATCCGGGGCAAAAGACAGATCTGCGTGCGGCAGCTCTCGTCTCACCGCTCGGACCAGTTGTCCAGCCGAGTACGCGGGCTTGATGCCTGCGATGTTGTATATCGCACTCGACAGCTTCGATTTCTCAGCCTCGGCTAGCAATAGTAAAGCACGTGCCGCATCTTTGAAATAGATTGCCGGCACTCTGGCTTCCGGCTCGACGGGGATTGCGTAAGGCCGGCCTTTCAGCGGTTCTTCTATGGCCCAGCAGTTGTAGCTGGACATATGGCTCACCGTGGAAAACGGCCCCACGACAGACGGCAACCGAAGCCCTCTGAAATCCAGACCGAAACGCCGCGCATAATATTTTCCCAGGAGTTCGCCGAATACCTTGCATGTGCCATAAATGGTTGCGGGGTGGCAACAGGTGACTTCAGTCACCTCGCCATCGGGGAGGTCTTCGGAATAGACCGCGATACTACTGGAGAAGACCACCCGCCCCACACTGAAAATTCTGGCCGCTTCCAGAACATTGTAGGTTCCGATGGCATTCACATCGAAGGCCTGCCAAGGGTTTTTCTCAGATGGAAGTGACAGCATTCCGCCAAGGTGAAATATACGATCAACGTTTCTCTTCGAGACAGCGTTGGCCAACTCGGACAGATTTGCCACCGAGCCGCGCATGTGCTCGAAGCCATCCGAAAGGCGAGTCAAGCCCCCGCGAACTTCCGCCACATCGAAAACGATCGGGCGTTCCCCCTTTTCAATGAGGGTTCTCGTGAGTTCCGCGCCCACAAACCCTGTTCCACCTGTTATGAGTGAGGTCATTCCTCTTCCACCGTCTGGTCACATAATTGGCTGAAATACGTGAACTATAATTCGAGCTAAAGGCATAGAGACGCGGGCGCACAAAGAAGGCGTCTCAAAAGTCGGGATTAGGCCGAAAGTTTAATACAATTTAAGTGTGCCAGATATTTTCCTCGCCCTCACCCCGACCCTCTCCCAGAGGGAGAGGGAGCTTTGAAGTCCCCCTTTCTTAAAGGGGGATTTAGGGGGATTTTCTATACTTAGATCAAAATCCCCCCATACCCCCCTTTGGTAAAGGGGGGATTGACGGGTCCCCTCTCCTTTTGGGAGAGGGCAAGGGCACTGGAAAATCGTGCCTCAATACGGCTTCATAAAGGCTTTTGAGACAGCCTCCAAGATGTGCGCTCCAGTGGGGGCCGCTACTTGGCCTTTATTTTCGTGCAACCGGTCTTGTCGCACGGCACTTCCACGTCCTTGGCCGGAATGGCCCAAGCCGGTCCTTCGAACGCATGTTTGAAGAACTCGGACTTCGGGACGATTTCGGCCATCCAGATGGGTACCTGCGCCTGATGGTCGCACGCCCTCATGACCCATTCGCCCGCGGGTCCGTTGAATTTGAGCCCTTCCCACGCCTTGATGACGGCATCCACATCATCTGTGCCGGCCTTTTTAATCGCTTCGGCCCAAAACATGACCGCCATGTAGCCCTTTCCGATCAACCAGGAAGGCCAACCGCCTTTATCCTTGTGGTATTCCGCAATAAACTTCTTGTTGGCCTCAGTAGGGATGGTGAGCATGTAGATCTCGCTGGCCATACTGCCCACAACAGCCGCATCATTGGCTACAGCGGCAATCGCGGTCTCATCGTTGAGATAGTAACACGCGAACTTGGTCTTGAGGCCGAGCTGATTGCCTTGTTTGAGCAGTAGGCTCAGGTCGTTGCCCCAGTTGGATGTAAAAATGATGTCTGCTCCGGAACTTAGAATCTGCGTCACATACGGGGCAAAATCCTTCTCGCCTAGCGGATGATAGAGTTCGGCGACGATGGTCGCGGACGGGGAAAGTTCCTTTAGTTTCTTAATGAATGCTGCGGTAGCTTCTTTACCGAAGGAGTAATCCTGGGCAATGGTGCAGACTTTCTTGTAGCCCTTATCAGCCACCCATTTGGCGAGCGCAATCGAGTGAGTATCCGTATTGCACGCTGTTCGGAAGAAGTTTCGACTGCACTTTTCGTTTGTAAGGCTTGCAGCGTCCATGCCGTAGCTAAAAAAGAGCGCGTTATTTTTTTCAACAAGCACCGACATGGCCGCTCCTACGCTGGAGCCGGTGCCGCCGGCGAAATACTTCACGTTGTCCTTCAGAATAAGGTTGGTTGCCTTGCGGGTCGCGACATCAGGCTTAAGCTCGCTATCAACAGGGATCAACTCTACCTTCTTGCCCAGCAGGCCTCCTTGCTCGTTGATCTTTTTGACGGCGTAATCCACTCCTGCCAGATATCTTTCACCGATATCCTTGAAATTTCCCGATAGCGGCTCGGTCACGGCCAGCTTGATAGTGTCCGCAGCATGCGCAGCTCCAAGCCACACTATAGCCATCAGAAGCACTATGAGCAGTCTCAAACCCTTGTTCGCCAGCATCTGTTTCCTCCTTTGCGATTGGTCGGGCATGTCCTCGCGGGCATGCTAAACTTCGAGATATTTCCTTCTCACTTCCTCAGCCTTTTCAAGAGATTCCCTGTCACCCTCGAAGACTATGTTTCCTTTGCTCATGATGTAGAAGCGCGACGCCACTCCGATGACTGCTTTCATGTTCTGTTCCACCAGCATAATGGTCACGCCTGATCGCTGGATGTCCACCAGCATTTCAATGACTGCCTTGACGAGTATAGGCGCGAGCCCCTCGGTGGGTTCATCGACCAAAAGCAGTTGAGGATTGCCCATCAGCGTCCTCACCACACTGAGCATTTGCTGTTCCCCGCCGGAAAGCTCGTTTCCCATGTGGGACCGAAGGTCCTTCAGTCTTGGGAACATCTTGTACGCCCTGTCGGGATCCCAGAAACCGGCGGCGGCGGCTTTCTGAGCGCCTCCCGCCTTGATGCCGATCAGAAGGTTCTCGTGAACCGAAAGACTGGGGAAAATCCTGCGATCTTCCGGAACGATGCCCACTCCCAGGCGGGCAATCTGATAAGGCAACAGCCCCACAATGTCTCTGCCCTCAAGCAAAATTCGTCCCTGAGCAGGCTTGACCATGCCCATGACGCTTTTGAGTGTGGTAGTTTTTCCGACGCCGTTTCGGCCCAACAGGCATATCATTTCACCCTGCTGGAGCCGCAAATCCACCCCCTGGAGAATGTGGCTCTTGTCGTAGTAGCTGTGCACGTCCAGGAGTTCCAAGAACATGGTCAATCGCTCCCCAAGTAGGCATCTTTTACGCGTTGATCCTGGCGCACCACTTCCGGCGGCCCCGAAACCAGCACAATGCCGTTATGCAAAACGGTCACGGTATCGGCCAGAGAGAAAACCACTTCCATGTCGTGCTCGATGATAATCAGCGTCCGGCCCACCGTTACCCGTTCAATGATTTCCACAGCTTCCAGGGTCTCCTCTCTGGTCATACCCGCGGTCGGTTCGTCCAGGAGAATCAGCTCAGGATCTGTGGACAGAGCCATCGCTATCTCCAACCCTCTCTGCCGCCCATAAGAAAGCTCGCGGGCAGGGACGCCCGCAAATTCGGCCAACCCGACCTGCTTCAGAATTTGCCACGTTGTCTCATCGATTTCCGGTAGAGCCCCAGGGCCACTGATGAAGCTGTATCGCAGCCCGAACCGAGACCTGACGCCGGACCGTACGTTTTCGAACACATCCAACCCAAAAAAAGCGTTGTTAATCTGAAAAGATCGAGCCAGACCAAGTCGGTTGCGGACATGGGCAGAATAACCTGCAATGTTGAGCCCCTTGAAAATGATCGTGCCGGAACTAGCTTGGTGCTTTCCGGTTATCACGTTGAAAAGAGTTGTCTTTCCCGCGCCGTTGGGACCTATGATCGCGTGTCTTGCCCCTTCCTCGACCGACATCTCTATGCCCCTCAGCACGATCAGCTTGGAAAAGTCTTTTCTGACATCTGTCAATTTCAGGATGCTCACGACTCCTCCTGGGACTCAGGCGTGGCTCGATGCCAGCGGGTTCTCGCCCACACGCCGACATCTTCGATCAATTTTGACAGTCCACCCGGCACGAAAAGAACCATGACAATGAAGATCAACCCCATGAAAAACTGCCAGCGGTCGGTAATATCGCTAAGAAAGTTCTGGAGATAGATGTACACGAAGGCCCCCAATATCGGGCCCGCAAATCGTCCGCTTCCACCCACAAAAGTGATGAGCAGCACCGTCGTCGTCATGCCGATAGAGATCGCATCCACTGAGACGAAGCCGAAAAACAGAGCGTAAAACGAGCCGGCGAGTCCGGCCAACCCACCGGTGAGCGTAAAGAGGATCAGCCTCGTGAGGTTTGTGGAATACCCGAGGAATTTCATGCGCTCTTCGTTTTCTCTCATCAATATTATCGTCTTACCCATGGCGGTCCCGATGAAATATGCGCTGAACAAGATCGCTAAACCCACTACGACCAGAGTCACAAAATAAAAGACCACCACGTCGGCTGTGTTGAGAGTGACAAAGCCAAGATTGATAGTGGGACGCGCCAGGCTCAGACCGTCGTCACCGTGAGTGATGAAAGTGAACTTTATGGCCATCGCGTGGAAAAGGGCATTGAACGCGAGTGTTAGCAGAGCGAATGACGCTCCTTTGTGTCTCAAAATAAGGAAACCTATCAAACATCCCACCAGCGTGGCCGCGCCGGTGGCAAGCGCCACTACTGCAAAGAAATTCATGCCCGGCACGTGGTTCAAGGCTACGGCCGTGGTGTAAGCGCCCAATCCAAAGAAGAGCGCATGGCCGAACGAGAGCAGATTCCCATATCCCAACAGAAGATTGTATGAGACCCCGTAGAGCGCAAAAACGATCATCTCGGTTAGAAGGCTAACGTGAAACTTCCCCAGCGCCAAGGGAAGCCCCAACAGGACAAGCGTCACCACAATTCCGGGAGCAAACCGGGTCATCACGATTGCCTCCCGAATAGGCCGGAAGGTTTTACAACCAATACGGCAGCCATTAACAAATAAATTAAAGCGAGAGAGAACTTGGGAAACAACATCACGCCGAATGCTTGAAGTTGACCTATCATCAGCGAGGCCACCACCGCCCCCCCGAGACTCCCCATGCCCCCGATCACGATCACGACGAATGCGTCCACCAGGATGGAATCAGCCATTCCCGGAGACGTCGTTAGCAACGGGCCGGCAATGACACCCGCGAAACCGGACAGGGCCGCTCCGAAACCGAAGACGGCCATAAACAAAATCGGTACGTTAATGCCCAGGGCCCCGACCATTTCCCCGTCGTCGACGGCCCCACGGATGATGACGCCCATACGCGTCTTGAAGAGCGCTGCGGCCATGATAAGCCCGATCAAGATAGACGTCGAAAATACGAACAGTCTATATACCGGGTAGGTAATCCCAAAGAAATCCACACTCTGGGCCAGTATTCCAGTGATGGGGACTGCAAGAGGCCGCGTGCCCCAAATCCACTTCACCGACTCCATGATGATATAGGCTACTCCGAAAGTGAGCAGCAATTCATGCACATGACCCAGGACGTGGACCTTCCTCAGGAGGAACCGCTCAACAACGGCGCCGATACCAAAAAGAAGCGCGGGCGCCACCACTAGAGAGAGCCAGAAATTACCGGTCAGTTGGAGCAGGGACCAGGAAAAGTACGCTCCTAACATGTAGAAAGTCGCATGCGCGAAATTCAGGACGTTCATCATCCCGAAAACCAGCGTCAGGCCGGAGGATACGAGAAACAGAAGACCGGCGTATGTCAAACCGTGAAGGAAAAAGATGATTATTGCGTTCACTTTTCATTCACCCGTTCGAGCCCAAGCGGCCCCTACAGATTGGATAGGCCGGATTATTCGGTCTCTAGCCGGAAACGAGCTTTGCGATTTTGAGTAGAACCAGATCACGGGCTCGTATCACCCGTTCCACCTCTTCCCGAGACCACTGATGGAAACCCTCGAGGGATTTCACCCCAAGTTTGCCGTCCCGGAGTTTGTCTTCAAGAATCGGCAATGGAGTGACGGCGTTCTCCAGAAAAGGAAAAAGATAGAGATGGACATCGTGCGTTAGGTCCAGCCCTGCTAGGTCCGCAGTTTCCAGGGGGCCTAAAAAAGGCATTCGCAGTCCGAATCCGAATTTGACCACAGCGTCTATATCTTCGGGGCTAGCGATACCGGCCTGCACGAGAGACATCGCCTCACGCCAGAGCGCATGCTGCATGCGGTTGCCGAGGAACCCCGGCGCATCTTTGAGGACTTTCACAGGTTTCTTGCCGGCCCTTTTCATGAAGTCGTACGCGGTTTCAAAGGCCTCGTCAGATGTGTACTTGGACCGGATCACCTCCACGCAGGGCACTATATGCGGCGGATTCCAAAAATGCGTTCCCACGAGCCGCTCTTTTCTTTTCAGAGGCTCCGCTATCTGACTGATGCTGATGGCTGACGTATTGGTGCACAGAAGAGTCTCCGGGCCTACATAGTCTTCAATTTCCGAGAAGATCTTTTGCTTCAGGGCAAGTTTCTCGCTGGCAGCCTCAATGATGATTTCGGAGTCTTGGGCAGCCTCTCGCAAACTCGTACACAGGCTTATCAAACCTAGGGACCGCTCAACATCTTCAGGCTTGGCAAGATCAAGCTCTATAAAGATCTTAAAGTTATTGCGAATTCTGTCCGGCGCGCTGTCCAGCATGGATTGATTGTTGTCGTACAGCGCCACAGCATGCCCCTGCGCTGCAAAAAGCTGGGCCAAAGCGTGACCCATGAGCCCAGCGCCTATTATCCCTAATTTTGTTTGCCTATCAGTTTTGTTCGCTGTCATGGCTTTAAGTCTCGCTGTAAATGACCATTAGGCACTTGACGTCTTTAGATCCCTCTGCTGCGCCGAAATGAGGGACACTAGCGTCAAAATAGACACAGTCCCCTTCTTCGACAACGAGTTCGGTGTCCCCGTGGGTGAAACGCATTTTGCCCTCAAGCACGAAGAGCATCTCCTGGCCGCTGTGCTGGAAAACCCCCTGCCCCTTGGTTCGTACTGGAAGCGTCAAGATATAAGGTTCCATCCTCCGTTCAGGGTAGCCCAGGGCCAACGGCTCATACGAGTAGCCGAACGCCGTGCCGTCCCTTGCCATCATCTTGCGCTCGGACTTCTTAACTAACGTGATAGACTTTTTGTTCTCTTCATCCGAAAAGATGGTCGCAAGGCTCACTCCCAGGGCGGTGGCAATGGTGATCAGCGTCGATACGGGAGGAGATTTCTTGGAGTTCTCGACTTTGGAAATATAGCCTTTAGTGAATCCTGTCCTGGCCGCCAGCTCCACGAGGTTAAGCCCTCGCTCCTGTCGGAGTTGCTTTATCTTTCGGCCGATTTCTGCTTCGTCAAGCATGGTGGATCGCTCTGTGACGGATTCCGGTCCTCGATTCGGTTCGCAGCTTCGAGCCTCGCCTGTGTTTCCCACATGGAAACCCAGGAAACCCCAAGCCGAAGCCGAGTTATCGCACAGTTGGTCTGTGTTATGGTCTCGATCGGTAAGAATGAAAATCTCTAACGGTTTCCTAATGACAAACAAATTGCTATAAACAGGAAACCTTGTCAAGGTTTTTTTCGGGGATATCGTAATCCCTCAATTACGAGGGGCGTGGTTTTGTCATTGCGAGGAGTGAATGGTGGGACAGGCGTCCCGCCTGTCTATTTTGGGATGACCAGCAAGCCTGCCCCGGACCCCGATCCGGGGATGCCGGTCCCACCAGCAATCCTCCAGGTTGGGCAATGACAGTCTTCCGCCGTCGATAAGTGAGGAGTTACGGAATATCCTGACACGGCTTCTCGTATTTGCCGCCCCAGAGTTGCTGATATGGCGCGAAAGTGGACGATGAGCAGGCATCAAAAAAATGGCGCAATTTCGACCCACACATACCGATTTAATTGTCACGAGCAATATTTTATACTGTTTCAACGCGATCCTCAGATAGCTGTGAAAGGTTCACTCATGAAACAGAAGAAAACTAATGTCACTCCTGACTGCGCCACCTGCGCCAACGAGCCGCCCAATAGAATCTGTATGAACAGCGAAGGCTCAGGCCATCGAGGCTGCCCCACTGTCACGCGCAAGAAACTGTTGGTCGAGGCCAACCAAGAATACTCAAAACCGGAAACCGGTTCATTTGCTCGCCAGGCATCTATCCAAGAGGCTTCTTGCTATGCGAACCGACACCAGCGGCCCTATGTCATGCAGCCCACTAAACCCCGCATTGTTGAAATATGCGAATTTGCGGCTCGCATGGGATACAAGCGTCTTGGGCTTGTTTTCTGCGTGGGGCTGGCAAACGAAGCGGCGATTGTAAATAAGATACTGAAAACGAACGGCTTTGATGTCGTGTCCGTCTGCTGTAAGGCGGGAAGAACTTCGAAAGATCTGATAGGGGTGGAGGACAAAGACAAGATCTTCCAGGGAACCGACGAAGCAATGTGCAATCCGGTGTTTCAGGCAAAGCTGCTCAACGAAGAGAAGACCGATTTCAATGTTTTGCTGGGCCTCTGCGTAGGCCATGATTCGCTTTTCTTCAAATACGCGGATGCATTTACAACTGTCTTGGCCGTCAAGGACCGGGTAACCGGTCACAATCCGCTGGCAGCGATTTATCTTCACAATACCTATTACAAGAAATTGATATCCCCACCAGTAGAGGCTGATTAAGATTGTGCCCTTGATGATCATAGTATGGCGGAGTCCGAGGGCTCAACGAACGAGGCTGTCTCAAAATCCTCGATTCCAGGATATGACCTGTAGGGGCGGTTCGTGAACCGCCTGAAATCAGGGGCGCTTCTCGAAGCGCCCCTGCACCGGAATCCCCCGACATCGATGTTCTGAGACAACCTCCTACTCGCGTGATGCAAATTGATGTGCTGTAGGGGCGACTGGCGAGTCGCCCTCCTGATCCCGGTAGGCGCCGCCATTGCTGCCGGCGCCTAACATAATCGACCGGCGCGGAGGCCGGTCGCTACCAGAAATTGCGTCGATGCCTGGCGCCCAAGATACCCGGCGGCGCCAAATGGTTTTCTTTTTCGTGATTATTCTTGAGAATCCTTATAGTGTGATCAAATCGAATGTGATGAAGAAGGGAGATTTTCAGTTTTGTGGAATGTAATCTGGTTCCGGGTCAGGGAAATCGGGGATTTTCTTCGTCAAACCATACAATCGTTCTTGGATGACAACGCGGTTCGGATGGCTGCGGCTCTGGCATTTTACACGATGTTTTCGATTGTGCCGGCGCTTCTTATGGCGCTCAACATAGCCGGTTTGGTAATCGGTAGTTCCAGGGCGGAAACCGAGCTTGTGGACCGATTCCAATACGTGGTGAATCCGGAATCCGCGGAATACGTATTATCTTTGCTCAATAGCTTAAGCTCTCAATTACAGGAAAGAAATCTTTCCATAATCGCCATCCTGGGCGCAATAGTAGCCGCCACGGCAGTCTTTGTGGAACTGCGGTCATCGCTCAATGAGATTTGGGGTTTGCCTCCGGGGCGGCGTAACGGCTTAATGTCCGTAATTCGAACGCGGTTTGTTTCCTTTGTTTGTGTGGTAGGGATAGGGGTCCTCATTTTGGCGGCAGTGGTTTCAAATACCGTTCTGTCTATGGTGAGTTCCTTTTTCGAAAGCAGGCGCTGGATACCGTCAGGGATCATGGCAAATTTACACTCCGTAATACAATTTGGAATGATACCCATACTGCTTGCGTTGATTTACAAATTAATTCCGGATCGCGACATTACATGGACTGATGCTTTGTTGGGGTCAATTGTTACATCTGTTTTGTTTTTGGTCGGGAAACAAGTCTTCGCCATGTATATCGGTTCATCCGTTTTGAAGTCAATTTATGGAGCCGCAGGATCATTATTTCTTCTGCTCGTCTGGGTTTACTATTCGGCTTACGCGTTCTATTTTGGAGCTGAGCTTACCAAGGTTTACGCGATGCGCTACGGATCGCGGGCAAAAGAAGATCCGGATGCCACCGCCACTCCGTCAAGACCACCTCTGAAATAATTCTTAGGTCAGGCTATGGTTTTCGTCCGCAATAATCAGCGCCCGCTTTTTTGACCAATATTCATTAGTTCCATTATTTTTTGAACTTTGGCAATGTCTTGCGGTGAAACACTAATTGTCGGAGGAGGGGCGCTCCTATTGTCTTGCGCCCCAATCGTTATACGGACTGGTGGTAGTTTGATTTGAGACGCCGGTTGAACCGCCGGTTTTTGATTCGCATTCGCGCTATTCTTGTCTGAAGGAGCACTGGCGCCCGAAACCTCTTTGGGGGCCTTCTTTTCCGGCGACTTGCTTAGAAAGAGCCCTTTTTTAACCTTATTTGCAGCAGCGGGGTCTAACGATTGAGCCATGCCAAAACCAACCGACAGAGCGCAAATCAATATGCTCACCAAGAGAGCCGGAATGGCCGAGAAGAAGGATCGCTTTATCATGTAATACTCTCCGAAACATCCGTTTAATGGAGTCAACCTGCGAAGACTACCTCGCAATCTTATAACATATATACTTAGTTATAATCAAGTATTATAAGAATTTATTAATGTATTTTATGAATACAACTTCACGACATGTGGCTCTTATTCATACAACTTGCGTTGTTCGGTAGTCGGCCCGACCAGGCCCTCAAATCCCTTACTCCCCCTGAAAGGCCGCCTCGATCATGTCTCCGATCTGTTCGTCCCTGAAATGGCGAACCTGAGCCGCTCCAGTGGGACAGACCACGCCGCATACTCCGCACCCCTTGCAAAGCGCAGGATTCACGTCCGACTTTCGTATTCCCGGCGCCACTTCTTTCAGTTGCGGAGCGTGGAACGGGCAATTCTCTTCGCAAAAGCCACATCCCCTGCACAGGTTTTGATCGATCACGGACACGCTTCCTGCAACCTCGACATAGCCGCGCGCCAACACTTGAGCCGCATGGCATCCGGCGGCCTCGGCCTGAGCTATCGTCTCATCAAGTGGTTTTGGATGATGAGCCAGACCCGCGAGAAATACCCCGTCCGTGGCAAAATCCACAGGTCTAAGCTTCATATGGGCTTCCAGATAAAACTCATGCTGATTGACCGGCGCCTTGAAGAACTTCGCCAACTCCTTGTTGGAGCCATTCGGCACGATAGCCGAGGCGAGCGTCAAGTTATCCGCCGTCAGAGTTACGGTTTCGCCGATGACAGCGTCCTTCACCTTTATGGTGATTTTATCTCCGACTTCCACAAGGGGCGGACTTTCCGGCTCATATCGAATGAACACCACGCCTGATCTCCGAGCTTTCTCGTAGTATGGTTCGTTGAGACCAAAGGTGGTCATGTCGCGGTACAGTACGAACACATCGGCTCGTGGGTTCCTGTCTTTCAACTCG
>Ga0172371_10001075_pt1 | contig 43248 bp, 42 predicted proteins | sample Lak12m_FD_114543 | JGI IMG/M metagenome (GOLD analysis project Ga0172371, IMG submission 114543) | Freshwater microbial communities from Kabuno Bay, South-Kivu, Congo - kab_022012_12m | ecosystem: Environmental > Aquatic > Freshwater > Lake | place: Democratic Republic of the Congo: South-Kivu... | reverse complement strand
CGTTTTGCCCTTGGGCAGCAACTTCAGCCGGCCGCTGGGCCCGAGGGTGAAGGCGGGCCGCCACTGGAAATTCTCGACGGGCACGCTTACCGTCCAAGGCAGCGTGGTATCGACGGCCTCTGCGGTTCCTTGAACCACCGCGGCATCGAAAATCTGCGTGAAGATGTCGGACACCGCCCCGCCGGCCATGAGGGCTCGGGCGAGAATGGTGGAGTCGTCGGAGCCATGGACCGTTGTGTCGTCGTTGAGCCACCGCAGCATCTCGGCACATCGGCGGGTCGGCGTCATCTCACGCAGGCGATGAAAATCATCGCCGCTGCGGACTCTCACGGGTTGCAGCCCGGCGGCCGCAAGCGTAGCGTCTCGGAAGGCGTCGGGACTCGGGGCGGACTTGAAGGGAGAATAGGGCTTCGGCATGAGGAGTGCTCCTTTTCACGATGGTTTCTTCGGGCCCTTTTCGGCCCGGTTGGAATCGAGGATTGTTTGCCACTTTCCCGCGATCGCCGCGGGCAGGTCGCCTTTGAAAACCGGCTCCGGTTTCTGGTCCGGCCGGCCGAACAGCGGCGGAAAGGCACGATGAAGGGCACCTAACCCCGCCAAGTTGCCTTCGAGAACTTCAACCGCGCGAATTGCGGCAATGGTTCGACGTGCGGAGCCATAATCGTTGGTTGCCAGTTGCCGGAGAATCGACTGCACCTGTTGACCCAGCCGGTTTCGCTCGGCTGCATCGGCCTGCGCCGCTTGGTCACGCTCCGCACGGATCGCCGCTTCTTGGGCGACAAGCGGTTCCAAGCGGGTCGCTTCCGCAAGAATGGCGTGGTCGAGTTCGATTTCCGCCGCGGTCTTGCCGAGGGTTTGCCCCAACGCGGCCAGGCCGGCCAGCTCGGGATCGCTGAGGCAGTCCCGTCCGACGAGATCGATGTATCGCAAGAGCGTGTCGGCCGGCGGCTTCTCTGGCGACAAGGCCGGCATGGCGGATTCGAGAGTTGCGGCCGTCCAGGCGGTTTGCTTGGTTTTCACTTTGCCACCTCCGCCGGAATCGGCCGGCCAAGGATACGCTCCGCGTCCGCACGCCGGCACGCGGTGTCGATCTCCGCTTCGGCACTTTCGCCGTAGTAGCGAAGATCGTTGAGCGTGACGAGGGGCTGGATTCCAAGCCGTTCGATCACGCCTTCGATCTGCCCGGGGGCTCTCTGCAATCGTTCCGAGAGCTTCCCCAGCGTGTAACAGCGTCCAAGGGATTGCGTCATGGCTCGTTTCCTTTCGTGTCCGCTTTCATGGTATCAGCCGTTTCGAACCCGCCCGCTAGAATCTGGAACGAATCTTGTCTCACTCCAGCACCAGCACCACCCGACACCAGCAATCCTCGCATCGCACCCAACGAGTGACCGACCCGTCTTGCTCTCGACGCGACCGGCGGGCCAGCAAGCGAACCCCTCCGCACTTCGGACACCGCGGTCTCGCCACATAGATGTAGCTGGGGCGGTCGGGGGCCGGCGTGGAGGTGGTCGGTGTCGTCATCGCGTGGCCCCCGCTGCCGAGAACCGCCGATCAAAGGCCCGCGAGGCATCGGTGAGCGAGTCGGCCAGGACCGCTTGGTCCTATGGCCTCACGCACCACCCATTGCCAAGCAGCCTGTACCCGTCGTGAGGCAAGTTTTCCACGCCTTTGGGCTCGCCTCATCGGCCTTCTTTTGCCCGGTCCATCAACACTATCCCCGCCGCCGTTCTTCGCGGCGGCGGTCTGGGCGAGGGGCTGGATCTTCTTGGTAATAGCCAAACGGGGGGTCGGTGTCGCGACCGGGCAGCCAATCCGCTCGTGGACGACGAGACCCAAGTCCCCGTAAAATGACCGACGACAGACGCTCCCATTGCCGCTTCGAGCCGAAACGGAAGAGGATGCCAATGCTCTCCAGAACATCGGTTCCGAGGAAAGAAACGCTGTCATGCCCCGGGCGACGGTGGATGCCGATTGCCGTGGTCGGCTTCGCAGTGTGGTCGTGCCCCGCGACCACCATTTCAGCCGAACCCACCTCGAAGCTGCGGCTGGTGCAGCCCTACCCCAATTGCTCGGACTTCGACGTAGTTCCAGTGGGCTGGAACAAGCCTGCATTCCGGCTGCTGCTTCCAGAGCAAGTCTCGGCGGAAGGGCCGAAAAAGATCGAGCACGGCGGCACGCACGGCACGGTGGGCAAGTGGCAGACCACCAACGAGGGCCTGCACGGGGTCTTTCGCATCGGAGAAGCGTTCGAGATCACGGTGGACTTGGCTGGGCGGGACAAGACCGTGGACATTCAAATGGCCGTCCGCAACCTCACTCCCGAAACCCTGGGGCAAGTCCGCGTCCTCATCTGCTCACCGGTCAACCATCTGCCGGGCAAGCCCGATTGGTCCAACCGCCTTTTCATCCCGCAGGACATCCCCGAGGACCGGGATGCTCAAGGACGATACTGGTATCAGCACGTCGCCCCGCAGCGATTGCGGGCACTTCGGCCCCAGGGATGGATTGTCACGCATCCTTCACCCGACAACCCCGATCCCGACGGCGTGCCCAAGTACAACTTCCTGGTGAGCACCACCTCGGATACCGCCGCCTATGCCGTCCAATCGCTCGACGGGAAGTGGCTCTTCTACCAGACGTGGGACAAACCGAGCCGATACGCAACCCCGTGCCCAGGAAATGCCTGTATGCACTTGCACCCGCTGGTGGCTGAGCGGCTGGAACCTGGGGCGACCGCCACCATCCGTGGAAAGGCTGGATTGTTTCAAGGAGATTGGGAAGGGCTGCGGAAGTTGGTCAAGGCCAAAGAATGAACAGGCGGCAGCTTTGCCAGGAGGTCGGAGCCCAGTACATCGAGGGAGGCTTCTGGAAGGGGGAGAAGGTGCAGGTCCATCACGGCCAGTGGACGATCACCCTGGACACTTACACCGAAATTCAGCCCCACATCTATTTGACGGTGAAGGACGACGAGGGCCGGTTCCGACCGCACTTTCCCGAAGGCTCTGACGAGAGTGTTTCCGTTGTTCTGGAGGAGGTTCGTTTCAATGATCCGATCTCTGACCACTGCTCTGGTCGTTGGCATCACGTTGACCATCGGCCACTCATCCAAAGCCACGGAGAAGAGAGAGTGTCCCAACCGTTGAGTTTCACGATGAAGTCCCTGGGCGGAAAGGAAGTGGCTCTGAGCAAGTACCAGGGCAAGGTCGTGATGATCGTGAATGTCGCCAGCAAGTGCGGACTGACACCGCAGTACCGGCAACTTCAGGCATTGCACGAGAAGTACGCCAAGGATGGCCTGGCAATCCTGGGTTTCCCCTGCAATCAATTCCTCTCGCAGGAGCCCGGCACCGCAGACGAGATCAAGGAGTTCTGCCGGGTCAACTACGGCGTCAGCTTTGACCTGTTCAGCAAGATCGAAGTGAACGGCGACGGTGCGTGCGATCTGTACAAGTGCCTGACTGCTGTCGATACGAAGCCAGTGGGAGCTGGAAAGATCAGTTGGAACTTCGAGAAGTTCATCGTGGGCCGCAACGGAGAGGTTGTCGCTCGCTTCGCTCCTCGAACAAAACCCGATGCTCCCGAGGTACTGAGGGTGATCGAGGCTGAGTTGGCAAAGAAATAGGCCCTGCGGCACCTTGCTGCGTTTGAATAGGTTCGGCCACCTGTACCGGCTTGCGAACATCGGGCAAGACTCCCGACGGGTGTAGATTTTGCAGCCCCCCAGGGAGAAGGTCTTGAGGCGAGCACCGGCGTCTCGGATGGCGACGATCTCGGTGCGGGCCGTTGGGTCGTTGGTTGAAGTGACTCGGCTTCATCCCCGCCCCACGATCTCGCCGTTCCCCACGATGACCGCGGCGAAGGGACATGGATTGACACGTTGGGGTGGCGAGGATACCCTAACCGTTAGGACCCTTTCCGGGCCATTGGCAGCCGGGTTGGTTTCAGGCAATCCGTCGTCTGGCGTGCTGGCTCAATCGCTTCGAGGTCGGGAGCAGGCCAATGTCAAGGAATGCAGCGGAGCGGGGCGTGCAACGGGATTTCGGGAGTGTCAAGTTGGGGATGACCCAGGAAGACGTAGGAAAGGTCCTCGGAGTCCCGGATGAAACCCTCCACGTCCCCTTCGGAGGCGAGACCCTGACCGGCTGGGTGTATCGCACCGAGGCGAAGCCCATCCAGTTCTGGTTCGACAAAAACGGCAAACTGAGGCTGAAGAACTGATCGCGGTGGAAGGTAGCACGGGGAAATGGCCAGCCGCTTGCAGGTCACAAGGCACGACGATGTATTCGTGATCCGTTTCTTGGATCAGAAGCTTGGCGGCGATCTGCCCATTCAGCTAGGGGAAGAATTATACGGCATGGCGAGTCAAGAGGGCTGCACGAAGATCCTACTGAATTTCTCTGGTGTTGATTTCTTTGCGAGCGATATGCTCGGCAACATGGTGAGTCTGAACAAGACGATGAGACAGAAGGGAGGCAAGCTGGTACTGTGCGAGGTCTGCCCTCGCCTCCGCCAAATCTTTGCCACCACCAGGCTCGACAAGCTCCTTACTGTCAAAGCCACGGAAACCGAGGGGCTGGCGGCTTTGGCTTAGCTTCCTGCAGTCTGCCTACCGATAGCCGCTACCGAGACCCAGAGCCGCCGAACTCCTGAAACAATTTTCGCACCAGCGGTGTCTTGGTTCAGTCCGAATTGGAATGCGCGTGTCGAGTTCAAGCGAGATAGTTGAGGAAGTACGGTGCCCCTTCTCTGTTGCCGCGAGTCCTCGACTTCGTGATCGTGGCTTTCGCCATCTTCGTGGTCGTCAAGCAGATCAACCTGATGGCCGTTCTACCAGTTCTCCGCAAGCAACTCGAAGTACGCCTGGGGATGGGCACACGCAGGGCAGGCGGCAGGAGCCTCGGTGCCTTCGTGGACGTAGCCGCAGTTCAGGCATCGCCATTTCACAGGCTGGCTTCGCTTGAACACGCGACCGTTCTGGAGGTTATCCAGCAGGGAGCGGTAGCGGCGTTCGTGTTGCTTCTCGGCCACGGAGATCATGTCGAAGATGGTCCCAATGGCCTTGAATCCCTCCTCCCGCGCGATCACGGCGAAGCCGGGATACAACTCCGACCACTCCTCGTGTTCGCCGGTGGCAGCCGCCAGCAGGTTCTCGGCGGTGGCCGCGACAACGCCTGCCGGAAATGAGGCCTGGATGGCCACCTCGCCGCCCTGGAGGGCCTTGAAGAACCGCTTGGCGTGCTCCTTTTCCTGATCCGCCGTCTCCTCGAACACCTTGGCGATCTGGATATAGCCGTCGTTTCGTGCTTGACTGGCGAAGTAGGTGTAGCGGTTTCGAGCCTGGGATTCCCCGGCGAAGGCCATCAACAAATTCCGCTCGGTTTGCGATCCTTTGAGTTCCATGGGGATGCCTCGGTTGAAAGATGGTTGCAGTCTGCTTCGGGAATTCGATACTGGCTGGGAGAGGACTCGGCAGAGTCTTCCGGATTTCCCAGCCGCAGTGTACCAGAAACGACTCGGCCTTTCCACCGAAACTCCCCGGACCCACGCCGAGGCGACGGGGTTCTTGTCAACCTGACCGACCCTGCTCGATAATTCATTTTCACCCCCGCAATCGCCTCGGCGAGGGGAGCGGACAGACTAACCGGCGATCGCAGAAGCGACCATGGATTCCTTACCGATGTTCCTTCTTACGGCAGTCGCCATATCGCTCTCGGGAGTCATGGCCCCCGGTCCGATCACCGTGGCGACGTTGGTTGCTGGGGGACGGCGGCGTCACGCTGGTGCGATGATCTGTATTGGGCACGTCGTTGTCGAACTTCCTCTTATCGTTTTGCTGGTGACCGGACTCAGTACCTTCCTTGACTCGAAGGGGGGCCGAGCGGGGATCGGGCTCGCCGGCGGTGTCTTGCTCCTGTTGGTGGGGGTGCAACTGCTGGTTAGTCTCGGCAGCAGACCGGATGGCAACTCGACGGCCTCGGCCCAACGTCATCCTTTCTGGATCGGCATTGTCCTCAGTGGAGCCAATCCCTACTTCCTCTTGTGGTGGGCAACGGTCGGGCTGACGCTCACGAGCCAAGCGATGGAGTTCGGCCTGCTCGCCTTGGGGCTGTTTGCCCTGGTTCACTGGATGTGCGACCTCGGCTGGCTGGAAGTGCTCTCCTACGCAGGATTCAAGGGCTCGCAGGCATTGGGTCATCGAAGCCAGAAGGCCATTTCCACGATCTGTGCCGCCATTCTTCTGGGCTTCGGGCTGAAGTTCCTCTGCGATGCGGCAATCGGAATGAGGCTGTAACCGAACGTCAGAAGGCAGACCCATGACCGACCAAGATGCCCAAATGACCTTCCGTGATCTCGGGAGGGCGAGGCTCCTGCCGAGCCATGGCGGACGTCGGAAGATGTACGCTCGTCGCAGGCTCGGCAGGAGCCTCGCCCTCCCGGAATTGTGAAAACCCATCTAGACCACGATGTCGTCGCACAAGCGGGCGAGCTTGGATGAGACGAGATGACCGTCTCGCTATACCTGGGGGCAATCGCAAGGGAGTGCTTTGCGGATCGAGTCGAGCATACCCCCCGCAAAACGCCCCTATAGGGTTATCGCTTTTCTTGTGTTCATTTGACATACTCGGTATTGTGTCGCTCACGAGGGGGGACATCCGAAGTGGAGCAAAGAAGGGAGTCTCAACGCTAGCCCCGCAGGATGTTGCCCAACGAGAATTGCCGCGCATTGAGTTGCGGACCGGTTGTGGTGATGTGCCTTGCCCGGGGATTGGTTCGTTCATTCGCTGTGTCAGTGAACGGAACGTTGGTGGCCCATCGCATCGGAGCCCGATCCCGACAAACATGCCTGTTGCCCGTGAACCCGGAACCGAATGGGTTCGCTACCCACCTACAAATCAAGTTCTCGCTGCCAGCGCCGTTTCGATTCTGCAATTGGATGGGAGGAGAAGATGGATACCATGACCCGCCTTCTTGACGAAGCAACCCATAACCAAGTCGTGAGCGAAATGGGCAAGCAGAGCTTTGCGGACACTGCCAGCGCCTTCCGACATCTTGCCTACCTGGTGAGGAGTGGCAAGCGATTTTCTCCGGACGATGTGGTGATGATCCTGAGCGGAGCGGGCTTGGGCACGGACGGGGTTTCGATGGCTTTGGCGGACTTGACCAGCAGGCGGATTCTCGAATCCTATCCGAAAGACGGCACGGTGGCCTACTACATGGGACGAGGTGCCCGCATCGAATACGGGGAGTCGATTGGCCACAAGAGCCGTGTCTCTAGTTGGTACTTCTTGGGTGCGGCACAAGCAGATGCATGATGCGGCCATCGTCGCGGGAATTGGCTTGAGGATCGGACGGCACGATGCTTCGGAACGGAGACAGCCAAGTCCTATCCGGCCTCTCCCACATCCGGTCCGCGGACCCCATCATGCGGCGCCTGATCGACGCGGTTGGCCCCTTCTCCCTCGGCAGGTTGGATGTGCTGCCGGTGGATGATCTTGGGGGCCGCGCTGCCCTCAAGGACTTGTACGTCCCGGGCGATCTGCCCGGCAGGAGAACCTGTTTGGAGATCGCCGCTCCGTGGCGTCCGTATGCCACGATTGGTTCCTGGTACTGCTGGCGAAGCCTGGATTTGAAGCGGAACGTGAAGCAGGCTGCCAGAGGGTATCCGACCTGAGATCATCACGGAATGGGAAGGAACGTTGATCGCCTTTATGGACGTGCAGGACATGAATCGATGATCGGACTGGTTCGTCGCAGCTTTCTCAAACGGGCGTTGGGCGTGCTGGCGGGGGCATCCAGTGGGCTGGAACGCTCGCACCTGGCAGAGGCCAGCACCGGCAAGAGGAAGAAGGACGGCCCGAGGTTTCGCTACCTCGGCTGGCAGGTCGGCCTTTCCTACCAGACGCCGCGTCCCGAGGGAAAACGCACGGACGAGCTTCGCCGCCTCGTTGGCGAAATGTGCGACCACAGCATGAATTTCTTGAGCTTCATGCTCCTGAGCTACTCCTATTTCGACGACCACGACGGCTTCTGCTGGCCCACGGGCCGCCCAAGCCTCCGCTGCTATCGGGACGAGCATTCGCTCAACGCCGACGGGAAGACCGAGTTCCTCGGCCAGATCATCCGCGAGGCGTGCCAGGCAGGGCTGCATGTGCAATTGATGACGAACTGGGGTCTGTGGAATCCAGATCGCATCCGCAAAGGATACCCAGGTGCCACCCTCCAGGAGAACGTCGATGGGAGCCGCTCGGGTTGGCTGCACTGCCCCGACAACCCTGACGTCTATCGTTGCGGACGGGACGAGATGCTGGATAGCCTGGAGCGTTATGCCGCCCTTGGGGTCAAGAGCTATGCCATCGAGTATCCGGGGTACGGAGGTTCGGCGTGCTTTTGCCCGTTCACGCGAGAGGCGTTTGCACGGGAGACCGGCCAGACGTTGAGCCCAGCTTGGGCACAAGCCCAGCCGGCGGCCTTCAATCGCTGGAAAACGGAACACATCGGAAAGATCCTCAAGCAACTTGTCGATGAGGTCCGGGCGTCCGTAGGGGGCGTCGAGATCTGGTTGCACACTGCGTGCGCGGCCGGGCGTGGCCACTCACCCACGTTCATCCAAGAGGCCGGGATTCCGGTCGTCATCCCCTACATGCTGCACACGACCGGGGATTTTTCGGATATTGCGGGAAACCTTCGTGCCGTCTCTCCACTGCCGGCAGTCGGCCACGTTTGCGTCCGTTCGCGGCCTTTCAAGAACTATCCCGTGCCGCCCAAGACCCCCGAGCTGCTCAGGCGATTCTTTGACCGGATCGAGGGCGCGCCAGCCGACAACCTGATCGGCTTGATGTTTTTCAATGAATCGTGCGTCAGCCAGGAAAACCGGGAGGCCGTGTATCAAGGCATCCGGCGGTTTCTGTAATGCCGGTGGAGGCGAGGGAAGCCTGGCCAAGACCCTTGACCTTTGTGAGACTGTTGTCGTTATAGGAATCCCGAAGCACGAGGCCGCTCGGTGTCCGAGTATCTTGTTCCGATCGCCTTGATTGTCGCAGGCTTCGCCCTTCTGATGGCCGGCGGCGAGATGCTGGTCCGGGGAGCGTCCAGGCTGGCGGCTCTGGCCGGAATCTCGCCTCTGGTCATTGGGCTTACCGTGGTTGCGCTGGGCACCAGTGCCCCCGAGATGGCTATTACCCTTCAATCCAGCCTCTCAGGTCGTGCCGATCTTGCGGTTGGCAACGTCGTGGGCAGCAACATCTGCAATGTCCTCCTGATCCTGGGGCTTTCGGCGCTGGCTGCCCCGCTGGCCGTTTCTGTCCAGTTGATTCGTTGGGATGTCCCTTGGATGATACTGGCTTCATTCCTCCTTCTCGTGCTGAGCCTCGATGGGGTGATTGGCCGGTGGGACGGCGGCTTGCTTTTCGGCGGCCTGGTGGCCTATGTCGGTTGGGCTGTGCTCCAAAGCCGCCGAGAGAGCCAGAAGGCTCAGGCCGAGTATGAGAAGCAGTACGGGGTCAGGGCACGCCCACGGCGGAAGGAAATCGCCATTCAGGCCGCGTTGATCGTCGGCGGCCTGGTCTTGCTCACGCTCGGCTCGCATTGGCTCGTCGGCGGTGCGGCTACGATTGCCCGGCTGCTCGGCGTAAGTGAACTCTTGATCGGCCTCACCATTCTGGCGGTTGGAACCTCATTGCCCGAGCTTGCCGCCTCGGTCATCGCCAGTATTCGACGAGAACGCGACATTGCCGTGGGGAACATCGTCGGCAGCAACCTGTTCAACATCTTAGGCGTGCTGGGGCTGTCTGCCCTTCTTGCTCCGAACGGCATTGCCGTGTCCAAGGTGGCCCTCCATTTCGACATCCCGGTCATGATCGCCGTGGCCGTGGCCTGCCTGCCGATTTTCTTTACCGGGCACGCGATTTCCCGCTGGGAAGGCGGTATCCTGTTCGCTTACTACCTGGCGTACACGGCCTATCTGATCCTCGGGGCAACGGACGAGGAATTGACACGCACCTTCGGACGAGTCATGCTCGGCCTCGTGATTCCCCTGACCGGGGCTACGTTGGTGTTCAGCTTGGTGAGAGCCCTGCGGCAGCCGAGGACGCAGTGACGAGCCGTTGGCGGCGGCTGTTGGGGAGATGACCCTCTGGCACGAGTTTTTGGACACTCTAGCGTCATTATCGGGCAATCGCGAAAGCGCGAAACAGCGAAGGCGCGAAATTGTGCAAGAGAACGGGGCAAGTGAGGCTGAATGAAGCCGCGAGAGTTTCACTCGTTTCGCGTTTTCGCCTTTTCGTGTTCTCGCGATCGCTTCGTCGGTCCGGGCCTAATGGAACCCGATACTGATGCTAGAGTCTCAGTTTTTGCCATCATTCTCGGGGCTCGTTGCGATTCGGCCCGTCCAACTGCAATCGGAGGTGCATTGCCATGTTTGATCCCGACTACTGCGAAAAGCGCTGCCCTGTCTGCACGCGGGCCAGGAAGGGCAATGGTCTTGCCCGATTCCTTCAGGCCGTCGAGATGATCGTCACGTTTGGCGGATGCCCGTGGGGCCGGGCGAGGCAGAAGAAGTACGGGGTCAAGCCGAGCGAGCCGTTGCCGAACTGCCGGCAAGACCGGTAGATGGTTCCCACGGAAGCCCCATTGCGGTACACTGGGAAAGACGCGGAGACACGGAGACACGGAGACACGGAGAAGGGGGAGAACGTTCTGGCGTTTCCCCTTTCTCCTTCGCCTTCTCCGCGTCTCTCCCTTTCCGCGTCTTCTTCCCCGGGCCGAACATTGTGAAGCAGATCATCGCCGTCGTTAAGCCGTACTTGGTCGAGAAGGTGCTCGAAGCGCTGAAGCGAGCCCCCCTGGAAGCCTGCGCGGTGACGGAGGTGAAAGGCTACGGCCGGCAGAAAAGCTACCTGGATCAATACGAGGGGAGCGAGTATTCGCTCGCATTTCTGCCCAAGGTGGAGATCAGCCTCTGGGTCGACGAGCTTCGCGTGGAAGAGGTCGTTCGGATCATCGTCGAGGTGGCGCGGACCGGGCGCATGGGCGACGGCAAGATCTTCGTCATGCCCTCCGGAATCCAGGGGGAATGGTCCGACGCGGGTGAAACCGCTTGACTCCACGACTCCCCTCTCCCGTTTCGGGAGAGGGGCAGGGGGTGAGGGGGCTTGGCGAGTCTCACTTTTCCGATTGCTTGGCTCGTCGGCGGCTGCGTTCGGTGATGCACCAGCCGAGGCGTCCGAGGAGGCGGAAGTAGACCAGCATGGCCGTGGCGGTGAAGATCGCTGCGGGCAAAGCCGCCCAAGGTCCCCCCAAAGTCCGCAGTCCCTGTTCCACTCCCACCACCGCGGCCACGAGGAGCCCGGCAAGAAGGTAGAAGCCGCACCACGCCCACCACCTCGTCAGCAGGCTGCCCGACACCGCCCTCGAAATCGGGTTCAGGACCGAGCCCGTCTCGAGCATCGACAGGAGGACGACAGGGAAGAGGAGAAACACGGCCCCTCCCGTTCCAGCCCCAGGCGGCAGCGTGGGCGCCAGGGATTCGATGCCCCAGCCGATGAGCATGCTGGCGATCAGGCTGTTGATCAGATAGAGGGACGCGAAAGCCCGCTCCACGAAATCCTCCGTCGACCAGTCCTCGATGCGGTCAACCCCGTTGGCGGTCTGGGTGAGGATGGTCAGGCACCATTTCGAGGCCCAAACGAAATACATCAGCCCGAACACAAACGAGGAGGCGGCCACCGCGGCGAGGACGGGGAGCGCCAGGGCGGCAAGCCCCCAGGCGAGCAAGGTGCCGAGGGTGAACTTGACCGACGCCAGCCATGACTCGCGGTAGAAAGGAAACACGAAAACCCCGTTGACGAGCGGCCACGGCGGGAGCTTGGGCCGCGGCCGACGCGGTGCCGGGAACTCCTCCTTCTCTTCTCGAACCCGCCGCGGCTCGGAAAGCGGCTTGGGCGACGCCGGCTCAGGCCCCGCAGCCGGCCGCCCTGGCGCAGCCGGCTGTTCCGCCGGGGCCGCAGGCGCGGACGCCCGCTCTACCGGGGCCGGTTGCTCCGCGGGCACGGGCCGCACCGCCGCGCCCGGGCTTGCGCCGGGAGGGGCGGCCAGGTCGTACACGCCAACCGCCTCCTGAAACGGGTCCCAATGGGGCTGCTCGTCGGGCGGCGGCGGGATGCGGAACGGCGTGCCGCAATCGGGACAGGTGATCGGCTGCCCCGCCTGGTCCCGAGTGGCCTCGAGCCGCGTGTGGCAGAGCGGGCACGTGAAGGTAAACGCCGCCGGTCCCCCCGGCGCCGCCGTCGGCGTCCCGGGCGTCGCGGCCAAGTCGTATCCCTCCATGGCCTCGGGCCCCGACGCCTGCGAGTCGGCCGCCGGAGGCGGGACCGTGTTCTCTGTTCCGCAATCGGGGCAGACCATCACCTGCCCGACCTGCTCCTTGGTCGCCAGCATCCGCGTGTGACACAAGGAACACACCACGGGAACGTACCGCTGATAGACCTCCTTGGCCGTGGGCGGTGGTTGATCCCGGCCTTCGAGCACGTTGTAGATGTCGGCGGGCTCCGAGGGCGCCGCCGGGCTGCGGGAGACCGTCTCCTGCTGCGACGGCGCAGGGACCACGGCCGGAGTCCCGCAATCGGGACAAACCACCTTCTGGCCCACCTGATTCGGGGCCGCCGACATCACCGTCCTGCACACGGAGCACTTGAAACGCACCTCGGGCTCGGCCGGCGGGGCTGCCGCCTCGGCCGACCCGTCGGACACGGCGTAGGTCTCGAGCTGGGGCTCCGCCCGGCTCTCCTGCGGGACGGTCAGGATGGTCTGGCACCACGGGCACCGTATCTTGGCGCCGGCTTGCCGGCGCCGGGCCTCCACCGGCGAGATGCAGTTGGAGCAGATGAAACGGATCGTGCGACGAGACTCGCTCACGCGCTGTCGTTCCTTCCCGGCAGGAGACGCAACACCGAGGCCTCCGGCAACGTTATCGCGACGGGAGAAGAAATGGAACCACGGATGACGCGGATGCCCTTCGTAACTATCGGTCAACATCTCCCGACGACCGGAGGATTCCCCGGCTCATTCCCGGGACGCGTACGCAGCCCACCGCTCTTCCACGAAAGTATAATGCCTCTTCTCTGTGTCCGGCTCTTCGATACATACCTTGATGCGCCCGGCCGGAGCCAAAGCCTGGAACAGAGAAGAGGCATTGTACTCCCGCGGCATGGCGGTAGGCGCCGGGAGTCGCACCGGCGCGTGCTTCCTCCGGATGAGTCGGTCCTCCGTTGCGGCTTCGGCGCGACTACTCAGTCTCCCTCGTACACGATGCCCATGGCGTCCTCATAGCTGGCCCAGAGGGCCTCGCCCACTTCGGGGAGGGAATCGCAGAACTTCGAGACCAGTTTGGCCAGGCCGCTCCAGGTGCGGCTCTCAAAGCGGAACGTGAGCGCCGGCTCCGTGACCGAGTTGCGCACCAGGGCCCATCCGTCGGGAAAACGGATCCGCACGCCGTCGACCTCGCTCTGCGGATACTTCGACCAGGCGTCGCGCACGCTGCGGACGACCGTCCGGCGATACCGGGCCTTCACGCGCACGCGGAGGTCGGGCGTCACGTACACCTTCGGGCTCTTGCGGCGCACCTGCGACAGGGGTTTGCCGCAGCCCGCCAGGTACGCGATCATGCGACACGCCGCGTACAGCCCGTCGTCCCCTCCCGCCAGCTCGCGGAAGAAGTAATGCCCGCTGATCTCCGCGCCGAACGGGGCGCCGGTCTGGAGCATCCGGTTGCGGATGAAGGTGTGCCCGCTCCGTTCCACGATCGGCTCGGCGCCGAGTTTGCGGGCCGCCTCGGGCACGCGATCGGAGAACTTCACGTCGTACACGAACGGCTTGCCCGAAATCTCCTCTCCGAAGCTCTGCAAGAGGATCCAGGTCGTTTCCTCGGCCGAAAGCGGGGTGCCCTCGTCGTCGACAAACGCCACGCGGTCGCCGTCGCCATCGAAGGCGATGCCCAAGAGGGCCCGCTGCTGGTACACGGCCTCGCCGAGATCCACGAGCGAGTCGTGATGAGAGCAATCGGGCGAGCGGCCGCCGAACGAGCTGTCCGGCGCGTCGTGGATCGCCGAGAAGACCGAGTGCGGGAAGACGGCCTGCAAGTAGCGGCGGGCGCGGCACGCCCAGACGCCGTGCATGCCGTCGAGAACGATCGGCCGCCTCACGACCGGGGTATCTACCCAGGCTTCCTGAAGCCAGGCCACGTAGTCGAACGTGACGTCGAGCGTGCGAGGGTCGGTCCGCGTGCGCTGGCTCCGCTTCCGCCGCGCGAGTTCGGCGCCGCGTTTCAACGCGCGGACATCCTTCTCGCTGGGCGGGCGGTCGCCGATCATCCACTTCAGCCCGTTGACGTGGGGCGGGTTGTGCGAGGCGGTGACGATGGCGCAGCCGGGCGCCCCCAATCGCCGCTTGGCGTAGTAGATCATGGGCGTGGGGAGCGTTCCCAAGTCGACCACGTCGAGCCCGGTCTCGCACAGCCCGTCGAGCAGGGCGGCCTGGAAGCCGGGAGTCGAGTCCCGCACGTCCCCGCCCACCACGAACTTCGCCTTCGGTTCCACTTGCTGCCCGAGCGTCAGGCCCCAGCGGCGATAGAGGTCCGACGTCAATTCGTCCGCCGCCGAGCCGCGGATGTCGCACGGCTTGTAGATGCTCACAGGTACCCTCGCCCTTTCAGTTCCCCGCAGAACGCCCGGTAGAGCCGGTCGTACCCCGCCCGCCGCTCGGGACGCGGCAGGAAAGTCGTCTCCAACTTCACCATAGCTTGGACCGCCCGATCCCAGCCATGATAAATAGTACCGGACGCGGCTAGAATAGCAGAACCGAAAGCCGATTCCGGCCAGCCAGGCCGATGGACCGTGCGACCCGTCACGTCGGCGCGGCACTGAAGCCACAGGTCGTTCCGTCCTCCCCCTCCCGTGATAAATATATCCCCTCCATGAGTTGAGGCAACCGCGTCCAACACCTCGTAGGCCAGCCGCTCCACGAAAGCAGTGCCCTGGAGGCACGCCGCGTGATACGTCGCCGCATCCTCCGTAGGAGGCACACAGAACCCGACCGCATGAGCGTCGAGGAACGGGAATCGCTCCCCCTGCCGGGCCAAGGGATACGCGAGCACCTCGCAAGGCAGGCGCCGGGCTGCTTCCGCGTCCAGGGCGTGAGGATAGCCTTCGGGATAACGCTGGGTGATCCACTCGGTGCCCGTGTTGCTGGCGGCCCCGGGCAGCCACAGCCCGCCGGGGAGCTTGTGGCAGTAGACGAGGCCGTCGGGATGCCGGCAGATGCCACGGCTGATGCCCTTGAACACCAGGGTGGTGCCCAGGGTGGTGTTGTAGTCGCCCGGCCGCCGCGCCCCGGACGCCAGGAAGGCCGCGGTGCCGTCGGTGGCCCCGGCCACGACCGGCAACCCCTCGGGGAGTCCGGTCTGATGGGCCGCGTCGGCCGAGACGGCCCCCACGCGGGTCCCCGGGGCGAAGACCTGGGGGAGCCGACCGCCCAACCCGAGCACCTCGTCGATCCAGGCCGGCCAGCATTGTTCGACCAGGTCGTACCCGGTTTTCAGGGCGTTGCTGTAATCGGACACTTTCGCATTGCCGGTGAGCCGGCCCACCGCGTAGTCGGCCTGGTGGCCGAACTGGGCCGTGCGGCCGAACGTCTCCGGCTCGTTCCGCTTGAGCCAGGCGATTTTGGCCAGGGCGTAGGAGGCGTTGAACTGGTAGCCGAGCTTGCGGCAGAAGTCGCCCGCCGCACGGTTCAGCTCGTCGGCCTCGAGGGTCGCGCGGGGGTCATTGTACATCATGGCAGGCCGGAGGGGATTGCCCTCGGCGTCCAGGGCCGCGATCGTCCCCGAGGTGCCGTCGACGGCCAACCCCGCAAGCTGCCCGGGCGCGATCCTCGCCGCGTCGAGCTTTGCGGCCAACTGGGTCGTTGCCCCGCAGAGAGCGGCCCACCACGCCTCGGGCTTCTGCTCATGGCGGTCTCTCTGCGGCGCGAGCGTCGCGGCATCGAACGGCACTGAGACGGCGGCTGCCACGTCCCCCTGATCGCTCGCGGCCAAGGCCCGGACCCCGCCCGTGCCCACGTCGATCCCGATCACGTATTGTGTGTTGTAGACCATCGTGCGAGCCTCGCTGTTGCCTTGTGGCCTCTGCGACGCTTCTCATGCCGACCCTCGGCTGCGCGGAGTGACGGCATGCCACCCAACCCGCGCGCGCCGGCGGTGAAGACCCTCGGTCCCGACTTGTGGAGCCAAGTCCGGCTGGCTATACTCAGAACGTTGGAATTCGTGATACAGGGTAAGTTCGGCGAGGCAACTCAACAAGGTGTCCTGCGTAAGCCGTTCGAGTACCGGTCATTGAACTGGTTTTGACAGGGGATTTAAGCTGAGGTGATCACAATGCGCCATCTCGTCATATACTACCTGTGGCAGCTTGTAGTCGTCGGTGTCGTCATGAAGGTCGTGTTCTTCCTCACGAGAACGGTCGTGGGACAGGGACGCCTCCTAGCATTGGCTCTTGTCGCCGTGTTCTTCGCGTTCCTGGCGGATCTCGTCTGGTTCAAGGAACGCGCCGAACTGAGAGTGTGGGGAGTTGACGCTGCCCTCCTCGTCTCGTTTGCGTATGTAGCTGGTGCAAAGATTGCGATAAGACGCCTCGGAGAGGATAGCGATCGGCGCCGCCTCTCGATTGCGTATGTGGCCGGCAAAACATTGCACTCGATGTTCGGGGGTGGAACTGGTACCAGGATTCGCCCGGACAGCCCTGTGCCGGAACCAAACGATCCTGGCAGACAGCTATTGACGATCACCGAGCGCGCTGCTGCTCGCATTCGGTCCCAGTTCGCTGAGCATGGACATGATGCGGCGATTCGAATCGCGATCTCCCCACGAGATTCTCAACCGACGGTGTGCTACGATCTTCCTGAACCGACTGAGCGCGACTGGGTTACGTCCTCACACGGTATCGTCGTGTTGCTTGAGAAGACCCTGACGGATCACATTGAGGGGGGCACCGTCGACGTCGACGATGAAGGCAACTACGTATTTCGTCGCAGTGACGCGGCAACGTGACACAAAGACGACTGGATTTCGCGCAGGGTGGCCCCGATAGCTACTGCTATCGGGGTGCCGAAGGCACAAGAGGCACCCTCGGACGCATCCGTCGACGCCTCTTGTGGCTGCGCGACACCGAAAGCAGAGTTGTTACTGCCGCTCCGAGGCGTCTTCCATGCCGACCCTCGGCTTCGCCGAGTGACGGCATGCCACCCAAGCCTTCATCCTTCGTCCCTCATCCTTCATCCTTCATCCTTCCCCCCGTACCCCGCCACGAGCCGGGCCAACTCGTCCCGCAAGACCGGCATGGCCCCGAAGCGGCTCGCCACCAGGGCCCCGACCGCGTTGGCGAACGCGGCCTGCGACTCAAGCGACCAGCCGCGGAGCCGGGCGGCGATCAGGGCGGCCGTGAAGGCGTCGCCCGCCCCAACCGCGTCGGCCACGCGGACCGGCGTGCCCGGATCGTCGACGGCCCGGTCCGGGCCCACCAGCAGGCAGCCGCGATCGCCCCGGGTAATGCACACGGTATCCACGCCGTAGCGGCCCTGGATCAAGCAGGCGAAGTGCTCCTGGTCCGGCGAGTCGAGGCCCAGGAGCCTGTCGATCTCGATGACCTCTTCCGCGTTGAGCTTGACGATCCGCGACGCCCGCAGCGACGCTTCCAGCCACTGGCGATCGTAGAAATGCTGGCGGAGGTTCACGTCGTAGACCACGAGGCAATCGGGCCGGACCGCCCGAATCGCCCGCTGGATCGTCTCCCGCGCTCTGGGCGACCGCTGCGCCAGGGTCCCGAAGCACACCGCCGATGCCCGGCCGATCAACTCCTCAATCGCCGCGTTGAAGTCGAGTGAATCCCAAGCCACGTTCTCGTGGATGGTGAAGCGGGGGTGGTCGGGCCGGGAGGTGTCGACCGTGACGGTGCTGGTGGGATGGTCGGCGTCACGTTGGACCCAGCCGGTTTCGAGCCCCTGGCCGGCGAGGAAGGCGACCAGCTCGTCGCCCAGCGGGTCCTGGCCCACGCGGGAGCAGACGACGCCCCGGCATCCCAACTGGCAGGCTTGAAACGCCACGTTGGCCGGGGCCCCGCCGGGCAAGCGGGATTCGGCGAAACAGTCCCACAGCAACTCGCCCAGGCCGACGACGATGGGAAGATCATTCTGGGTCATTGAGTTTTACTGCGACTCAAACACGGCGGGCGGAGCCCGCCCGCTACGCGGTCCTCCCCAAACCTCATCCCCAATCCCGGGCCGGCACGGCCCGGCTCTGATCCCCAATCCCCAATCCCTAGCCCCTAGTCCCCATCCTCCTACCGCCCAATCACCGTGAACATGATGTGCCAGCCGGCGCCGCCGCTGAGGGCGTCGGGCTTCTTGTCGGGCGTATCGACCGGGCCCATCTCGCCGGCGCAGTAGCAGCCGAACAGCGGCAACTCCTTGCCGATCGCCTGCTGGATCGCCGCCAACTCGTCTTCGATATTCTTCAGCTTCCCCTTCCGGCCGGCGCAGTTGAAGGCCATGGCGGCGATCGGCTTCCCCTTGATGCCGGCCAGGGCGGCCGCGGCGCTGTCGCGTGCGGTGCTGATGACCTTCTCGTTTTCTTTGGCCTGGCGACCGGCCATGGCGAGGTTGAAATCGCCGGAGAGCATGACGGCCACCGCGCTATCGACGTAGAGCTTGCCGCCGAAGCAGACGAACGTTTGGCCGGCGTTCTTGTTCGCGCACCCGCCCGTGATCGGAAACTGCTTCCGGACCACCTGCTGAATGCCCTCGACAAGCGGCTGGTTCTTCGGGGCATGGGCATCGGCCAGGAGAATCACAAGCCGGTCTTGCGGGGTGCGGCGGAGTTTTTCGGCCACGGCGCGGCCGGCGGCGTGAAGCCGCTTCTCAATCTCGTCGCGGTTCTTCTCGAAGGTGAGCTTCGAGGTGCCCAGGGCCGTGACCAGGGCGGCGGAGATGGAGATCCCGTCGCCGCCGATCCCCAGGAGGCAGACCGAGTCGGCGTCGGCGCACCCGGAGCGAGTGAACGAGCCATACGTGGCCTCGCCCAGGAGGATTGCCTTCGGCAGCACCGCGGCCACGCCCTCGATCAGTTTCTCTTTGTTCTCGCGATCCTCGAAGCACTCAGAGACAAAAAGGGCCCGGAGCGGCACGCCGCCCATCTGGGTCTTGAGCGACTCGGCGGCCGCCTTGCCCGCGGCGGCGGGGTCCTCGTTGCGGGCCGCGGCGACCTGGAAGACGATCTTCCCGCCCGGCACCGCCGACGGACTCGACCAGGCGTCGTCCGCGCCCTGAATGCACCGCGTCGTGATCGCAACAAGAACGGCAATAAGACACGCTGCGATGAGAGCGTGCCAACGTACGTCATGGAGGAAGGTCATGGTTCGTAATCCTCAGAACAGGTTCATGTGATTCCAGGAGCATCCGGAACGCCCTGTAGGGAACGCCCTCCGTGGCGTTCCGTGAATCGCCCTGGACGCCGCAACGCCGCGTCCAGGAACGCCACGGAGGGCGTTCCCTACAGAGGATCGTCCCGGAACTATGCAACGCCAATCAGTATTTCGAGCTACACAGTCCCCAAGCGGTCTTGTTGTCAAACGGCGGCTCCTTGCCCCATCGAGCCCCCGGCCAATCGCTCCACGCCAGGCGGTTCCGCTGGCTGGGCCACAAGCCGGCGGCCCGGCCCCAATCGCGCAGGCCGCTGCCGTCGGGGTCGTGGACCAGGACCGAGAAACAGAACTCGCGTCCCTCCCCGGCCTTGATCTGGTCGAGCGACTTCAGCGGGATCGCGCACTCGTAATAAGTCACCTTGTCCTTGCGGCTCACCATCGCCTCCGCTCCGCCGAACGCCAGCGCCGCCAGGTCGCGGGGCTTCTGCGTCTCGGCAAGTTTCGTGGTCGGATTGGCCAGTTGAAAGCACCTGGCCTTCCCGCGACCTTCCTGCGGGCTGCCGGCGGCAACCACGAGGAACTCGTAACGGCCCGCCGCTTCCTCCGGCGACGTGGAAGTCGGCGCGTCCTCCGCGGAGATCGCCAGTTGGATGGCGTCGCAGGGTTCCCTCGGCGACTCCGCGCGCCACGGCACCAGATTGTCTTCCTCGACCGCCACGAGGACGGCGAACTTCCGGCGGTTCCAGTAGGTGCTGATCACCGTCTTCTTGCCGGCCGTGACGAACGTGGCGGGGATGGCGTCTTTCCAGTCGTCGGGGTTGCCGTCGATCCTCGGCCGGAAGTACGGGGCGCTGGCGCAGACGACGTTCTGCTTGTGCACGAACGTGGCCCCGCCCGCAGTCGCGGAGACCTCCAGCGGATACGAATTCGCCTCAAGGATCATGCCGCGCTGGACGGTGAACGCCGCGCGCCGGGTTCCGCCGGCAGGCACCGAGAGTTCCAACTCCGCAGGGGCGATTAGCCATCCCTCGGGCCCGCGGACCCTCACCTTCCCCTTGAACGGCTCGCGAGAGGTGTTCTGCACCATGATCACCGCCAACGGCGTGTGGGCCGGGGCGACCGTGAAGCTATTGACCCGCATGGCGATTGGCTCGGCCGACCACGCCGGCCCGGCGACCACGGCCAGCATCCCACCAACAAGCCACGATCCGAGCACGATGCGATGTGCAGGCGTTTGCACGGCGACCGGCCTCCTTCCCCAAGGCATGATGTGCCGAAGCGATTACAGTCTATAAGCTTTTCGGGTTCCGTCGCAAGCATTCTGGCACACGACCATCGCAAGCCCGCGGAGCAGCGAAGCGGGCACTTCATCGCAAAGGACTTCCGACCACCAGGTTGCTTCGATGCCACTACGCAGGTGGGGTGTTGCCAACAAGACGGAGGGGCCCGCTATTGACACCCCGGGAAGACTCGCGAATACTCAGCAGACAGGCGATTGCCTGAACCCAGAGACATCCTACAATATCGGTCGAACACGGCAGAGTACCCGGAGGCGTCGGACCATGGGGCTGACGAAAGTAACCACGAGACTCACCAGCCTGGCCAAGCCGGGCAAGTCGTATGAAGCGGTGTTTCTCGTGGACACCGGTGCAACCGATTCGATGGCGCCGGCAGACGAACTGAAGAGAATTGGGGTCCCCAAGGAAGGGAAGGTGCCCTACGAGCTGGCAGACGGCACCGTGAAGAAGTACCCCTTTGGCTTGGTGCGAATCGAATTCATGGGAGAGACGACTGCGGGGCGGATCATCTTCGGCGAGCCGGGATGTGAGCCCCTGCTCGGCGTCACGGCCTTGGAATCCGTCGGCATCATGGTCGACCCGGCGAACAAGACGCTCCGGCGATTGCCAGCCATCCCACTCAAGTAGGAACAGGATGCCGAAGATACCGGTCGGCAACACGTTTCTCAAACGCCGGGCGCCGCCCAAGTCATTCGACCAATCGTCTCCGGTGGGCCGGCGACACGACATTTCCGTCCGGCCCGACGCAACGGCCCCGCAGCCGTTCTACACGCATCCCCACGGTTGTCTGTGGGTTGGCGATTGTGTGACTTGGCTCGAGTCGCTGGAGCCCGGGTCCGTGGACTTGATGTTCGCGGACCCGCCTTACAACCTGGGCAAGGCGGACTGGGACGAGTTTGAGTCGCACGACGCGTACATCGAGTGGTCGGTGCAATGGATCGGACTTGCCGCCCGGGCCCTGAAGCCGCACGGCAGTCTCTACGTTTGCGGCTTCTCCGAGATCCTCGCCGACTTGCGCCGGCCGGCGGCCAAGTTCTTCGCCGGCTGCAAATGGTTGGTCTGGTTTTACAAGAATAAGGCCAACCTCGCCAAGGACTGGGGACGCTCGCACGAGTCCATCCTCCACTACCGCAAGAGCCGGAAAGTTGCCTTCAACGTGGATGACGTGCGGGTTCCCTACGGGAAGCACACGCTGAAGTATCCCGTTCATCCCCAGGCCGAATCGAGCCAGTACGGTCCCGGCAAGCCGGGCCGCCAGGACTGGCAGCCGCATCCTCAAGGCGCTAAACCCAAAGATGTCTTCGAGATCCCGGTCACCAGCAACGGGATGCCCGAGAAGACGCCTCATCCGACCCAAAAGCCGGAAGAACTGCTTCGCAAGCTCATCCTTGCTTCCTCCAAGGAAGGCGATCTGGTGGCCGATCCGTTTTCCGGGTCCGGCACGACGCTTGTGTGTGCGGAACAGCTCAAACGGAAATGGATGGGCTGTGATCTGAGCGACGACTATTGCTCTTGGGCCGTGATGCGATTGGAGCAGATTCCCGGCCGATCGGTGCACGAATGGATGGAACTAGACCGGAAAACCGCCGCTCGCAGGGAAAGCATCCGATGAACCTCGCCAGGCGGGGTGAGGGTCGGGTGATACTAGGAGAGCGGAGGCCGCGCCGAAGTGGCTTGGTCCTCGAACACGTGGTAAACCGGAGGTTTGTAGAAGTTCTGCGCTTTCCGAGAACTGATTGATGTTAGCAGGCCAAGTCCATCAGGCGTTGCGCCAAGTGGAGGATTTTCCGCGGCAGCCGCCATCGCGGCAAGTGGCTAGTACCATCGGCGGCGCTGTTCCCAGCGGAGGCGGGTGTGGCAGTAGGGGCACTCGCGGGCCAGTCCGCCCAGGCGGCTGCAACAGTTGGGGCATTGGGTCCGCTTGTCGACGGCGAACGCCACGAGCACGCCCAGCGGGCCGAAGAATAGCCCCAGGAACAGCCCGGTATAGTAGGCCATGCGCGCGGCGCCGACCGCCTGGCCCAACATGCCGCAGATGACCATGGAGGCCGTGTAGGCGGCGGCGGTAAAGAAGGCGATTCGGCCGCGGGCCGCCTCGGTTGCGCCCATGGCGACGCTGAGCGAATCGGCCCCGAAATAAACCATCACCGGCGTGGCGAGGATGAAGGCGAAGGCCAGCACGGTGAAGAACGCCAGCACGGTCACGGGATGCTCGCCCCGATAGGGAACGTCGAGGGTGCCCACCAGCAGCGCCCGGCCGCAGCGAGGACACATGCTGGCCTGCTGCGAGACCATCTGCCCGCAATCGGTGCACGGGCGAAGCGGCAAGAGCGAGCGGCGCGCCGCACTGTCCAGCTCGCCGAGCGTCGGGAGAACCGGCGGCGAGGCCTCTCCCCAGGCGGGCGTGACGAGCCCGGGCACCCGCGATGCCGCGGTCCAAAGGCCGTTCGGGCCCTCGCGGACCGGGCTCTCCGGCGGAATCTGCCCGGCCGCGACTCGCCGACGCAAGTCCTCCAGCGACACCGGTCCGTACACCTTATCCGCGAGCTGAACAAACCACTGGCTCATAGACCTCTCCCCCATGCATTCCCCGCGCGGCCCATAGCCGCAGCCAAAGGGTTCAGGGTTCAGGGTTCAGGACTTCCCATCAACGTTCCAATCAAGTCCTGAACCCTGAATCCTGCCTTCCAGACGTCGCCTATTCTCCAAGCAGCAGGTAGTAAAAGGCACGCTCCGCGCCGCCGCGCACGGGCCACGCGCCTTTGCCGTCGGGACGGGCGAGATTGCCCGCCTTGTCCATCGTCAGGGTGTGCCTGGGCGTGTATTCTTCCCCGTTGGGCGACGCCTTCGCCATGGAACTCAGGATGCTGATCTTCTTGTCGCGATCGTAACGATGCCGGATGCAGAACCGCTGGCCGAGGTAAGCGAACTCGATCCGGTTGTCGGTGCGACAGTGGAAGGTCAGCGAAGGGACCTGGTCGGCCAAGGCCACGATCGCATCCAGAAACTCCCCAAACGTCCGGCGATGGAGCACGTAGTCGTACCCGATCGTGGTCAGAAGCGTCCTGAGAGAAGTCGTCTCCGCGAGCGGATCCGAGTCCGCAGAGGGCATGGCGATGTCTCCTCGTTTCGTGCTCGTGCCCAAGAGGCTTCCGAAATCTCGAAGACTACGGAAGTCCGGGCGTTGCGATTCGGCCTGCCCTCGCTGCGTGGCAGTGCCGCTTGGCCCACCAGAGTAGTATTTCCAGCCGGGGGCAGCCCTGTCAACTACATAGTGCCCGGAAACCCTAGGTTCTGCACCCAACCCGTGGGGCAGACTTTCCAGCCTGCTTTTGGCAAGGAGCCTACGAAGGGGTGCAAACAAGGCTGGCTGAATGACCCTGCGAGGTTTTGGGAGCATTCGCTGTAGGGAACGCCCTCCGTGGCATTCCGGTAGGGACCCTGGTCAAGCCAAGGTAGGTTAGCCTGAGCAGCGCGCCGTAAACCGCCAGCGACACGGCCGTGCCGCGGATGCACAACTTCACAAGCCGCTCGTAGACCGAGGCGGCCCGGTTGAAGACGCCGTTGAATCCCCTGAAGAACCAGCCCAGCGTGGCGTTGAGGAGGGTGGCGAGGGGCCTTTCCTTGCCCCGTGCGGCTTCAACAGGAGTGCGGCCAGCAGAGCGCGTCTTTATGGCGAACGCTACTCCGCCGGAGCCAAGGCGAGCTGCTTGAGGGCGTCGAGAACGACCAGAACGTCGTCGAGCGACGTGTCCCGCCACCCCGACAACTTGTGATTCAAAATGGCCAGCTTGAAGCCCTCGAAGGCGTCAGCCAGATCGCGGGGAAGGGGGGGAAGATTCTCGAAAGGGCGGACCGGCTCCGCGACCGCGGGGGCGTCGGACCACGCGGCCTCCTCGTCGGCCGCGTCCTGCTCGCCGGCCTCCAGCCCACCCGCTTCGGCCTCCCGCTCGCCCTCGGGGTCATGAACCTCCCGCAACGACGGCCCCAAGGTGTCGGCGGTCGAATCGCCGGCAGCGTCCACGTCTTCGTCCATGTCGGCGGAGACGACTTCTTCATCGCGGGGGCGCTGGTCCCTCGGGGAGCCCATGGCCTGCCACCGCTCGGTCCGCATGGCGGCCACCGACCAGGCGCTGTGCACGGCCCCTTCGAGCCACATCTCGGCGTCGTGCCAGTCCAGGGCGGCTTGAAAGTGGCTCCAATACAGTCCGGGGAACTGAGCATGGACCTCGCCGAACCGCTGGTAGACGCGCCGCAACCGACCAACGTGCTGCGGGCTGACGTTTCCCACGCGCCGGCTCCAAGCCTCGTCGGTCGCTGCCTCCAGCGGCGCCCCGGCGGCCAAGAGGTCTTGTCGCCACTCACAGATGATCCGGCCCTTCTCCCAGTTGGTCGTGCTCACCAGCCGGTTCCACCGCCCGAGGAACTCGGCCGACGCGCTTTCCACAACCCCCGGGTCGACGCTACCCGCCCCGTCGGCGTTCTCGGCAAAAACTTCTTCGACCGCATCGTGCAACGGCTCGTCCATGGTGGCCGGATCCCCTGGTTGAACTCCCGCTTCCCGTTTCAGTCCCTCATTGTACCGGCGCCGTGCGATCCATGAAGCGAGCCCGTGGAGACCGCGAGAAAGAATCGCCGCAGGGACCGAAAAACCCCGGGGAAACCGGCCGAAACGGCGCGGTGGATCGCCTTGCCGATGGCGCGGGAAGATGAGGAAAACCTGTCGATGGAAGAGCAGCTCTAGTTCTTCGCGGGCGAGGCGGGCGAGGCCGCTGCCGCCGGTTTGGCGGGCGCGCCAGCCTTGGCCTCGACGGGTGCGACGCGCGCGGCATCGACCGCCGCCTTGGCCTGACCCGACTTCGCGTTGCCGGTCTTCTCTCCGGCAATCTGCTCCGCATCGAGCACGCGCAGGACGAACACGACGCGGCGCGGGACCTCGACCCGGCTTCCCTCCTGCTCGACCGGAGGAGCGGCCTCCGATTTCGCTTTCAGCCGCCGGCTGGGCACCGGCTGCGCGCCGGGCATGCCGCCTGGCGTCTGAAGGGGGGCCGCCTGCTGGACCGCGGGCATCCCCGGCATCGCAGGGACTTGAGATGGGGCTTCCTCGATCTGCTGCTTCGCCTGGGCCTCTTCCCGGTCTGCCATGCCGCCCCCCGCGCCTGCCATCCCCGCCCCGGCCGCCTTCTGCCCCAGTTGCCTGTCCTTCGTCTCCGCGTCTCCGCGTCTCCCTCTCTCCCCCCCTCCCTGTCGCTGTTGGCGCACGCCGAAGGACGTTCTCGACTGGCTGACCTGCGCCTGATTGGCAGCCACCCCGCCGACGATCGCGTTCGCCACGCCTGCCCGGCTCTGAACGTTCTGCACCGCATTGCCGGGGGCTGCGCCGGCCGCCGACTCGGCGAGACTGGGCTGATTCTGCGCATTCATTCGGGCGCGCTGCGATAGTTCGTCCGTCTGCGCTTCCTGGAACGAGTCGTTCCCCGCGCGTTGCGGCACAGCGCCCTCCTTGCCGGCAACGCCGCCCTTGCCGATCGTCGGTCCTGCCTTGCCGGAGAACGAAGGCCTCTCCGCCCCGTACCCCAGCGAACTGACCACCACGGAGACGCTCGGCAGCGAGGCAACGACCGCCGGTTGCGACCGCAAGTCGCCCAGCACGGCGTCCAGTTGCGCCGGGGTGGCCTCGGCATAAAGGTAAATGGTCGTTCCCAAGTGCGCGGCCCGCTTGTCGGACGGCTCGGCTCGGCTTGCGTCCCGTCCCTCGGTGCCCCATTTCTCCGCCTCAATGCCTGGGAGTTGTCCAGCCACGCGATTCAGCTCGTCGCGATCTCGGGCCGGCGGCTCTGCGGGACGAATCTGCCGCCGGGCAAGCGCCTGCCGAAAGGCCCCCTTCGCAAGCGACTCGGCCGTGACGTCGCAGCGAACGATCAAGACCTCTTCGGCCGACTTCCGGGCCGCCCCGGCCGGTCCATCCTTGGCGAACCGCCAGCCCCCTGCCAGGCCTTCCTTGGCGCTCTTCATAGGCCGAGCGGCGACTTCGGCAGGCTTGGACTCGGCCGGCTTGCCGGATCCCCCCGCCGCCACGGCAAAACCCTTGCCGGCTCCGGCCACCAGACCGGATGCCCGCGCCGGCGGGGTGCCCGACGCGGGCAAAGCCGGTGACGCCATCAGACCGGCCGGCGCAGCAGTCGAACGGGGGCTTTCCGCAGCCGCGTCCTTCGTGAGCATTTCCCTGCGGCTCAACTCGGAGGCAGGCCTCTTGGCCAAGTAGCGATGCTCGCGATCGGCCTCCGCAACCTCGTCGGCGCTCCGCTTCTCGGAAGCAGCCTCTCTTGCCGCTACCGTGGCGGCCCCGATCGACGGCTCCTCCGCCGGCGCCGCGCGTGGGGGCGCCGGGGCCATGGCCACATGCTTCTCGGCCGACAGATGGGCCACCCGCCGCCCCTGCTCGGGCAACAGCACGGCCATCAAAATCGCGACCGACACGGCCACGGCCGGCCAAATCCAGACCCTCGGCCGGCTCAACCGGCCCACCAGGGCGCGCCAACGTCCGGTCGAAGGCACGAGGTCCGGCGACAACGGGCCCGACTCGGTCTGCCCGGACAGCGTGCGCTGCTCCGCCAACCGCAGCACGTGCTGGCTGAGGTCCTCGTTGAGCTTGTGGGCGGGGAGCGATTGGAGGGTAGAACTGAGCGCTCGGAGCTCTTCCAGGAGTTGCCGGGCGGCCGGGCTGGTGGCCAGCAACCGTTCCATCTCCGCCTGCTCGGCGGCGGTCAACTCGCCGTCGAGACAAGCGCTGAACAGTTCGTTTTCCGGCACGTTCATCATGGCACTAGTCGTCGACGATCAGGACTTCCCTGAGCTGGTCGCGCAGTTGCAGTCGCGCGCGGTGCAGCCGGCTGCGGACCGTCCCAATCGGCAGGTCAAGGATCTCGGCGATGGTCTCGTAGCAGCAGCCGTCGATCTCCCGAAGGATCACCACAGAGCGTTGCTCTTCGGAGAGCGCGGCGATCGCCTCGCGGACCTGGCGGCAGCGTTCCTCTTGCTCGGCCTGCTCGCTGGGGTCCGCTTGCCGGTCCACCGGTTCCTGCCCCGTCGTCTCCCGCGTCTGCTCTACGGAAATCTTAGGCCTTTTCTTGCGGCCGTGGCTGACCGCCACGTTGAACGCGATCCGGTACAGCCAGGTGTAGAAGGCGCTGGTGCGGTGGAACGTCTCCAACTTCACGAAGGCCTGGACAAAGGCCTCCTGCACCACGTCGCGCGCATCTTCCTCGCTCCCGACCACGTGAACGACGGTATTAAACAACCGGTCCTGGTACTTCTGGACCAGTTGCCCGAATGCCGCTGAGTTGCCGGCCAGGGCCTCGGCGATCAATTGGGTGTCGTCGTTCACGGTCGATCCACGGCCACAACTTAGGACGCAGGGAGCAAGGGGAAAGTTCCCGCGGGGGTTCCGGCGTCCGGCGGGACTCGTGCCCAAGAGGCGCCGGCCATCATCCCGCACCGGGGCCCGATTGTCAAATCCTTGACCGATAGACTCTTAGCAACACCAAGGGGTCGGGGGTCGGACGCAGTACCGTTTGCGCGAAACGCGGAATCTGGTCCCCTCTCCCTCTGGGAGAGGGTTAGGGTGAGGGCGATTCGCCGGTGAGGTGACTCCCTCGCCTGCACAACTTCACCATGCCTTTATCCTATCTACTCTACAAGAGGGTGGAGGGGATGGTGAGGGGAATCGTCCGGGTCGCGTCCAATTCAGCCCTCACCAATCCCATCTACTCGGGGGGTGGGCTGCCCTACACCGGCCACAACGGCGGCACCGATGCCCGCCGGCCCAGTATCACAACGCTCGATATGCCGATTCGTTACCTCGTAGAGGGAAGAAGAAGACGCGGAGAGGGGGAGACGTAGGGCGGACGGAGCGGAGCGACGCCCGCCGAGCGGCGTCTGCACGCAACGGCGGGCCTCACTGCGTTCGGTCCGCCCTACAGTCTGCCGTGTCGCTCTCCCTTCTCCCTCTCTCTCCCTCTCCTCCTCTCCCCCTCTTTCTACCACCGTGCTTCTGCTCCCATCGCTCCTCGGCCGCGCTGCGGCGGTAGTAGCGGGGGGCGAGTGCCCAGAGGTCGTCGCGTTCGCCGTTGGCGTGGCGACGTGCGGCCAGACGGCCGACCGACGAAGCTTTCGGGAACCAGTACTGCGGTTCCAAGATGCCGATCCCCTGCGGCAACTCTTGGGCCAGACTCTGGAGCACGGGTCCGGTCACGCAGGTCCCGGCGGGCAGGGCGGCCAGCCAGGGCTCCAGGTCGGCCAGTTGCCAAGGCCCGGAGGCCGAGAACCAGCCGTCCCGGCCCCGGCAGAAGGTGCCCGCCACGACCTGGCCGCGTTGGGCGTCCATGGCCACGGCCAGGTGCTCGATCCCCGGGGGGCAACCGGCGGCAATGGCCTCCAAAGTGTCAACCCCGAGCACCTCGGCCCGGACGCTGTAGGCGAGGACCTTGGCCGTGGTCACCCCGACGCGGAGGCCAGTAAACGAGCCGGGCCCCACAGTCACGGCCACGACTTCGATCTGGCCCGGCCGCCACCCCACCTCCCCCAACAGGTCCTTGATCGCCGGGGCGAGCGATTGGGCGCTCCCTTGCTGGCGAGGTAAGTTGCGTTCTGCCAACAGGTTGCCGCTAGCCACTGCGGCCACGCTGCCGACCGATCCGCTCGTTTCGATAGCCAAACATCGCATGAGAGTCGCAGGAAGAGAGGTTCGGGGGAGGCAGTCGCCCAGGATCGACCCAACTTCGGTGTCCAGCCCCCTTTGGCGCCGGCCAAAGCACCACACTAGACTAATCGCCTTTCTTCAACAAGTTAAGGAGCCCCTCGCCTTGACCGCCCTGAGCGGCGACAATAGACTGGGCGATGGTGTAGGCCAGCATCTGGGGCATATTCCCGGCTTCCCTTCGGGGGTCGGGTGGCGTTTTGACGCAAGGTGTGTTTGGCAACGTGAAACGAGCGATCATCAGCGATATCCACAGTAACCTCGAAGCGCTCAACGCCGTCCTGGCCGACATCCGGGACCAGGGGATCGCGGACGTATTCTGCCTGGGCGACATCGTGGGATACGGGCCGAATCCGCGCGAGTGCATCGACTTGGTGATGAAGTGCAAGGTGTGCCTCCTGGGGAATCACGACCAGGGGGCGTTGTTCGACCCCGAAGGCTTCAATACGGGGGCGGAGCGGGCCATTTTCTGGACCCGGGCACAACTGGAAGACTCCAGCGGCAACCCCGCCATGGCCTCGCGCCGCTGGGATTTCCTCGGCGAATTGCCGCGAAATCACCAGGACGGCCCCTTCCTCTTCGTTCACGGCTCCGCGCGGAATCCGCTCAACGAGTACGTCTTCCCGGAGGACATCTACAATCGGCGGAAGATGGAGAAGATCTTCGCCCTGATCGAGCAGCACGCCTTCCAAGGCCACACGCACGTTCCCGGGGTCTTCACCGAGGACTTGCGGTTCTTCAGTCCCGAAGAGATCGGCTACGAGTATCGCCTGACCGAGCAGAAGACCATGGTCAACGTCGGCTCGGTGGGGCAGCCTCGCGACGGCGATCCCCGCGCCTGCTACGTCGTGCTCGACGATGGGGTGGAGGCCGCCGTCGCGGCCCAAGGCGCGATCAGGCAGTCCGGCAGCGCCACCCTGGCACTCAATGCCCCCGTTCCGGTGGTCCGTTACCGCAGGGTGGAGTATCCGTTTGAGGAGACGATCGCCAAGATCTACGCCGTCTCCGACTTGGATAATTTCCTTGGCGATCGGCTTCGCGACGGGCGGTGAGCCGGCCCGGTAGCACCATCCGCGTTATTGAGATTGATCCATGGAAGAGCATCCGATGCAGGGGATGTGGGGGCGGTACGCCCTTTTCATCGCCCTTTCGATAGGCATTCTGGCCCTCAATGCGTACCTGATGTCGGTTTTTGCGCCGCCCAAAGCGCCTCCGCCTGAAGAGGCGCCCAAGGTGGCCAAGGCGGCCGCGAAGAGTGCTGAAAAGGCCGGGCCGGCGGCCGTCGGTCCTGGCGCCGCGGCGGAGCCATCGAAGAAGGCCGAGGGCCAGGCGGGGGCCGCCAAGACGGAGCCGGCCAAGCCGGCCCACGAGGCCCCCAAAGCCGTGGCCGCCGAGCCCAAGGTCCCCGACAGTTGGATGACGCTTGGCTCCGTCGATCCCGACAGCCCGTATCGCATGTTGGTCGCGCTGACCAATTGCGGCGCGGCCGTGCGCCGGATCGAGTTGAGCAGTCCGCGCTACCGCGAGCTAGAGGACCGGAGCGGTTACCTGGGCTACGTGGTGGTCGATGAGGCGGTGCGCGGGAGCGGATGTCCGGTGCAGGTGGTGGGCCGGGGCACGCCGGCGGCGGAAGCGGGACTCCTTCCCGGCGACTCCATCAAGGCCGTCGGCGACGATCCGGTCACCGGCTACGTGTCGCTCTCTGCGGCGTTGCACAAAACGAAGCCAGGCCAGACGCTACGCCTCAAGATTGCCCGCCAGGGCCAAGACCTGGAGCTGCCGGTGACGCTCTCACGGCGTCCCCTGGAGGTGATTCGGCCGGAGGAGGGCGCGCCGGCTTCGTTCCTGGTGGGGCTGACGCAGATCGACGACCAATCGCTCGCAAAACCGGAAGAGACGGACGAGAAAAACGCCAATCGCCCGGCCGACGCCGGCGCGGAGCACGAGCGGGAGTTGGAAGGGGCCCGGCTCCGCAACGTCAACTGGGAGGTCGTTTCCCGCGACGACTCGCACGTGACGTACCGGCGCGTGCTGCCGCAATGGGACTTGGAGGTCTCCAAGACGTTCCGCCTGGCCAAGGTGACGCCCGAGGACGCCAAGAACCCCGACGCGCCCGCGTATCATCTCGCCTTCGATATCGAGTTCCGCAACACCGGGAAGGGGCCGCGCAAGGTGGCCTACTACGTCGACGGCCCGAACGGGTTGCCCAAGGAAGGGTGGTGGTATGCCAGCAAGGTCTCGCGGACCTGGAGCGCGGCGGGCCTGCGCGACGTGGTCGTATCGTTCGAGGGGGATATGCACGTGCTCTCGGCGATCCAGATCGGGCAAGGCAAGAGCGAGCCGCTCCAACGCGCTCAGCCGATGAGCTACGTGGGGGTTGATGCGCAATACTTCGACGCCGCGCTGATTCCCCAGCGGCCGGACCCGACCGAAGTCTGGTTCTCCCAGTGGCAGCCGCTCCGCTACGGGGCGGTGGCGGCGGACCTTCCGCAACTGACGAACACCTCGTTCCGCGTCACGAGCACGGTTCGGGAGCTGAAGCCCGGCGCGCCGATGCAGGAGAAGTTCCAGATCTTCGCCGGCCCGAAACGACCCGAGCTGCTCGTTCAGTACGGCCTGCGCGATGTGATTACGTACGGCTGGTTCGGGCCGGTGGCGAAGCTCCTGCTGGGCATCCTGCACGCCTTCTACTACGTGATCCCCAACTACGGCGTTGGGATCCTTCTGCTGACGGTGCTGGTGCGGGGCTGCATGTTCCCGCTCAGCAGGAAGCAGGCCCTCAACGCGCAGAAGATGCAGGAACTCCAGCCGGAGATCAAGAAGATCCAGGAGAAATACAAGACCAACCTCGAGGCCCGCGGCAAGGCGCAGCAGGAACTGTTCCGCAAGCACCACTACAACCCGATGGGCGGCTGCTTGATCCTATTCTTGCAGTTGCCGATTTTTGTCGGGTTGTACCGGGGGCTGATGGTCGACGTGGAGCTGCGCCAGGCGCCGTTGATCGCGGAGAGTATCCGCTGGGCCTCGAACCTGGCCGCGCCCGACATGCTCTTCGATTGGAGCGGGTTCATGCCGGCGTTCGTCAGCCGGGGCGTGGGGATGTTCGGCCTGGGGCCGTATTTCAATCTTCTCCCCATCATCACCATCGTGCTGTTCCTCTGGCAGCAGAAGAAGTTCATGCCGCCGCCGGCCGACGAGCAGGCCGCCATGCAGCAGAAGATAATGCAGTTCATGATGGTGTTCATGGGGATCTTGTTCTTCAAGGTGGCCAGCGGGCTGTGCATCTACTTCATCGCGTCGAGCCTGTGGAGCATCGCCGAGCGGCAGCTCCTGCCCAAGTCTGCCGCCGCCGGTTCGAGCGGCGCGACCGATTCCGCGCCCTTGCAACGCACTTCCCCCGGGCGCGATGGCGCGGCGCCATCCAAGCGCAAGGCCCGCGGCCGGCGCGATTAGCGCTCCCATAAAGCCGCGACCGGCGGTCGCGTCCGAATCGCCGCGGATGTCGAGTCGACCATACGCAGTGCGAATCCCACGGGCAAACAAGCTGCCCGTGGCACCCGGCGTGGTCGCCGTGGAGAACCAGAAGGCGGGGCCGGCGCGAGCATCGGTCGCGGCTTTATGAGACGGCGCGACCACCGGTCGCCAAGAAAATTCTTTTCGCGCACGCCCCCGCGCGCTTGACAACGCCCGGCCGCACTGCCAATATCCTGATTGTGGGGGCCGTGCGGCAATGGGCCGGCGGCCGCGAACAGGGCTGGAAGCCCGGGTACCTTTGCAGAGGTGCACTTACCATGCCGTCCAGCAGACGAGCGTTTACCTTGGTCGAGCTCTTGGTCGTCATCGCCATTATCGGGGTCCTGATTGCCCTGCTCTTGCCGGCCGTGCAAGCGGCCCGGGAGGCCGCACGGCGCATGCAGTGTACCAACAACCTCAGGCAGCTCGGGCTGGCGGCGCACAACTATCACTCCGCCCTGAACTGCTTCCCGCCGGGGTTCATGCTGGTGGGCCTTTCGGGAGGCACGCCGGGAGGATGGGCGTGGGGCGTGTTTCTCATGCCGTACATCGAGCAGAGCCCCTTGCGCAACAAGCTGAGCGTCACGAAATACACCCTCGAGGAAGTTGTCAACGACCCCACGCTCGTGCTCATGCTCCAGACCGATCTGTCCGTCTTCCGTTGCCCCTCCTCGCTGATCGGACCGCTGAGGACGCACAAAGGGGCCCCCAACCCGAAGGTTGCCTCGGCCAACTACACTTGCTGCCGCGGTTTCTACAGTTTCAGCGGAACGACCCATTTGACGAAGCGGAACAACGGGATGTTCTACGGCGAGAGCGCGACAAGAATCCAAGACGTGACCGACGGAACCAGCAACACCTTCGCGCTGGGCGAGCGGACCGCTTTCGGTGACAGCTTGCAGGACGATGGCTCCTGGCCCTCCTGGTGCGGCCCGGGAGGCGGCGGGGCGATGAATACGGTCAGCTCGGCGGTGTCGGACAAGGTGAACTCCACCAGCAACGGCGCGTTCAGCAGCCAGCACCCGGGGGGCGCCGTGTTCTGCTTTGCGGACGGGTCCGCCCGATTCATCGCCGAGACCATCCGCTCCGACGCCGCAGGACTCACGACAGGAAACACCGGCGACCCCGCCCTCTTCCTCACCGCCGCCTCGCAAGGCCTGGTCGGGACCTACCAATTGCTCGGAGCGATCAACGACGGCCAGCCGGTGAGCGAGCAGTTTTGAAACGTGCGGGACCGGCTCTCCAAGCAGCGTTGCGCGATTCCCGGAGAGACTGGAGACTCGGAGCCGGCTGGAAACTCGGAGCCGGGCCGTGTCGGCCCGGTTCGCACCCCTCCAATCCTTCCCTTGGCAGCACACCGCCGGGCCGACACGGCCCGGCTCGGAAGTGCCCGAATCGCGGAGATCATCAACCATGACACACCTTGCGAAGCCCGTCGCGTTGATCCTATGCCTGGTCGCCCTCTCCGCTGAGGCCGCAGCGCCCCCCGGCGATTTGAAGGGCGAACAATCGCTCCCCAGCCGTTATCCGTACGTCGTCCAAGACGCCCTGAAATACTGCAAGCCCGCCAAAGGCTTCTGGGTGGACCTCGGGGCGGGCAAGGGGCCGGTGGCGTTCGCTCTGATCGAGGCCGCCGGAAATCCCGTCGTAATGGTCGATCCCAACAAGGACGCCCTGGCCGAGGGCCTCAAGCTCGCACGAGAGAAGGGACTGGCAGACCGGCTGTTCGCCGTCGTCGGCACGGCCGAGCAAATGCCTTTCCTCGACAACTCGGTCGACCTGGTCGTCAGCCGCGGCTCGATCTTCTTCTGGAAGGATCCGGCCCAAGGGCTCCGCGAGGTCTATCGCGTATTGCGGCCCGGTGGAAAAGCCTATATCGGCGGCGGGGCGGGGAGCGGCTATCCCAAAGCTTCGGTCGACAAGCTCATCCAAGGCCGTGTCGAACGACTGCACGGCGAGAAGGCCGAAAGGTGGAAACGCTTCGTCGAACTCCGCCGGCCCGAACAAATGCACAAATGGGCCAACGAGGCCAAGCTCCCCGAGTTCACCGTGATGGGCAAGGGCGCCATCTCGGCCGACGACCCAAGGGTCGGGCAGGGCGTGTGGCTCGTGTTCGAGAAGAAAGCCGGGCCGTAGGGCACGCTTCCAGCGTGCCAAGCATGCCGGGAGTGCCGCACAGCGGAGTCCCCCTCCACGTCCCTTGCTCATCGTGGACATGCGTGTTACACTCGGCTGATCCACTACCCGGGTGTGGCACGATGGGCCTCACGCTTCAGCAGTTCATCGACAATCTATCGGCTCGTGACCGGCGAGATGGTCTACCAGGGCGACACGGTGATGAAGACCCTGTGGGCCCACCGGGAGCAACCGATTCCCCGCATGCGGGACATGCGGCCGGAGGTTTCGGAAGATCTCGATGCCGTGTTTTCCCGCATGGTGGCCAAGCAGCCGGAAGATCGCTACCAGTCGATGACCGAGGTGATCGTTGACCTGGAGGCGTGTCTTGCCGCGCGCAGGCCAGTGGCGGTAGCCGCCAGCAACGAGCCGGATGACGACTCTTCGGTCAACGGGTGGCTCGCGCAGATCTCGCTGTCAGTTCCTCCGCCGCCGCCCGTGGCGACGCAGGCCCAATATGAGAAGGTGATCGGCTCGCGGGCGCAGCGTAGCACAGGCTTCCAGCCTGTCGTATTCCAGCCAGGCTGGAAGCCTGGGCTACGGTCGTATTTTGACCAGGCTGGAAGCCTGGGCTACGGAGGAGCCACGTAGGATGCACCCACTCGACGATACGATCTGCGCCATCGCCTCGCCGCCCGGGGGCGCGGCACGGGGGATTCTGCGGCTCAGCGGGCCGGAGGTGCGGGGATGTCTGGAGCGGGCGTTTCAGGCCGAAGCTTCCGTCGAGTGGAGTTCGCTCCGGCAGCCATCTGCGCTACGGGGATCGCTTTGGCTCGGACCGGCAATCGGCTCGCGATTGCCCTGTGACGTTTACCTCTGGCCCACGGGGCGAAGTTACACGGGCCAGCCGGTGGCGGAGATCCATACGCTCGGCTCCCGTCCCCTCTTGGAGGCCGGCCTGCGCAGCCTGTGCGCGGCGGGCGCGCGAATGGCCGAGCCTGGGGAATTCACGCTCCGGGCGTTCCTGGCGGGGAAAATGGACCTGACCCGAGCGGAAGCCGTGCTCGGGGTAATCGACGCCGCCGATCCCCGCGACCTGCACGTGGCCCTGGGCCAACTGGCGGGCGGACTCTCGGAGCCCCTCGGTCAGCTCCGCGACTGCCTCGCGGACCTGCTGGCCCACCTCGAGGCCGGCTTCGATTTCGCCGACGAAGACCTGCCGTTCATCAGCCGCGAGGAGTTGGACACGCAGCTCGCCGCGGCCCTGGAGGTTATCGACCGCTTGGCCCGGCGCACGAGCTCCCGGCAAACCACCAGCGACCTGCCGCGCGTGGTTTTCATGGGCTGGCCGAACACGGGCAAGAGCAGCCTGTTCAACGCCTTGGCGGGCCGTGCCGCAGCCATCGTCTCCGAGCATCCCGGCACCACCCGCGATTATCTGAGCGCCGAAGTGGATTTCAACGGCCAGAAATGCCTGCTGGTCGATACGGCCGGGATCGCCGCCCCCGAGGATCCGACGACCGCGAGTCCGGAGGCTGCCGCGCAGGCCGCGGCCTCGGAGCAGGCCCGCCGGGCCGAGGTGCGGCTGGTGTGCCTCGACTCCTCGCGGCCGCTCAACGCGTGGGAGCGGGAGCAGTTGGCTGGGGAAGCGGGCCGGAACGTCGTGATCCTCACCAAGGTCGATGCGCCGGGCCGGATCGACTCGGAGGTCTCGGCGATCCTCACGAGCAGCCGCACCGGCGAAGGGATCGAGCAGCTCCGGACGAGGATTGCCGAGGCGGTCCTTGCCGCGCGCCGGTCCTCGAGCGCCGTGGTGCCCGGCACGGCCGCCCGCTGCCAGGAGTCGCTCCGCTTGGCGGCCGAGTGCCTCCGCCGGGCCCGCAGCGTGCTCGAAGCCGGGTCGGGCGAGGAACTGGTGGCCGCGGAGATCCGGCTCGCTTTGGATGAGGCGGGGCGGGTCGTCGGCGCGGTTTACACCGAGGACATCCTCGACCGCGTCTTCAGCCGCTTCTGCGTGGGGAAGTAAACGGACGCCGCATTCCGCAGTTGCAAAAGGAGACAGGCACCGTCGCCGGACAGCGAAGGAGGAGGGACACCCTGATCGAGGCGACGGAGCCAGTCCCCCTTTGCGACTGCCAAGGCAGGGCTCTCGTACTACTTTGGCAGCATGAAGCCCTTGAAGAACCAGCCATCGGGCTCGGTGACTACCTGCATGCCCGCCGGACCGAGGTAGCGGCGGACGAATTCGTAGTCGGGCATGGTCCGGCCGTCGATCTCTTGCTTGCGGATTACCCCCTTCTTGCCCGCGCCGAATACGGTGTTCAGCACGCGCCCGAGCATCGTCTCGCTCTCGGGCATCTTCCCTTGGCGGATCAGCTCGTAGGTGGGCCGGGCCTGCTCGTCGGTCCGCCCGAAGGTCCGCACGGCTTTGGCCGACACCTCGAATTTGTCGAGCGCCTTCTGGACGAGCCGATACTCGATCGAGTTGGCCAGCGACTCCCGCGGATCGACCTTCGTGAGGACCTTAATGAGGAAGTCGTAGTGCGAGGCGATCAGCAAATGCCCATTGGCCACGGTCACGGCGGCGTTGGGCAATAGGGCGTTCTGGCGTCCCTGAGGCACAGGAGCCTTGCCGGGCTGACCCGGTTCGAGGCCGGGCAGCTCGAGGGTCACGGCCGGCACGTCCGTCTTCTCTTCCGGCACGCCCTCCCAGATGATTCGCTTCTGGAACTCCCGCTGCCGCATTTCCTTGTCGTTCTTGAACATCTTCTGGAGGGCCTGGGCCACGGCCTTCTCGTCCTTCACCTCGACGGCAATCAGCAGGCGCTCGCTCGTCGTGGTAATCGGCACCTGGTAGTCGGTCACGATGGTCACCCGCTGCCCGAGATGGGCGACCAGCTCGTTGCGGAGGTCGATGCGCGGGCCGTTGGGGTCCTTCTTCAGCCCGTCGAGCACCTCCTGCCACACGCCGGTGTCGCCCTGGCCCACCAGGTCGTCGAAGAGCGGCCCCAAGTTGTCGAAGGCGTTGAGCACGTCGCAATAGAGCGACGCATAGCCGGCCACGTTGCTGGGGACCCAGGGCTGTGGCGTGAACTCCTTGTTGTTCGGGAAGGTGAAGAGCTTCATCGACAGGGTTCGGGGCGGCGGGGCCCAGATCGCCGTGCGGTGGACCAGCTCGTACTTGTCGACGCCGAAGTCGATGAACCCGCCGATCCCTTGAAGGGCCGTGAAGCCCTGGCTCTTGAACACGTCGACCCAGGACTTGCCTTTGCGGTGGACCCGTTCTCCGCGGACGATGCGCATGACCTCCAGGTAGCCGAGCGGCTGAATGAACCATCGGGCCTGCGGCACGACCTTCCCCGCGTCCTTTTGGCAGCGTTTCATGACCGCCTGAAAGCTGGCCACGTCGGCCAGGGCATTGCCCTTCTTCCCGCCCAACCGGGCCAGGATCCCTTCGACCGTGCCCATGTGGTCGGCCGCCACAAGCACATTGTCTTTGTGTAGCCACATCGAGTGCTGCAGCGGGCGGTCAACGTCCTTGCCCATCGGACGGGGGAGCTCAAAGTCCAGAACCGAAGTGCCCGCCACTTGCACCGTCCGCTTCTTCGCGCCCTGCTTGGCGAGGTTGGCCGAGACCTTCGCAATCAGGGCTGTGGCCTGCTCCTTGTGGCCGGTAACATCGCACACCAGCGCCAGGGCCACCTGCTCGCCTCCCAATTGGATCAGCCCCACGGCGGCCTCCCCGGAAGGCACCCCCCGGAAGTCACTCAGGCTCAGCCCGAGCCGTTCGCGCACGTTCGACCACCGCTCATCGAACTGTCGGCGGAGGTCCTCCGTGAACGGCTTCATAACGGGGTCCTTAACCAGTTGGCCCAATTGGGTCTTGTTGAACTGATCGGTCAACTTCTTGGCGACAGGCGCCGAGATGAACCCCCGGGTCGTATCCGGAAAGAGGTTCTCGCTGGGCGGCACGGCGTAGGCAGCACCGATGGATACCAGCCCCACAGACCAACAAGCCAATTGCAGCAGCCAACTCCGAATCCGTGCCACGGTCGATCCCTCCTATTTGTACAGAGACGCTCCCATCCCTGGAGTTAGCGATACCCCTTCGAGGCCGAATGGCGTGCCCGAAGAAGAGAATTCGCCCCCCCTCACCGGGTATTTACCCCCTAAAGACAAGGCATTTTACCCAGTCTGTAGATTTGCCCGTGAGTTTAGACGGCCTTTTCGATTTCCGCTAGATCGGAAAAGGAGATTAGCCTGCTTCAGGTTATGTGGTTTCTAGACGCCTGGGGTTTCTCCCGGCATAATGCCCTCGTATGCAACACTTCCGGCACGAGAACCTGAGCCACGACCCCATTCACGGGTACATTCGGTTTACCTCTACAGCCGGAATCCCGGAGAACGAGGTTGCCGAACAGCAGATCATCGACCACCCGTGGGTGCAGCGACTCCGCCAAATCCACCAGTTGCAGACGGCCTGGTGGGTCTATCCCACGGCCGAGCACACGCGCTTTCAGCACGTTCTGGGGGCCATGCACTTGGCCACCCGGGCGATCGAGCGGCTCTACCCGAGTCTCCGCGAGGTCTGCCTCGACGTGCCCAGCCTGGCCTGCGTGGAATCGCTGATGCGCATGGCTGCGCTGTTACACGACGTGGGCCACGGGCCGTTCGGCCATTTCTTCGACATCCACTTCTTGGCCGACTACGGGCTGACGCACGAGACCCTGGGGGGGCACATCATCGAGCACGAGCTGGGCGATCTGTTGCGCCGGGTCCGCCGGAACCCCAACGGGCAGCTCGCCGATCCCGAGGTGCTGGACCCGCGGCAGATTGCGTTCTTGATCCGGCGTCCCGCGGAGTCGGACAACGACGCGCCGCCCCGCTGGCTACGCCTCCTGCGGAGCCTGTTCAGCGGGCTGTACACGGTCGACAACATGGATTTCGTCCTCCGCGACGCCTACATGTCGGGCTACACGCTGCGGGCCTTCGACCTGGAACGGCTCCTCCATTACAGTTTCTATTCGCCCCAGGGACTGACGATCCACGAGCGCGGCCTATCGACGCTGGTGCGGTTCATCACCGTCCGGGCCGACTTGTTCCGCACGGTCTACTTCCATCGCACCGTCCGCTCGATCGACCTCTCCCTGGCGGAAGTCTTCGTCGACAGCAAGCCGTTCGTCTTCCCCGGCAACCCGCTGGAACATCTGGCCGAGTACCTGGAGTTCACGGAGTGGTCGCTCTTGGTCCGGGTGACCCAATGGCGCCGCTCCGCGGATCCGACGCTCCGCGAGCTCGGGCAGCGATGGCACGACATCCTCAGCCGCAAAATCCGCTGGAAGATGGCGTGCGAGCGGGTCGTGTTTTTCGAGCCGGGCGACACGGAGCAGACGAGCGTGTTCAGCGACGAGCACCTGTTTGAGGCGGCGATCCGCGGGCATTTGCCGCGCGCGTTGAAGAATTTGCCGCTGCGGTTCGATCCACCCCGGCACGTCCACCGCCCGGGCACGCGGGCCCCGGCCTCCGGCCAGAACTTCTTCTACGATCCGGTCACTGAGCAGATCCGCAGCCTCGACGACCGCGAGCTGTACCGCCAAGTCCCCGTGAGTTCCCGAATCTGCCGGATCTACGCCCTCGACAGCCGGCACAACCTCGAGCTGTCCCGGGCCATGGACGACCTCCTGGGCGGCAGCCGCGCCGACGACGCTACGAACATGTGAGGGATGAGGGACGAGAAGAGAATCACCTGGATTGCGGCACACTGGGGCCCTATAATAGATGTGAGTTCGAGATCTTTCCGAGGAGGTCGGCTGTGGCGCCAGAAGAACTACGCGACGTCTTGCGAACGCAACCCTTCCAGCCCTTCCGTCTGGTGATGACCGACGGACAGGCGTACGAGATCCGCCACCCGGATTTGATGATGGTTGGCCGGCGTTCGGCCATCGTCGGCCTTACGGGTCAGCCTGGTCGGACGCTCTACGAGCGGACGGTTCAGGTCGACCTCTTGCACGTGATCCGGTTGGAGCCGCTCGAATCTGCTCCGTCCGCACCTCAACGGGACGCGTCTTGATCCGCGAGAAGGAATCGCCGTGACCGATGCGTGTCAGACCTACGACAACCCGCTCATCGCCCGCTACGCCTCGGCGGAAATGAGCGGGCTTTGGAGCCCGCAGCGGAAATTCAGCACGTGGCGGCGGCTGTGGGTCGCCCTGGCCGAGGCCGAAGCGGAGCTGGGCCTGCGGATCACGGCGGAGCAGATCGCCGAGTTGCGGGCCAGCGTCGACCGCATCGACTTCGAGGCGGCCGACCGCCACGAGCGGCGTCTGCGGCACGACGTGATGGCCCACGTCCACGCCTACGGCGACGTCTGCCCGACGGCCCGGCCGATCATCCACCTCGGGGCCACCAGTTGCTACGTTACCGACAACACCGATCTGCTGCTCCTCCGCGATGCACTAATCCTCATTCGTCAGCGGCTCGTGGCGGTGCTCGATCGGCTGGCGCGGTTCGCCCGGCACCATCGCGATCTGGCCTGCCTGGCCTTCACCCATCTCCAGCCGGCCCAGCCCACGACCCTCGGCAAGCGGACCTGCCTCTGGGCCTACGACCTCGTGCTCGACCTGGCGGAGATCGAACATCGCCTGGCCAACCTCAAGGCCCTCGGCTCGAAAGGCACCACCGGCACCCAAGCGAGCTTTTTGGAACTGTTCCACGGCGACCACCAGAAGGTTCGCCGGCTGGAGCGGCTGATTTGTGAGAAGATCGGGCTGCCGGAATCCTACCCCGTCACCGGCCAAACGTACCCCCGGAAGATCGACTCGCAGGTGCTGGCCGTTTTGTCGGGCGCTGCCCAAAGTGCCCACAAGATGGCCACCGACCTTCGCCTCTTGCAGCATCGCAAGGAGGTGGAGGAGCCGTTTGAGAAGGAGCAGATCGGCTCGTCGGCCATGGCCTACAAGCGGAACCCGATGCGGAGCGAGCGGATGTGCTCGCTGGCCCGCTTCGTGATAAGCCTCGAGTCGAGCCCGGCCATGACCGCCGCCACCCAGTGGCTCGAACGGACCCTCGACGACAGCGCCAATCGCCGCCTCGTCCTCCCGCAGGCTTTTTTGGCGATCGACGCCGTGCTGATTCTCTATCAGAACGTGGCCGACGGGCTGGTGGTCTATCCCAAGGTGATTGCCCGAAACCTCGACGCCGAGCTGCCGTTCATGGCCACGGAGAACATCCTCATGGCCGCGGTGGCAGCGGGCGGGGACCGGCAAGACCTGCACGAGAGGATCCGCCGTCACAGCCAGGCGGCGGCGGCCATGGTGAAACAGGAAGGCGCCCCGAACGACCTTCTCGACCGCCTCGCCGCCGACCCGGCCTTCGCCAAGGTCGACCTCGACGCCACACTCGACCCGCAAAGATTCACCGGCCGCGCCCCCGAGCAGGTCGACGAGTTCCTCGCCGAAGTGATCGAGCCGATCCTGGCGAAGCACCCGCCCCAATCAACCGGCGGCGAGGTCCGGGTCTAAGCGGAATCGTGCACGAACCTGGGCCGTAGGTCAGGCTTTCCAGCCTGACGATCCTGCCGTCAGGCTGGAAAGCCTGACCTACGTTTCGCCTCGTTCCCACGCTCTGCGTGGGAACGAGACGCACGGTTGCCCGGTCGGGCTCTTATTGGTATGGCACTGCTTGCTCGCACGCGGAATCACGACGGGCGACGAGCTTCAGCGTGAAGCGCGGCGTCACCTTGTGGCGGCGTGCGAGCAAGCAGTGGGTTCGCGGCAACGGGCGAAGTCCCGTGTTCTCCGTGGCCTTCGTTCGTCGGAAGGGGATGACGCGTGATCGGGTCGTGGACGTTCGTATCTGGCCGGTCGCCGAGGACGACAGCACTGCTTGCCCGCACGCCGCCCATGGTCGATCGGAATCGTTCGGCCATGGCCCATCCGCCAGGACCTCAGGCGTGCGGGCAAACAGTGGCACACATGCGAGGATTTTGGACTGCTTCGTGGTAGTCCGCTGTCGTCGGCCAGGCCATGAGCAACCCCAAGAGAACAAGGTGATCGAATTCGTAGGACGGCCTGCCCAGGCCGTCTCGGAAGACCGACGG